>Ga0308160_10001060_pt1 | contig 42221 bp, 65 predicted proteins | sample PhyFR1_FD_201036 | JGI IMG/M metagenome (GOLD analysis project Ga0308160, IMG submission 201036) | Phyllosphere microbial communities from UC Gill Tract Community Farm, Albany, California, United States - DLSLF.R1 | ecosystem: Host-associated > Plants > Phyllosphere > Unclassified | place: USA... | reverse complement strand
GCTAGAGGGGGTAAGTGTATGTGCACGCCGACGTTGACAGCAGCTTGTCAAAGATTATGAGCGCGGCGATATTGCCAAGGTTGACTGGCTCGACCGGATGGCTTTCCGCCAGATTGAGCGAGTGCATGCCGTGAGTCGGGTAACGGGCACAAGTCCGGGCGTGGGCACACTGACCTTAGGCCGAAGCGAGCAGATCGGATAAGCTATACCTCTACGTAGATTTGCCCAAATTCGACTTTCCCGTCGTCTTCTCCGAACAGGTGGGTCCGGTGTTCTCAGCGCTCGCGCCGTCTCACCTCAGGAAACCGCGATCAAACCGCCACCAGCCGTCCCGCCGGGACCACCTAATCCATCTGTACTACCACCCGACCTGCTCGCTACTGACTCGTACCTATGGCGGACTTTCGACCCCGATTCATGGAGGGATAATCCAGTAGAGATCAAACATCGCAAGCTCGTTCGGAGTCAGCGATTGGGCGACGAGGGGCGTGACTTGAAACCGGGACCCGTCGACAGGGATCGTCTCAGCGTGAGTGTAGCCTTCGAGACGCTATTGATGACAGGAAATATTCCGCCTTCCTCCTACCGCATCGCTGTCCGCCGTGGACAAAGATTTGCTGTGGAAATTCCGCTTCTCTCTCGCCCGTTCACCTCGATCGCTGACGAAATTTCTCAAATGCGTCACCTGGTCTGACCCGGTGGAGGCGAAGCAGGCGGTGGAAAAGCTGCTTCCGCTGTGGGGTCAGGTCGGCGTAGACGACGCGCTGGAGCTGCTCGGGCCGGGGTTCGGCAATCACGGAGTGCGTGCGTTTGCCGTCAGAAGGCTCGAAGGTGCAGACGACGACGAGCTGCTCTTGTACCTGCTGCAGCTAGTCCAGGCGTTGAAATTCGAAGACACTGACAGCGGACTTTCGCAATTCCTGATCGACCGCAGCGTAGCGAACGCGGTTCTCGGCACGTCGTTTCACTGGTACCTTATGATCGAGTGTGACGCTAGGGGTGCTGTGGGAAAGATGTACGCAAAAGTGGCGTTCCGGTTCATGTCGAAGCTCGCCGAGGTGGGTTGGATCTTTGATACAGCTGATGAGACCGAGGGCGGTACAGCTCAGCGGGATGTCCTTCGGCGACAGGGTGAGCTCGTCGAAGCTCTCTCAGCCAGAGCGAAAGAGATACGCGCGTCGAAAGATTCCCGGTCGAAGCGGATTGAGAAGTTTCGCCATTACGTGGCGGATCCCAAGCACGGACTGTCGCCATTAGTTGCGCCGCTACCGCTGCCACTGAACGCGAGTGTGTCGATTACAACTCTGGTCGCGGAAAAGTCGACGGTATTCAAATCGAACCTGGTCCCGCTGCTGCTTTGGTTTGAGACCGAGGGGGAGGACTACCCGATCATTTTCAAAAACGGCGACGACTTGCGGCAGGATCAACTCGTGATACAGCTGTTCACCCTTATGGATCGGCTGCTGCGGAAGGAAAACCTCGACCTTCGCTTAAGCCCATATAGCGTGCTCGCGACGTCGACGACAGAGGGGATGATACAGTTTGTCCCGAGTAAAAGTCTCGCTGCAATCATGGCGGAGTTTGGCAGTTTGCAGAACTATCTGCGACGAGAACATGCCGACGACGGTGCGCTGGGGTCGTTCGGGATTGATGCCGGGGTGATGGATACATTTGTGCGGAGTTGTGGTGGGTGAACGAAGTGTCGACCGTGCTGATGTAGCCGGATACTCGGTGTTGACATATGTGCTAGGCGTGGGCGATCGGCATCTGGACAATCTGATGCTCTCCCCCGATGGGCACTTTTTCCACGGTGAGTCGGAGTGCGCGGCGAGTCGAAGTCTAGCCGCGCTGATGTAGTCGACTTTGGATATATCCTCGGACGAGACCCCAAGCCGTATCCGCCGCCCGTTAAGATTAGCAAAGAAATGGTAGACGCAATGGGCGGGACTGGATCGGCCCACTACGCCCGATTCCAGAGCCTCTGCTATACCGCATTTATAGGTCTGCGGAAAAACTCGAATCTCATCCTCAATCTGGTCGCGCTCATGGTCGACGCAGGGATCCAGGACATACAATTGGAGCCAGACAAAGCGGTGTGGAAAGTAGGTTGTCACACTAGGTTGTCGGTCGGCCACCCCCTGACCATAGGTGCAAGAAAAATTCATGCTCGATTTGTCCGAGGAAGACGCGATGAAACAATTTGAAGCGCTGCTCAACGATACCAACTATCTCACCGCGATGTTTGACAGGATACATGATTGGCAAGTCGTAAAAAAGGTATAGCTGACTCCAGGGCTCAATACTTGCGCGACTAGGCGGTGACTGCGCGACTAGGCGACGAGTGCGCGACTAGGTTGCCCACCGCCACGAAACACTCATGCCCCCGCTCGTCGATGTACTGAGGCGCCGCCTCCGACCCAGACTCGCCGGATCGATATCTTGAGCAACGTGCGGTTTCAAGTGGTACCGCTTGGCGAGGGAGGCGAGGACGTCGGATATGCAGACAATTTGATTGGCCGAGAGGAGGGTGGGTGGAGGAGTGGGGAGACCAGGGAGGGTGTCGGCGGGAAGGCTGTCTGCGTCCAAGGGAGAAGAAGGCGGCGTGGCGGTACGGCGGACAAACACCCGTGAGGACGAGGTGGCAAGTAGAAGATGGCATGTGTGTAGTAGTGACATGTCGGGGGTGATTGTATGCACCGGGAAACGCTCTTCGCCTCGAGCCTGCCCCGCGGTTTCACCTTGCTGCAAAGTCTTGACAATGTGCGCTAGTGACTCGCCGAGGACTTCCTTGCCCTCGCTCGGAACGACGAGGGAGGTGCAGTCACGTGCGGTGATGACGCTGCAGAGGTCGGATTCAGAGTCGGAGGAGTTGGAGGAGTTGCTAGAGCTGGACCCCGAGCGATGCCGGGTGGTCACGCCCAGGGCACCCAGACCACGCAGACTCATCACCTGCATCGCGTCCAGAACAGAAGCTGCGCCGTAGAGACATACGACCGCAGAGAGAGCGAGGCCAAGGGCTGGGTGAGAGATGGGTAGTGACATGTCGGGGAGGTTGTGTTGGGCGATGATGTGTTGCAGGAGTAACGTTTCGGTGAGGACGGTCTGATCAATAGCGACACGGTGGACACCGGAGGCAAAGATGGGGAGGAGTGTGCGGAGTGGGGTAGTTGACGGGAAAGTGTAGAAGGGGGACTTTTGCGACAAATCTGGGTAAGCGTCGTAACACTCGAACTCACCACACAGCTCGCCTATGGTTACTTTGATACCACGACGGAGGGACGAGGCGATCTTATGGCTTCGTGGGTCGAGGGCAGCGGAAGTGGGCGCTTGGAGAACGAGCAGGAGGAAAGCGTTGAGATCGGCATACTAAGGTGAGCGGGTCACGAGCGGGTCACGAGCGGGTAACGATGCGGAGGTCGTTCACCACGCCCGACTGGATTGCGCAACTTGGTATCGAGGTACGGGATAATTTGATGGGGCACACTCACATCGAAAAACCCGTCCGGGTGATGCACAAGAAGACAGCTGGACCCAGATTGCAGGAGGATCTATCGTAAGCGGTAAGCGGATAGCCCTCTTCAAGAGCGCAGCCGGTGTGCTTCGTCAATGCAACTCACCTCCACAGCCTCCTCTGTCCCCATATCGCCAGCAACAACAGGACAAGATTTGCCCTTTGCCAAGACTTCCTCCGCCGGCGTGTCAAGCCATTGCTCCGAGGAAGCCTCTGAAAACACTGAGCCGAAAGAGCCTACGTCGATGCACGGACGGGGTTGCGAGATGCTGCCGTGACGTTTGGGAATGGGTACAGAGCCGACGGGTGCGAGTGTTGGTGAGATGGGTATTGATTGGCGACGCATGAGGGTTGCGGAGAACGAAGACTGGAGACAAGTGACTAGCTGGTGCGGGGTGGTTAGTGGATTTGGCGGATCTCGCAGATAGCCGGATGCATTAGGCCATTTTAGGCATTACTCGTCTACTCGTCTAATATACAACTACTCGACATCTACCGTTTGAATGACACCCTCGCGCCCATTGACCTTGCCCGAGTGAGGTTCGTGCTAGCGAGGGAGTTTTCGAGCAGATGGTAGACATTCTCGTCCCCTCCAGAAGTCGACCCGGCGGCGAGGGTCTCGTCGAGCCTAGCACCCGAGGGTCGCCGATCGTCCATCCGACGGAATCCGGGGTTGTGTTCGGACGCCCGGCGCCATCGAGTGGTGGTAGGAATTCCTTCATCCTCCTCGTCGTCGACGTCGGACAGGTCAGAGACATCGGGCATGGGGCTGCCCGCTCGACCGTCACGAGGTCCGGCGTCGGAGGTACGGCTTTTGCACTCGCTTCCTGAGCGAGAGCGAGCGGGCGGTGGGGAGCAGTGACGCGAGCAGGATTTCGGTGCATCGTTACCGTCTACCACGCGGATGTGACCTCGACCCCGGCGGGACGGAGGGGGCAGGATGGCTGGGGCCGGGGGCGCGGAGGGTGAAGTGCTCGATCCGTCGTAGTTGGTGGGACGGGCAAACGGGAATTGCGCAGGTGTTGGGATGTGTGTAGAATAGACCTCGTCGTCGGAGAATGCTCCATCCTCTTCGTCCTCTTCGTATCCATCCGACGAGCCGGACGCTTCCGACATCACGGGCGGCGCAACGGTATGGGGTGAGATGACGGTGAATTTCAGAGCGCGCGCATGCTCGTCTGCCGAAGACACGGAGTCGCGGCGAAGTATGGGGATGGGCGAGTCGGGAGTCGTGGGGGTGACCGGGTGTAGTTGTGGAGTGCGTAAAAGGGTGAGAAGGGAGACGGGTTGCGGCGAGGAGTGGTCGCTGTCCAACGCCGGGAGGTCGTGCATGGCGTGTTTGGTAAAGTCCAAAGGGGTTGTAGTCATGATGGGTATGAGGTATATCACAGGCAGCAACGCATAGCGAGGAGTGAGCGATGTGGGGGTTGATACAACAGAGCGAGGTGACAATGCGAGATACGGTGTAGTAAAGCGATGCGCGAAGGGTCAAATCCCGTTTAGGCAGTCTGACAACCTTGTTGACGCCACAAACGCCACAAAGGTGACGTACGCTAGTCAAATCCCGCAAACAAATCAGGGATTTTAAGCATCGCCACCCAATGCCACCTACGTCTCCCACCGTTCTATCCCCCTCTTCCTTCTCAATCTCCCTCTCCCTCCGCCCTCCCTCCTACAATGCCCCCTCACTTCCCTGCTCAGACACGTGCTCGCTACAAGATCTACTTGGGCCATCTTCGGCCAAGCGCCGGCTGCCATGAGCCAAACGTCTGGTCATATCAACATGTACTCACCCAATCTCGACCAAACCCGCATCAAATCGCCTCCTGCTGTCAACAGACTCACAGCCGCACTCACTCGTGGCTCGGCGCTATGCGACCAAGGGTGTCGCCGAAGTTGAGCGTGTGGGTGATGCGCCGGGTGACGCGCTCGAGGCTGCTTGGGGTATTGCCCGGGGTTACAGCATGAGCAATCTCCTTGCGAATGGCGGAGGGCCGATGCGAGATGGGGAGGGCAGTCGCTTGCCTTGCAGACTGGGGCAGGGCAGTTGCTTGCCTTGCGGACTGAGCGCTGAGCGCGGTCTGAGCCTGGAGAGTTTCGAGCGCTGCAGGCTGAACCCGTGGAACTGGTTTAGGGGTAGTCACTTGAGCGTCTGCTGGCTGAGTCTTTTGCGATTGAGACTTGTCATTTCGCGCCATCTTGTCAGTCATGGTCAGCAAGAGCAAGAGCAGATCAAATCAGCCCAACCCAACCATCCACAGTCAAAGGATGCACAAAGGAACTATGTCAACCAGTTGTACAGCACGGGCAGTGCGCCTAGACCGCCCGCACCAAACGCTGCAACAGTGTCGGACCAGCGTCTGTAGTCAGTGTAGCTCGGCGACGCGCTCACAATTGCTTGATCGGAACACACTCCTCCACCTCGCCGTCAAATCGCTGTCGGTCGAAGAAATCTAACAGCCTCTGCTCTTTTTCCCTCCATACACCCCGCAACCACAGTTCAAAGTCTCTCGTCTCACCATCTTTAGGTATCTCGGACATGTTGTAGATTTTGATGTGAATGTGTAATGTTGGTGGGGGAACGCCGTACAGGAAGACCGAGAAGAGGCCGTAGTAGTCTTGCGGATATTTCCCCGCTGGTACGCCAGGGTAGCCAATGGTGAGATCGAGGAGTTGCAAATCTGGTACTTTGGCAGAAAGCGTTTTGAGGCAAAAGAGTAGCCCGGTCGAGCGGGGGTGCAGCATCGTGGCAAGATCATCGATACCTTCGCGCTCGGCGTAGCGGACGCTTTTCACGCGCTCTTCGTCGGATGTGATGGTACCTTCGGGGAATATCAGCAGCCAGAGGGGCGAGCGGGAGGGGGCAGACTGTAGCAGGGACACCGACTCGGATTGCTTCGACGTCGTGTTGCGTGTTTGCGAGTCAGAAGCTAGCTCGCCGAGGTTGTTCAATGCCTTGGATAGATGCTCCTTATCGGCGGCCCAAGATCGGTGCAGGAAGATGAATCGAAACCAAGTCTATGGTCAGCTCAGCAAATTAAAAAACTTACCAAAGCCCACCCAATGAGGGGGATCTTTTTCAGACTCGCTTTTAGCAGAATGATGATCCCTGTTGCGTTGCCAGAATAGCAAGCGAGGATCCAAATGTACATCCAGTCCAGATACGCCTGGTGATTGGCCATCACGATGAGTCGGTCGGGTAAGACGACTTTTGTCACTTGACCGTCGGCCCCTCGCTCCACGAGATCCCCCTCGTCGGTGGTGAGCACCAGCGTCGTCGGACCAAACAGCACGGTGATCAAGATGACTGAGGTGAGCGGCACAGAATTAACGGCGTAGAACCAACCTACGAAGCCTTCCGTACCCATCTTTGGTATAGTTGACCACTGCGACGAACGCGCGTCGGCCGACAACTGGGAGGAGGAGAAGGGGGGTCGCGGACAGCATCGTGACGAAAAGCCCAACCTGTGCCAAGTTGAATATCAGCGGGAACAGGATTTTTGAGCTGAGCTTGCCATGCGAGCCTCGCGAAGAGATGGGGATGGTGTGGATAGGAGGTGTCATGGTGTAATGCATCAAGCATGTCTCATTGAAGCGAAATATGGACGATCGGCAAATCGGGGCTGCGTAGTGTACCGGTCGTTGTATTGCCGAAGCACCTGATCGTTTTCCCGAATTTGTGCGGAAAGTTGAGCGATCTGGTTCTTGGCGAGGGAAAGTTCATCGTGCAGAGCTGTCTGAGTGCATGCTTACAGGAAACCCCTTTGGCAGGGCTCACCTTTGGCTTGGCGCTGCGTCGCTGATGTGTCAGGTACTCACTATCGGGTCAAGAACTCACCACCGATCTGCCTCTTCACCTTTGCCACGTACTGATCTCTCGCAACGACGGCTTTTTCGGTGTTCCGCAGAAGAAGTGATTGAAAGGCACTGATCAGCTGCAAGTTGTGAGGCTCACGTCTGCTGTGTCATCTGATATGTCCAAAAGTCGAGCGCCCTTGCCGCAATGTCCATGATTGTCGCGGGGTTCAAGCCGGCGAGGACGGTCTGAGTGAGTGAGCAAGTGGATTCGGCTTTGACTTGCCGTCTTATAGTCGGAGCTGGGGTTTAGAAATGTGCTCTGTATGTCAGTGACAACCGGCACCAGCACACTTGCGATTACTTCGCTGCGATTAATTCGGTCAATGAGCCTTGCGCGCGACTTACGCTTCGGCAAGATTCTGCCCACACGCGGGGCAGGACATGCTGTCTGCGAATACATCGTTGGCGCAAGGCACTGAAATGAGTCGGTTGCGGTGAGCCGCTTACAGCAAAAGATGTCTGAACTCAGTGCTCAGTCGCCATGGCATGGGCTCACGGGAACAGGCTGTCACGACTGCTTGTGTGCGAAGAATGGCCCTACACTCGAGATTGTTGCAAGACAGCTCTGTCATTTCAAGAAGGAAACAAGGACGAGGAGAGGATGAGGAAGGGGCGACGATGAGGGGATGAAATCGCTCGACGCACAGACCGCGTGCACAGACCGCGAGACGTACACAACGAAAGGTGTCTTGACACCTTTCCTCGACATCCACAACTACAACATGCATTCACTATTACAATCGATAGAATTCGTTCAACACTCGTGCAAAAGTGCCTATCGCCTTGCGTGTTTGGTCGTACGTTGCGATGGAGAAAGACAGACGGAAGTAGCCAACACCCTTGCCGCCGATAGCGTGGGGTCCGTTTGCGTCGAATGCAAAGCCTGGTGCGAACAATACCTGCCGTTAACAACCACCGACAACGCCGGCTCACCAGATCATCGGCCAGAGTCTGCCAAAGCTTCATCGTCAAAACCCTGGTCGCATCTTCACCCTTGCGCGTGAGCGCATCGTAGTCTGGGTGTTGATCAAAGTGGACGGCGAGGAAGATGAACATTCCCGCGGTAGGCGGAATGAAGGAGAGAAGGGCAGGTCCGCGGGTCAGGCCGCGTTTCTCGTCCCATTTGTCGCCCGATAGCTTGGAGTAGCACGTTACGCCGCGGCCTCCTAGCACGGGGAGAACAAGCGAGTTGGTCGACACGCCGTTGGAGCCGAAATCGAATTCGAGGTGGAAGAAATCGTCAAACGTGTCACACATCCAGGTCTTGCGCATGCGGTAGGTCGCCTTGATACCGCGTAGCCATCGGATGTACCCGTCAAAGCCCCACTGCTGGAGAAGCTTTGCTGTCATGGCGGTGGCAAAGCCGCTGGGCGCTTGAGTTGATGCCTCAGTGGCGCGGGTGAGGCGTTCGATGAACAGAGGGGAAGTGGTGAACCAGCCGAGCCGAGAGCCGGGGCACGAGGTCTTTGAAAAGGTCTGGGTTCAGCGCACGTGGGGAGGTCAACTCACATCCATGCGAATGACTCGCCCTTGGTAGTCAACGGTGAGGTAAGTAGGGGGTAGCGCCTTCAAGAACGCCTCCTGGCCCTCCTTGCCCTCCTTTTTCTCCGCGTCGATTTGGCGTTGCGCCAAGGCGGATCTCTGTGCGTCGCGCGACTTTGGCGTCCACTGTCCAGTGTACAGGCAGTAGTACGGCTCATCTTCGCAAATAATGATATCTGGGTAAGCGCGATGCGGCATATGTGACGCGGAGAACCCACCATATTTGACGCAAATCTCATAGATCTCCTTCTTCCTATCGCCCATCATCGTCGCACCGGTCGGGTTCTGGCCCGTGGGGATGGTGTAAAACACCCGCGGTCGACGTCTCCCTCGCTTCTCCTCGTCCCAAGTTGATAGCACGTGCTCCATGTGCTCTGGCAAGACACCCTCACCGTCCATCTTGATCGGGACCATCTCCGTCTCCAGCGGGAGGAAGGAGTTTTCCGCGCCAGGGTAGGTCCACTCTTCCACCAGCACCGCGTCGCCGCGCTCCATCAGCATGAACACAATTTTGCCCCACGCATCGGTCGCGCCGCAGTTGAGCAAGACATCCCAATCGGCGTAGCCCGGGTTGTAGACTCGCGAAACGTACTCGCGGAGGAAGAGCGGAAGAGCGGGGGGGCCAGTCGCCGCTTGATATTGCAGAGAGGTGGCAAGTGAGATAGTCGTGGGCGTCGGGTTGGAGACGTATTTTGGGATGGTAAAGGAAGTCGTAGGTACTTGTTTCCACAGCCACGACAACATGGTGGGCTTCTTTGGCACGCGCGGTTCATCGAGAGGCATAGTGTCGACCGCAAGGACGTTTGCAGAGAGCGATTCGAACGGGAAGTACTCTGGCGAGGGGATACCTCCAGCCATTGTGATCTGGATGAGCGGGAGCTAGTGCGAAAACTCACCATGCCCGGGACGCCCATGTACCGGTACAACTCCTTGAGCGAGCTCGCCACACGGTGTGTTGCAAGCCGATTCAAGTGATGCGAGAGGTCGATCGCGTTGGGCTTTGTCGATCCACCATTGTCAGTGACGTTGGTGGGTATGGCATATGAAGAGTCCATGGTGACGGTCGGGGGGGAAGAGTGCCGATGGAGATGTATTTATGATACAGAATCGAGATAAGGTAGCATGTGCAGCAAGGGCTGATTCAGCCGAAATGCTCGATCGACGGATTTGGCCGAGACGGTCGTGGCCGAGACGGACAATGAGACCGTCGGCGAGATAGAGTGGACATGGTAAAGCCCGGGGCTGGCTTTTGGTGACCCTGACTTTCTTTTAACCATACTTTTGCCCTGGCGGGGGTCCCCGCCGAAAGATAATACCAGTAACTTACACGTCAGGGTGGCGGTCGAGGTGAAGATGGAGGTCATGTCAGTCGACACAGGAGACGTTTCGATGCGGTCCGATCGAGAAGAGGGTGAGTGCGTGCTGGCTTAGCCAGACCTTTGGCTGATGTTGGCTGATGACGGTCTGACCCAAAGTAGTCCACTCGACCCATGGTATACATTTAACAGCGCTTATCGCCAATCGATACCGCAAGGGCGCAAGTCATATACGCAAGTATCTCACTTTGATAATTGCGCCATGACCATCTGTGTATATCACGAATATGCCAGTCGGGTGAACGAAATCAACAAAGGAAAGTGAAGTGAAGTCGCACGGCACTTGCAGTGGCGAATACCGAGAATCTGTCAGCTCGCAAATGCTGCACGCTTCGCGTGTACCACCCTACCTCACAAGCAAGGAGCGGCGCCGATAGCAGAGCAAGATCAGACTCCTTGTCGAAACATACACACCGTTCGGGGACCGCCTTTCCGATCAGCGCACGGTGCTCTTGCTATGCTCTCCATCTCCTGTACTCGTAATCAGGGTTATCTGTCGCTCTGATCGCTGCGAATGTGCGAATATGCGTTGAAAAGCGGTACGAGACCTAGCACTGCGACGAACGTGTTTCTACACTGGCGCAAAACACGAGTGCCGACCATGCGCGACGCTCGAAGTCGAATCACAGCACTTGCCGCGAAATCAGTTTTCAAACTTGTTCTAATGGCCTCCTTCTGTCTACAGCATGGTCCTGGTCCGATATCATCATCGTCATCCGCGCAATGAGCGAGATCGAACGATTGAACACACGCATGAACCCGCTTGATGTGCTCACTACTCGGCGATTGATGGTTCGGCTTGAGTGACAAAGCTCCCTCGACATGACGGTGACACGACCTCACCAGGAAGACCCGAGTGATTCAAACGCCGAGTGATTCAGACTACTGAGGGGTTTCACCAACACGACGCGCAGCCCGAAATACAGGTCGCCCTCTGAGACGATGAGACCATGGGCGATGAGACGGTGTAGGCGATTCGTGTGTGACGCGCGAAAGTCGGTGTCCGAGGCGAAGCCAGGGACATTGCGAGATACAACCCATATGCGCTCATCACATCCCATATGCACTCGACACATCCCAAATACATTCGATAGCGTATGTGCAGGATCGTACGCGTAGGGCAAGGCAGTGACACTGGCAAGAGGCTAGGAATGGTTGTGGAGGTGGCGTGTGAGTGACCTCATCGTCGATGAGGCATCGCTCATGCGATTGGCCCCCATGCGGTCGCAGTAGTCAACACTGTGCTCGAGGTGGGGCTGCCCAGCAAGCGAAATCAGTGTCCACGCCTCCAGAGAGAAGCATCCCTCGTCCAGGCATCCCAGTCTCACACCCATCCCTCTCTCGTCTCCGATCATGCAGGCTTTCACGGTCATCACAGCCTTGTACTGCGCCCACCACCTGTCCGTATACCCCCCGGCGCTGTCAGTATGCTGATCGTATATCCGTGCCGACTCGCGTGGCGCCCCACGTCTTCTGTGTCGGTCGAGGCGAAAGCCGAGGGAGAAGAGAGGGAAAGAGGCGTAGTCCGGCTTTGTCTTGCGCTGCGCATGAGTTCCGCAAGTCCTGCGCAGTCACACCAGATGTCACGTCGCATTCAAGAGTCTGCAAGCAGGCACAGTACCTCGCGGGCACCATATCTGAGGCCAAGATTCGGTATGTAGTCGCGAGTTAGTCACCGCACAGCAAATGAATGCTGGCTAAATGCATTCCGACTCGAGTCGATACTCCTACTTGAGCCAACACTCACCCTCATCCGCGTATCGATGTGAGGCGGGCAGACAAGAAAGAATGCAGCGGGTAGCCCTGCGCTGCCCCCTCTGAGGCTCTTTGACGCCTGGCACACTTACGATACCGGTGGCGCAAACAAGCATCGTCCAAATCGACCTGTCACCGTTCCCTACATCTCTTTCACCGATGCGCTGAGATGGACACACCACCGCCCACCACGCCAAAATCGGCCATCATCTCCATTCCGCCAGACTGGAGCACGGATAGAGGGCCTTGGCAGTCGCAGCCGGTGAGTTTCGCGCCCGTTTCGTGCCCGTTTCACTGACCCCAAGATGTCCGCGTCGTCTTCTTCGTCCAGCAGCGCAGTGTTCGCCTGGCCGGACGTGCGGGGAAACACCTCGTCTAGCGATGTCCCAGACACCCCTCCATCTACTTCGCCACGGCTTGAACCAGCTTCACCCCCTTCACCGCCGCGGTTCGTGAGAACGTTCTCCGCCCCGCTGCCTTCTCGCGGTTTATCACGCCTGCCCTCGGTATCCACACCCTCCCCTCTCACGACGCTCTCTGCCGAGCTCGCCGACTCGCTACAATCAGCCATACAGACACTATTACATCTCTCCCCTCCACACCTCTTGGACAATGCAAAGGAGCAATATTCCGGCTGCGCGGTGCAAATGCCGACCACCTCTGTCTCCGCGCTTCTCACCTCGATGCGGAGTTTAAACTACCTCGCAGCGAACGTTCATTCGCTCAGCGAGTCTTCAGCACCGCTACGTAAATTGGAAGACTTCGACATAGGAGAGTTGGTACAAAACGTTGCGGATCTGCTCGGGGGACAGGCTGCCCAGGCGGGAGTCGATTTGGTATTGTTCCACGGTGACGCGGGCATCAAACACACCAGTGTCAATGGCGACGTCGAGGGTTTGGGCTACGTCCTGGGACATGTGAGTTTCCGCCTTATTACGCTGATTAGATTCTCCGGCAAATTGTCCTAGTCGCTGGTCGCGGGGACATTATCGAAATCGGCCTGCAGCTTGTGCCCCAATCCCCCGCGAGCACCCCTCGGCCGGATCGAGCATTCTTGCCTTCCTCCGATCCCAACGCTCGCACCGATTCCAATGGCCCACTTCTGTGCGTATTCGAAATTATTCACAACGTCGCCCACAACGCCACCCTCCCCGGCGCAACCACCCCACGAGCCGAAATCAACCCATTCTCTCGATTAGCGGAAGACCACGCCGCGACCACGCCAAAGCTCGACACGGTTTTGTGCCAGAGGCTTCTAGAGCAACAACGCGCATCGTTAAAGACCGACGTCCGGGTCACCTCTCCGCTGTCCTCTGGCATGCCCCGGAAGGGTTACGAATTATCTGTTCTCCTTCCCCGCGGTGCACCCTTGGCCGAACTCCCCGAAGACGCCTCGCGACAGCCATTCCCGGGCATGCGTCTAGCCCCGGAGCCTACCTTGCCTGAACTCTCTACTTTTGCGGAATCGCTGCGGGGGCGCAAAGTCTCCCTACACGCCCCTCTGGGAAGCCTCTTCGCACGCCACCTCACCTCCTACCTTGGCGCTTGGGGTTTGGACATTTCCCACACTCCCATAGGCGAAACGGAACCCTCCCCATCCCCCGACCGTTTTATCATTATCGACGACGATGTCGAGGTGCTGCGTCGGGAACTGCTAAAGATGTGCTCCGACAGCGTGGTCAATCGAGCCAGACGCCCCGCATTAGGTATGCGAGCCAAATCCACTCCGCAGCTTCGCCCAACGGTACGTATTCGCACGCCGGTGCTCATACACTTCACATCTCTAGCCAACTACACGCAAGTTCGCGACGTGGTTTCCAGCGTATTCGGCCCGTCGTCCGCTCGCGATGGCGCGTTCTACCATCCCGAAGTCATGGTCATTCCAAAGCCAGTCGGCCCGAGGCGCTTCCTCACCGCGCTACACACCGCGGTCAATCAACCAATGATCGACCCCTCTTTCTCCCCAATCGCAACGACACCCAGATCACCCGGAGGTTACCTCTGGAAAGAACCACGCGACGGCTTCTTCGAACCCACACCTGAACCTCCGGCCACTCCGGCCAACGAATACTTTACTACCCCTTCCGGCGTCATCATCCAGAGTCCCGACGGCCGATTTGGCATTCAATTCGAGCCCCCTGTTCGGGGCGAACGCCGATCATCGTACTCCCAACGGGCGCCGGAGAAAAAACCCCGACGACCTTCCGCGCCGCCCCTTCCAGAAGTGGCCGAACGCAAAGCTTTGCCCGCGAATCGGACGCAAAGCTTTGCCCCCACGAATCCCCCCCTCGTCGTCCAGGGTCGACAACGCTCCTCTACAATCACTCAGCGTCCCCCGCCCCCGACCCCGACGAAGAAGAAGAAAGAACAAGTCGTCGTCCCCCCTATCAACGTCCTAATCGTGGAAGGTATGTTTCGGCTTTTGCGTCACTGACCTCAGACAACCCGATCAATCAGAACATTCTGAGCATGTTCCTACGGAAAAAGAAGATCAAGCACTCCTCGGCAAAGGACGGGCAAGAGGCAATCGAAAAGTGGCGCACAGGGGGGTTCCATTTGATCTTGGTGAGTGGGGAGGGCGTCGAGATTTGTGGTTTTGGCGTGATGAAAGTGCGACCAAGCGTACCGCGCCGTCGCAGGTTGTGCCGCGCCAAGCTGTGACAATTTGTTAACCCCGGATGAGAGAGCTTGCCGCTAATCGCAGATGGACATCCAACTCCCCGTAATGGACGGTATCACGGCCACCCGCCTGATCCGAGGCGAGGAGAAAGACAACTGCATCGGTGTCTACCCCTCGACCCCAATGACCGAAGTCTCGCGCAGCTTGGAAACCCCGCTGCGGTCCTCTGTCATCATCGTCGCCCTCACCGCATCGTCGCTCCATTCCGACCGAGTTGCGGCACTGGCGGCCGGTTGCAACGACTTTCTGACCAAACCGGTCTCGCTCAAATGGCTGGAGCGGAAAATCGTCGAATGGGGCTGCATGCAGGCTTTGATCGATTTCGACGGCTGGAAGCGGTGGAAGGGGGCGGATGGAAGGGATTCGGGGGAGACAAAGAGGGGATTCTCGATAGGTCCTCAGCAAGCGGCCCGGGGAGTGGCAGACCGCCTACGGATAGAACGGAAACGACCGCTAGGTGCGATTCGGGAAAAGTGAGGGTGATGCATCTGTACAGTGATCAGCTCGCGCTGGACTTGCGCACTTCGTGGGACATCGAGACCTCAAGGATACTTGAAAATTCTCCGTGACCAGACAAACGTCAAGACAGATGCATCTAGAAATTAAGAACCCACTTCCCATCCTCCATTACCACCTTGGCAATTTTTGTCACATCCCCGTCGACCTTTCTCCCAGCCTGCTCTAACCACTCCGCGAGGTTCGCGGTGAAGGTGATCTTCGCAGCGTTTTTGCGTACTCGCTTGACGGCCTTGTTGTCGGTAGGGGCGGCTGCATCTGCAACGGCCTCAACAACGGGTGACGATGCCCGCTTGCGCTTTGCAGATACGGGTGTGGCATCCTCCTCTGCCGGTACGGTTGCAGCTCGAGCTGACTCCATCGCCTCGATCTCCAGTCTCTTTGAATTCGCCTTTGACCCGGTCCCCCCTTTGTCCCCCTTTCTGCGCTTCTTCTTCGGCCCAGCATCAACGTCAGGCGTCCTGACCTCTGGCGCTTCCGACACCGCAGGCGAACCCCACGACCGCATTCCGCCCTCGGGCGCACGCTTGTTCTCTCCGCTCATCTTCGGACCCCGCGCCTTGACTGGTGCCGGCCCAGCCTGGTATCGAGGCCGACTTGTTTCCGCGACGTCTACCAAACCCATTCTGGATGGGTGGATCGCGGGGGCCGGTGCCTCGCCAGCTCGCGGACCCTTGTATAACGCTCCCTGATACTTTTCCGCCTCAGAGATGCAGGAGGTGTGACTCCTGAGGTTAGCGGGTTCGCAGTCTCAGCTCACTTGTAGTCTTGATTCTGAAAAGTTTTGGAGCAATCTACATCAGCTTTGCGCCCAACCCCAGCCTACCAAGACAAGTGAATGGCGCCCAGCAACGTTGCCGGTGTTGATCCAGCTTTGGCTTCTTCACCGTATCGGCACATCCGTCACATCTGGATGAGCAATGCTTCAAGATCGACTCACTGAAAAGAAACCATGATGGGTGAGTTGGGGTATCAAAGAACCTGGAAAGAACTTGGATGCAACATTTGACGCAACATTTTTCCGGCGGAATCAATCCGGTCAACCCGACGCGTCTTCCTTCCCATCCATCATGTCTCGACTAGGACCAGAGCGTAGGTTGAGCAAATATTCGGCTGACGACAGCCCGCATCAACGCTCGACTTCTCGACCAATACCGCGGTCAGACAGTCCGGCTGACGGGCAAGGTCGTCCAGGTGACCGGCGACACGGCAAAGATTCAAGCGGCAGACGGCGGCGAGGTGGGTTGAGGCCACGGCGATGCTTACTATGGCACGGCGATGCTGACTATAGATCGGCCTCCACCTTTCACGAGTGCGTGGTCGACCCACACAGCTAACCCCAGGAATCACACATCTCAGACCCATATGTGGAGATCATCGGCAGCGTGAAAGATGACCTCACTGTCAAAGTCCTCACCGCTATCAACCTGGGCGCCAATCTGGGTGCGATACTGTCATTGGCTTGACTGATTCCAGACATGAAAGCCGTCCAGGCGGTGATCGAACTTGCTCAGACGCACAAGGGCGAAGGCATCCTCGCATAACGTGAGCGTAAGCTGGGTGACTTCTATCGATTCGCATAACATGTACATATGTAAATACTCTAAGCCGCGTTTCTCAGCACTGCTGTCAGCTACGCATCGCGCGCCCGTCTGCGACCTACCCAGGATCACTGAATCGCCGCGCAAGAACATCTTTCTGCCATAAGCACTCAAATGCGCTGTCACGTACGATATAAACCGGTCCTTGTTGACGGGCTTCTTCCCCTTTCCTTTCGGGGTTTCTGTCCACATCTATATTCAGCACTCCTCAATTTGGCACTCCTCCGCGCTCACCTCTTTGACGTTTTCCAAGACCATGTTCGCGTGTCGGTCAAACGCCTTGACTCGAGCGAGGAGCTTTTTGTTGTTTCGCAGAGAGATCAAAACCTGCGACTGATTTCGAACAGCCTGCTGCAAAACGGACAACGGGCCTTGAGAGATTTCATACTCTTCCAGCTCGCGAATCTGTGACTCGTCAAGCTCCGACTTGTTGACGTTTGCGTATTGACTGACGTTAGTGTCGACGAGGGAAGAACGGACCTCATGGTGATGGTAGAGTTGTAAAGTGCGGAATCCAAAGTGGCAATTGTTCTTCCATGTCTATACACCCCTTTCTCAGAGGCAACTTTGCACCGGTCACTGAGGAATTCATCGCACACCCTTGCAAAGTCACTGGTCGTATTCCAGACGAGCTGCTAGGTGGGCAGTACATTCGCAATGGCGGCAACCCAGTCTACCCGCCGGAAAAAGGGCGACATTATCACTGGTACGCTGGTCATCCTTCGATCGCGCTTACGCCAGGTTTGACGGCGATGGGATGCTGCATGGAGTACTATTTCCCGCGTCAGCCGACGACCCTACGACCTATACCAACCGACACCTCGCGACGCCGCTGCTCACATTGACCCTGTTGCTCCTGCGTTCACCGATCCCATCCATTGCTCTGCTCATCTCCCCTCTGTCCAGTCTACACCGCATCGTGACGGCGATAATGCAAGCATTCTTCATCGCCGTACGCGCACAAATGGGCGTTCTCAGCGTGGCTAATACAAACGTCATCTGGTGGGGCACGGGTCTGGGTTCCGAAGCTGGGGGCGACACCACGACAGATCACCGACTGCTCGCGACGTGCGAATCCGGCCCTCCGCTAGAGGTCCGTGTACCCGAGCTCGAAACGGTCGACTGGGACAGGCTGGATGATGGGGCTGAAAGCCTCGCCAACCGTCGTGGCGAGTGGCCGTGGTGGAAGCGGTGGACCTTATCCCGCGTGCAGGAAGACTGGATGACGGCGCACCCACGCGTCGACCCGATTGACGGAAGTCTGATCTTCTACTCGACGCAAATGTTCGATGCACCGCACGCGCGCTACTCTGTCATTGACCGCCACGGCAAACATCTGATATGGAAAAAAGGCATAGATATAGGCCGCGCAAAAATGTAAGTCCCCGCTGTGACCCACGCCTCTAACTGCAGGATGCACGACTTCGGCGTGAGCAGAAAACATACTATCCTGCTCAACCTCCCCCTTACGCTCTCCCCCGCCAATCTCTTCTCCCTCCCGCCCGTCCCACTCATTCATTTCGATCGTACGCTGCCGTCCGAATTCGTAGTCTTCCCCCGCCTCGAACCGGAGAAAGCCATCCGCTACACCCAACCAGAGCCGAGTTTAATTTTTCACACTGCGAACTCATGGGACGACGACGACACGGTGAATATGCTGGGTTGCAGGTTCAAAAGTGCCAAACTCGTCTACGCCGCCGGCGCCGTCGACGTCCCTCGTGTTGAAAGGTTCGACGATGTGGTTCGACTACACTACTACCGTTTCGGCACGGGTATGAGCTCTTTTCCCCTCGCCGCGATACCGTTCGAATTCCCCTCTATTCCCGCCGATCTCTGCATGTCAAAGTCACGCTACGTCTATGGTTGCACCATGAAATCTGGGTCTTTCGACGAGCGTCTCGGCGGCGCGGCCAAAGTGGATTGCTTAGTCAAGGTGGACGTCGAGAAGCTGATCGAGCAAGGCCTAGCCGGGGATCATGGCATCGATGATCCAGTCGACAAACGCACGACCGCAGAATGCCTGAGCGATCCCACCGGTCCGATCCAAATCTTTGCCTGCCCCGATGGATGGTTTGCGCAAGAAACGCGCTTCGTTCCGCGTTTCGGCGACGAGGACGACGGGTACCTATTGACATATAGTGAGCTACCCTACTGCACACCGCTAATCAGTGTACGACGAATCGAATTTGTTGCCCGACGGTTCCCCTTCGGACGCTGGGTCGGAACTCTGGGTGATCGATGCGAAGCGCATGAGCCAGGGCATGTCGTCCGTTGTCTGCCGTATCGAGCTGCCTCAGCGCGTTCCTTATGGGTGAGTCGTCGTTTTGCCCCGCGACAAAGCGCTGCCCCCCTGCCTCTCGAGTGCGCTTACGCCAGTCTGCACGGCACATGGCTTCCTTCCTCTCTCACCTCGCGACAACGCCCGTCTCCGCCTATTCCGCAACCCCTGCTTCAGGACAAACTCGCGCGCTCCCGAGTCCAAGCATTTGTATCCATCATCTTCAGCCGCCCGTCCCATAGAGAGAAAAGTTTGTTCGAACGTGTATTACTAGCGTTGATGTGGCCGTCTGCGGTTGGTTTCCTCGGATTAGCCATTTTAGAATGTTACCGAGCGATCTAATCGAGTCGATTGACATTCATCATGATTTTGGGTCTCAAAGTAGAAGGGCCAAAGCTACCTGCGCACTTTTCGCTCGAGCCGCTCATTCGTCCCAATATCCTCGCTCTGCAGCCATACAGGTGTGCTCGTGATGACTACTCTGCGGGAATCCTACTCGATGCGAATGAAAATGCCATCGGCTCCGCCCTCCCAGCCTTGAATGCCGTCGCCGCAGAGACAATGTCTTTACTCTCCTCCACTGAGAGAGCCGCGCTCAACCGCTATCCCTCCCCGACTCACGATGAGCTGAAACGTGCGATTGCATCGTTCCGCGGGGTGCCGGATGAAAATTGGGTCTTTCTCGGAGTCGGCAGTGATGAAGTCATCGACATGCTTTACCGCGTTCTATGCGTCCCCGGAAAGGATCGCGTCATGACCTGCCCCCCGACCTACGGCATGTACAAGGTCACTGCAAACGTCAACGACGTTGGCGTGGTCGAAGTTCCTCTCACTACGACCGACGGAGCCTTTCAACTCGACGAGGAAGCGATGGACAAGGCATTTTTGACGTACCCCGACCTCAAACTCCTCTTCATCTGCTCGCCCGGCAACCCCACCGGCACCCTAATCCCGCTGGACGCCATCAAACGTGTACTGGAGAACAAAAATTATCGCGGCGTCGTCGTCATCGACGAAGCGTACATCGACTTTTCTCCCTCTGGCACTTCGGCCGCCGATCTCGTCAATACGTACGCCAATGTCTGCGTCTCCCAGACTCTCAGCAAGAGCTTTGGTCTTGCGGCTATTCGGTGAGTGGGCTTCTGGCACCGCTAACCCTAGCCTCGGCTACCTGCTCGCTCCTCCCCCGTTGATTCAGATTCTGACCAACACAAAAGCCCCCTACAACATCTCTCTCCCGACCGCCTCCCTCGCCCTCGCCGCCGTGTCAGACGAGGGATTGGCGAACATGTCCGCCGCTGTCTCCACACTGAATGCGAACAGGGACGAACTCATAGCCGGCTTATCCAAACTCCCCTCGATCGGACGGATCCTCGGCGGGAACGAGGCAAACTTCGTCCTTGTAGAAATCCTAGATGATGGCTCCCCCAGCAACGAAAAGGCGACGCGTATATACAAGACCATGGCAGAGTCCCGTGGCGTAGTGGTACGATATAGGGGCAACGAGAATGGCTGCTTGGGCTGCCTTCGAGTGACCGTCGGCACTGCTGAAGAATGCGCCATGGCTATAGAGCGAATCGCGGAATTGTTATAATGTATTACCTGAAGCGGATGTTTGTGTTGTACCTTCATCATGGGTGCAGGCTGCTGCAAACCAGAGGCACGTCGAGGCGATTGCAGAGTCCATACTAATCCATAGGCCATTGATTTCGAGGGCGAGGTTAACCTATTCCATTTCTATCTCCTGCGGAGTGTGGGCAAGGGCGCGTTCGGCAAGGTGGGTCATTCGGTCGTCGCAACTCACGCCAGGTTCGCGTCGTCCAACACAAGCATACCAAAACGCTCTACGCGTTGAAATACATCAACAAGCCTAAATGTGTCAAGATGAAAGCCGTTGCAAACATCGTGCAGGAACGGCGGCTGTTGGAAGAGGTGAGCTCATTCACGACGCACTGATCGCAGATTGACCACCCTTTCGTTGTCAACATGCGATATGCTTTTCAAGACGACGAGAACTGCTTCTTCGTCCTGGACTTGATGCTTGGAGGGGATCTGAGATGTCAGTCGGCCTTCGTCACCTCCTCTTACAGCAGTCCACCTAGACCGCGCAGGCGCGATGAACGAGGAGACGGTGCGGTTTTACGTCGCCGAGATTGCCATGGCCGTGGACTATTTACACCGGAAACGGATCGTTCACAGGTACGCACGCTGCATCTCATCTACTCATTCTAGGGATTTGAAACCAGACAACATTCTCCTCGACGAAAGGGGTCACGCCCATATCACCGATTTTAACATCGCCGTTCACTTTTCTGAAAGACGCCTTCTTACCGGCGTAGCGGGAAGCATGGCTTACATGGGTAGGTCTGGAAACTGAACGCACACTGAAAAAATAGCTCCGGAAGTGTTGACAAAGCGCGGCTACTCCGCACCAGTAGACTTTTGGTCGCTTGGCATCCTGGCGTACGAACTAATGTTTGGCAAACGGCCTTTCCGCGGGAGAACCAACACTGCGCTCACGAATTCCATTCTGCACGAACCCCTTACTTGGCCAGAAGACGCCCCGGGAAAATGCTCGACGGAAGGGATGCAGGCGATTCGATCAGTGAGCCCCTGTCCGGCCTCTCGCATTGACCACAGTTCCTCGATCGAGACCCGAATAAACGCCTGCGTGGAGATGTGCAGTCCCACCCATGGTTCCGCGGCATCGACTGGGAGGCCATGTACAGTAAACAGGTCGTCCCGCCATTCGAGCCTGATGTGGGTTTGTCGAAAGAGGCGGTACTGACCCAAGTCTAAGCGGGCCAACTTTGACGCAACGCACGAACTGGAAGAGCTGCTGCTGGAAGAGAACCCGCTGAAAGCGAGAAAGCGCAAAGTCGGTCAAGATATGGAGCTGCTGTCGCCAGAGATGCGGATGATGGAGGAACAGTGCGTCCACCGCCCCCGCCCGCTCCCCCGCCCCTAACCCCAGTTTTAAAGTGTTCGATTTTAGTAAAACACAACGCCAGTCTTACTACCCAGGGACGGAGGTAGAGGCGCAGATTATGGACGCGGGTATCACGAGGGGATCTGACGATTAATGATGCATTACGAACGCTTTTCTGCTACTTCTTCATCCCGCCATGTCTTGAGCGCGTTTCGCAGCATGTCTGGAGGCGCGGGTCCTGGATATATCTTGAGCCGTGCCAGCCGGGTCTTCCGATGTGTATTTTTGGGCAACATGCCCGACACGGCTCGACGGACGATCTGAATGAGCTCATTACGCTGAATAACCTACATCGGTGGGGTCGCGCTCTCGCATCCGTGTGATAGGAATCCACTTTTCTCCTCCCGGGAATCCCGTGTGCTTGAAGTACTTTTTATCCGTCCACGAGTTCCCCGTCAGCTTGACCTTGAGCGCGTCCTCCACGATGACATAGTCCCCAGCATCGACTGGATAAGCCTTCGTTATGAGTCGACCCACCTGAAGGATCAAAAGTCGGCTTGTGCTTTCCGATCAAAACATGGGCTATCCGTGTCGCCATTCTGCCCAGCACCCGATCCTCGCATGTTGTACGATGCCAGACCCGCGTGAGCGCAAGTGCAGTCTGGAGTGAGTTGGGATCCAGCGCGGAGGACCAACCTTGCCCTGGCGGTAAGACATGATGGTTGAATCACAAAATTCGGCAGATGCGTGGCAAATCGTCTAATTCACTCTCATGCGTTGGGCCTCCATCCCGCTCACTCCGGCCCACCTCACCCTCGCAAATACCCTCCCCGTGGGTCAGTCTTTCCTCTGGCATCGTCAGGAAGACACCTTCTCACGGGCGATCGACAATCCACCCCGGGTGGTCTTCCTACGCCAGACTCCAACTCACCTCGAATATGCCGCGGTTCACCCCGACCCCGGCGAGACCGAGGCCGACCTCGAGTCCGGTTTGACAAAACGATGGATCGACGATTACTTTCAGCTTCAGTACAATCTCCCTCAACTGTACACTGAATGGCGCCTGCGTGATCCCGGCCTGTTCGCCCGCACTGAGCTCGATGCGCGGGCTATCGGTGTGCGAGTGCTTCGGCAAGACCCTTGGGAAACTCTTATAGCGTGGGTCCAAAGTCTGATCGACTGACACCAGGTTCATAACGTCCACTAATAACCACATCACCCGCATTTCTTCCCTCATGCACAAGCTCAGCACGGCATATTGCCCACCTCTGCTAACGATCGATGACAAAACGTACCACCTCTTCCCATCACCTCACTATCTTCCGAGCAAACTTGAACAACCGCTACGACTTCTTGGTTTTGGCTATCGCGCAGGCTTCATCGACTCCTCTCTCGCCACACTACGAGCTCAATTTGGCGACTCGCCCGGGGCTATCGAAAGTGGCCTACTAGCCTTTAGGACCGCCCCACTCGAAAATGTTCGCACCGAACTCATCAATCTCAAGGGAGTCGGGCGCAAAGTCGCCGACTGCGTCATGCTCATGTGCCTCGACCAGCCTTCGCTGATCCCCATCGACACCCACCTCGCCGCAATCGCTGCGCGGCATCCTTCTTTCCCGTCGAGACTGAAGAACAAACCAATGTCAAAAATCAAATACGACGAAGTGCAGACGTTTCTTGTGGAAAAGTGGGGGCCGATGGGCGGTTGGTGTCAGGCCGTGATGTTTGCCGCAGATTTGTAGCATTGCCATGCATTAATTATCCAACGTAGCCACGCATATTCCCGACCGCTACCAGCTCGATTTGTGCATCCCCGGGATCTCGTCGCACAGCGCGCGCAATCGGAATTGATACTGTCATCAGTCCCTCCCCTGCTACCTTTCCTGCTCACTCACCCGACACATTTTGAATCGTGACAGCACCCCTCGCCCCTTACCCGTCTCTGCACAACGATCCTTGACCATTGTTACCCCGGGTGCTCTCTCGTTGAGCGCATTGAGACCAAGCTGCGCCTTGTACCGGACATTTGACGGGAGCGTGGTATTCCGCGCGATGTAAAGGTATGCCCTCCTTTCCACCTCCGTTGCTGCCGCCAGCTCTCGTTTCGTCTGATCGCGCCGATTGCGCATTTGTGTAAATTGACCTCGAATGTTGCTGGGGAAGACCTTTGTGGTGGAGCGATAAACGTTCATGATGATGAGTGAAATGAAAGTCGAAAACACAATCTGACTTTCATCATGGAATTTCTCGACACCCTCGAGGCGTCCTTTCGCGACCCAGAGACTCGATTCGACAGCGCACAGAGATTCCTCTCGCTAGAGGACACTTCGGTCGCAACGCATGGCATATTCCTCGCTGTGCTCCAGTCGCTCCTGCTCGATACGGACAATACCCTCTTCCCGGTATGCCTACGGTGCTTTCTCGCGGTGATACCCTTCGCCCCGCAAGCCATCACCCCCCATGTCCCACTCATAATGATCATACTCGGTCGTGCGGCTAGCTGGCGTGACCGTCCGTTCGGCGAGCGAAAGGAAGGCTGCACACGCACCTTCCAGCCCAATCCGACGCTTCAATGGTCCCCAGTTGCCCCGGTCCCATCAACCACTCTCCCGGATACGATGCAACCGCGAAACATCACTCGCCTCCTCTTTGTTGCGGTATACAATGCCTGGCCTTCCAACGTGCTCGCCTTTCTGCGCGACCCGGTCTCCTACATCAATGGCAAGGGCATCGCGCCCGTCTACAACGTTCCGTGGGAAGAAGTATGGGAACCTGGACTCCTTGCCCGTCGGTCAGCTCCCTTGCTGCGAGACTTCCACCTGCACCCGTGGCTAGTCTACTTCACCTCGACATCCGAGCTCGCCGATGAGAAGCGATGGGAAAAAATCGATGCAGCGGAATTTATCACGAAATCGCACATGCTCGCTCACTCCGAGCTGCTTGCGGGAGACAAGCCGGACTCTTTGAGAGGCGACTGCGACGATGCCGGCGACTTGAACAGTGAGGCGATTGACGATATGCCCATCATCAACCATGCTACCGACCTGGACATCCGACCCACTTCACCGAGCTCGCTACAGCGCCAGGTCGAGCTATTACGACTCGACGCAAGGTTCACTGACAGGATACGCAAGCAGTATCTTCATCGTGAGCGCCTCCTAGACCGCGCTGATGAGACATCGGCCGGTTGCACAAGCATACGCTACAATTCAACTCTGACGAGGCGGAGATCCACAGCTTTGTGAGTCCACACTATGCGTCCGCTCATTCAGGTCAATCGGCTCAAGGAGCAAAGCAAGACGATCGAAATTCTCACCGCGGAACTCGCCCAACAAAGAACCGACGCGACACAAGCTCAAACTAAGCACGTCAAATGGCAGGAGCAATTGCGAGAAAAGCTCGCCACTTATCGGGAAGAGCGCAAGACGTGGCAGGCTGAAGCCACGCGCATTCGCGGCGAGCTCGGCGAAGCACAACTCGCGCTGCAAAAACAGAAAGAAGACATCGCGACCATCAAAAACGAACGGTTTCAGCTGCAGAATCAACTTGCCGAGCTCACCCCCAAGGTCCGGCACATTGAAGACTACGAGATTCGGATGCAGCAGTTGACGGATTCGCAGCGGTTGTGGTGGGTACTAATGATGTTCACTGACGCTGACGACAGGGATGACGACGTAGTCAGACTGCGTCAGGCGGAAGGCAGTGTCGAACACTGGCGAGGGAGATGCTACCAAGTGGGCGAGGACGCATTGTGGTACTGATTCCAGCTCGAAGCCTTACAGCGTGCGGGGGAGAAGCGACATCAAGATCAAACTCAGCACAATAGGCAAGTTCGTCCATGTCTTTCCTTCTGACCTTTAGCACACTTGAACGCCGGCAAGACATTGTGCCGCCGGCGCCTGCTAGATCAAAAACACCGCCCGATATGGAGTTCTACGTCACAATCGCGGAAAACGCCAAAAGGCGCGCGGAACAACTGGAACGGGATAACCTCGAGGTGGGTCCGCTACGAACGAGCTGATTCAGTTACGAATCCAATTGGCGAAAAAGACCGAGAATAACCACGAAAACAGTCTCATGTAGCGGGACCGGCCCGGTGTAGCATTATTACAACATTCCCAAGATCTGCTATTAGCGCGCCCAAACCCCACATACCTGTTGTATAGTCGGACGTTGTTCTGGATCCACCACGAGCATGGCATCTATCAAATTCGCCACGCGTTCCGATGCCCCCTCAGGGTGTTTGTATCTTCCACTCCCGACCGCCATGGCGATAGATGAGCCGTCCGTTTCGAACGGCGAGTGGCCATATGCTACCGCGTAGAGTGTACAGCCCAAAGACTTGTCAGCGGTATCGAGAGGTGACCCACCCAGATGTCAACCTTCTCGTCCAACATTCTACCGGTCTTCACGTCGAACAGCTCCGGCGCGCGATACGGCATGGAGCAATGCTCGCTTGCAATGTCCTGATGTCAGCGCATTCCGAGTTCCCGCTCACCTGCTCCAGCAATGCCTGCTGCCTTGTCGTCACATCGATACGCGCTCTGCCGTCAGCGATGCCTGGCCACAACCCACTTCACAGCGGAGCCGAAATCCATCAGCACGGGCGACCCATCGTCGGCGATCATGATGTTTCTGGATTGAGTACAACTTGCTCGACCACCTACGCTGGCTTGATGTCCCTGTGAGCATACGGTATCGCCTCACCTTCGACCTCTGCAGGCGGATAAGTCGAAGCCACCGTAGGCAGCCTGTACTCGTGCATCGCTTTCACACTATATTAGCTGAACTCACGACCCCCAAAACTCACGCCAAGCATGTCCCGCGGAACATGTCGATCAGACGCTCCTCGTCCAACCTCCTCCCAGTGACAGAATTCTCATTCATCAAGTCTTGTAGATTGCCCTTGGCGTAGAACGGCAGGAACCTGTCTCAGTGGCCTCGACGTTGACCTACAAGTACACAATCTTCCCATCTCCCTCTTGCACTACAGCCGAATCAAGGATCTTGATGATGTTCGGATGCCTAAACCGACGGTACGCCTCTACCTCCTTCATGGCCGCTTGGACCGCCTCGCCTGAAGCCAGAATCTTCTTCAACGCATACACCCTGCCCGAAGATGTGTCTGTCACCAAGTAGACGAAAGAAAACCCTCCCTCGCCCAAGAGCTTCTCAATCTTGTAAGAGCGACCATTGATCTTGAGCGTCGCGTCCCTGCTGTAAGCTTGCACCGGGTCACCCTACGGTTTGCATATGCACTAGATCAGCATCTGCACCCGTATTATCACCAACCTGAGCCAGAGTCACTACAGCGTCCTTTGCATAAAACCGGAGTCGATCCAAACCGATGGCCAAAGTGTCACTGTTCATGATGAATGTTGAAACCCGACTTATGCGCCTGTTCCGCATGATTTCACTCAACACCACCGAGCAACAGTTCATATCGCATCTGGATACGTTTGCTCGGTCTCTCATCCCGCCCGTAGAATGTCGAATCGCCGGGGGGTGGGTACGTGACAAGGTAGGTGGGACAGGTTTCTGAAAATCCCAAGTACTTATCCCAGCTTCTTTCCCTCCCATCCTCCGACCTCGACGTTGCATTGTCGATCCCCTCTGGTCACTCGTTTGCGGTCGCATTTGTAGATCATCTCAAAGCTCAGGGCGTCACTACCGGCTCAGTTGGGCGAGTCGCAATCAACCCAGAACAAAGCAAACATCTCGAGACAGGGACGACCCGGATTCTCGGGCTAGAATGCGATTTTGTCGGTCTTCGTAGTGAGACTTACGCCGACACTCGTATTCCTCAAGTTGTGAGTCGTGCTCTTTATCTCACTGACTCCAGCGTCCCGGGAGCCCGTTCGAAGACGCCTCGCGGCGGGACCTTACGATCAACGCGCTCTTCTACAACGTCCACTCGCGTGAGGTGGAGGATTTCACTGGTCGCGGCTTGGACGATCTTCGCGATAAGATAGCTCGTACACCTCTACCACCTCTGCAGACTTTCGACGATGACCCATTGCGAGTCATCCGGTGTATACGCTTTGCCAGCCGCTTCGATCTCGCGATCGAACCCAGCGTGGAACAAGCCATCCACGCCCCTGCGATACGCAACGCTCTTCGGACCAAAGTCTCCAAAGAGCGTATCGGCATTGAAGTCAACAAGATGCTAAACAAAACACCTTACCTCGCCCTCACTCTCATCTCCCGCCTCGGCCTACACGCGTCGGTGTTTAGCACCAGTCTTGATCCACCACGCGACCAGGTGCAGCGGTATTGTGACATTCTTAGAGACGTTGGAAAGCACTTTCCTACCCATGTGCACCACTGGTTCGCTGCGGCGGTCTCCCCATTCGACAATGCTACGGTCACCGGTAAACGCACCGTTCCTGCTGTTTCTCACCTCATCACCGACGGTCTGAAGGTAGGCATCTCAGCGCTTACAACTAACAGCAGCTTGGCAACGAACTACGTGACGGCGTGACTCGGCTATTTGAAGCGGCGAAGATTATCGACCCATTAGCGACGCAACGTAGCACGATCGGGATCATGCTGCAAAACCCGTCTGTCCGCCCGTGGAAGCGGTCCATCGTCTGGGCCATCGTCTCCGCCATCCACCCGACCTGGACAGGCTCGTGGGATGACAATGCTTCCGTAATCCTCGAACGTTACCAAAAATTCATCCGTCTAGTCAGCACGCTAGACATCGATCTCGACGCTGCGCCAATTCTAGACGTACTTTTTCATTTGCGCCCATGGTCGCGCTGATATCAGGGAAACGCGATAAAAACACTCCTCCAGATCAAGCCCTCCCCAATTCTTTCCCCTATACGAATAGAAGTAAATAGATGGCAGCTAGACAACCCAGGCGCAACGCGAGAGCAATGCGAAGAGTGGTTGTTGAATCGTTGGCGGACCGGTGGAAGGGAAGAGTGGGAATCCGGGGTCAAACGTAAACGATGATGTATTACGCGTTTGCTTCCACACCATGTCCCTTCCCACAATACCTGAACCGCTTCGTCGCAATGGCTCATCCTCCTCGCGCATGCGCCCAGACCTCTATCGCAACGCCTCGGTCAAGAGTGACACCGATGAAGTGTGAGCTCAAGGCTTTCAATTGCTGATGGTAGTATAGAAACCCCGTATGTCCGGATGGACCGAGATCCGGAATCCGGGCGCAAGATGATCAACCAATACGTCGTCCATCACGAGATTGGTTCCGGCACGCATGGGCGAGTCCGTCTAGGGGAAGACGTCGAGGATGCACGCTACTATGCAAGTTGTCACCCTTGTCGACCACTAACGCCAGGCGATCAAAATCGTTGACCGTGTACCCAAGCGACAACGGCTCAAAGGACTCAACCGGAAACCAGTCTACAGCCAAGGCAACATGGTTCACGAGAATGAGCATGTTCATCTTACAGCTCAGCTGACTCTAGGATACGTAAAGAAATCGCAATATTCAAGAAGGTCAATCATCCTCACGTTGTACGGATGAAAGAGATTATCGACGATCCGGAAAACAGCAAGCTATTCATGATCTTGGAGTACTGTGAAAAGGGCGAAGTAAAGTGGAAAATAGATGGCCCTGCTCTCACCGTGAGCGAGACTCGCCGGATCTTTCGGGAGACGCTGCTCGGTTTGGAGTATCGTGAGTCTGTCCCTTTGCGCTTGATCTCAGTCCTGACCGCAGTGCATCACCAAGGGATAATCCACCGCGACATCAAACCCTCTAATCTTCTCCTGGCGAGCGACGGCAGTGTGAAAATATCCGATTTTGGCTGCTCCCACTACTCTGAAGCCCTTCGCGAGGCCGCGCATGACGGCGACGATTATGTCAATGATATCGAGCTCGCCAAGACTGCTGGGTCGCCCGCGTTCTTTGCGCCGGAAATGTGCTACTCTGGCGACGACACGCTCGACATGTCTGGCTTGTCTATCCGTTCGCGTCTTCCTATCACCAATGCCATTGACGTGTGGGCGCTCGGTGTCACGCTCTACTGTCTGTTGTTCGGTACAACGCCATTTGATGCGGTGAACGAGTATCTCTTGATGCAAGTCATCCCCACCGCGGAAGTAGTATTGCCCTCCACCATGGGCGCGGATGAGCTGCCCGCTACCGACTCTGAAGCTGCCGAGTGCATAGACTTGCTACTCAAACTCCTCACCAAGGACCCGTCCAAGCGGATATCCTTAGAACAGGCCAAGGTAGGTCGTCCTGCAACCCCTCTCACGCCAGAAACACCCTTTCACACTCCGCGGCTTGCCCAACTCTGCCAACTGGCTGGCCAGCACCGACCCTCACACTCAAACCTTCGTTACCGTCTCCAACGACGAAGTCGCAGTGGTCGTCACCAAACGACGGCCACTGGCGAAGTTTAAGGAGAAACTTTCCAATATCACATCCAAGTTGATGTCTCGAAGTCGGAGTCGGAGCATCACCGATGATGCCCGACGCGCATCACCTCGCAGCGCCGGTTTGGGCCGGCGCTTGTCCTTACTCAACAGGCAACGGCAGACCCTTGCCGTGCCGGATCTTAACAGCCGACAGTCCAGCGAATTTGAACGGTCGTCGACTTCTAGCCACATACCCCAACGTTCCCCCAGTTCATCCTCTAGCCTCCCACCTCGACGGTCCCCTAGTCCATCGTCGAGCTACCACAGCCATGGCCGAAGCCATGATAGCCACCAGCCAACGGAAGAGGTAGACTGGAACGAGCCACTCTCCGACGACGAGGAATACGCCTGGACAGAACCCGTTATAGATGACGACGACGATGGCTTAGCGATAGCCGTCGGCAGCAAGCGAGGTCGAAAGGGCTCCATGCTAGAAAAGTAATTACAAAGTACATGTAGCTATAGACTATTATTACAACCTACAGCTACGGCGTACATACTACAACGCTAAAAAAAGCTACTGAGTTGGGGCAGAAACCTGTCGTCAGCCACCGTAGAGCCTATCGATCCGACTCAATCGCTACTCACGCTGCGCCAACGCCTAACCCAAAGATGACCATTCCCCATCCTACCTTCTTCGCCGTCTCTGCCTTTTCCAACCGCTTGCTGGACTTAATCACCCTACCTACGACCGGCCCAGACGCGCCAGTCTGGTCCTCGTCATCTTGTCCACGTTTAGTGCCTCTCTCACCAACGTCAAAGCCTTGATCTTGCAGGGCTTCCCCGGCAGCGGCTTGAACCTGCATGTCACGCTTGAGATCTTGCACGAGCTGTTTAGCCGATTCAATCTCGGCGTCCACGTCCAGCGGCGCATTACTCGGCGAGGTTATGGTAGTGGTAGCTTCCAGGGTGAATTGGCGCTCATCCTGACGCTGACGCTTGATGGGAGCTTCTACCTGACGACGGCTCACATCCTCCATGGCGCTTTGAGAACGTTGGGACTTGCGATATGCGACGTTAGGATCGGGGACCGCGCGGGAAAGTGCCTGGATTTAGTCGTGCTCGGATTACGACTCACAGCGACGAGCTCGGTGATTCCATACGCTGGCGCGAGATGCAAAGCGAGATGCCTGCTGACCCTACCATTAAACTAGTCTGACAGGATCTCACCATTGACCGGCCAGCCTCACCGCGTCGCAGTCACGACTGCCGTTCGTGTTGCTCGTGTCGTACGATGACCGCACCTATCATTAGTGACCCCACACCGATCACCCACCCAATCCATCTCCCGCCTCTCGTCCTCTTCGCTGGCGCCGGGGAACGCGACCTTATACATTGTTGTCAACGAGATAGCATTCGTATCGTATCGGCGCAGAATGAAGGCGTGCGGATTGTTCCCGGGCTGTCTTTAGCAATTAAGCTCTGCGCACACTCACTGTCGGGACTTTAATCCTTCCGACAACAATCTCTCGCGACTCCCTGACGATCGTCTGGAACTTGACGATCGTGACGTCGTCAGGCACTAGAATCAGACGTGCTACTCTCTCAACTTACAATGAGAGAGATGCGCGTTGCGCACTTCTGGGAGGCGTGGCCGATTCTGAATTTGCGGAGTCGGAGTCAAATCGTACACATGCGGCGCTGGGTCGTTCCCGGGGTAAGGCGGCGGCGGCACAGTGTTGATGAACGTCGCAATGTCGTCGTTGTTGATATAAGCGTCCATGATGGTGCAAATGAGAACGAGGATGCGACGCGACGGATCAAGACGGTGATAGCGGGGTTCGCTAAAAGTGGCGGTGGCAAAATAAGCGGACACCGCCGCATCTTGACAATGTTGATAAATCTTTCGGGCGCGATTTATTTCCTACACCTCACCATGCCTCGTTCCAAGCGCTCCAAAGTCACCACGCTCTCCAAAACCCCAATTCGGGCCACTAAAGCGTCGAAAGCCGCCCTCGTCACCAATCTCAGGAACTCCATCGACGAGTATGACCATATCTGGGTGTTTAGCGTTGGCGACATGCGCAACGAAGGATTGAAGCAGGTTCGGGGACAATGGCGCGGTTCAGGCCGATTCTTCTTCGGCAAGGGCAAGGTCATGGCCAAGGCTTTGGGCGAAACGCCTGAGACCGAGCACCAGGAGGGCCTGCATCACTTAGCAAAGGTTGGTTGCGCGGTGACCCCGTTAACGACAGCGTCTCCATGGTCCAGTCGGCATCTTCCTCACCTCCTCTCCAGTGGAAGAGACCACTGAGTGGTTCGACACGTACACAAAAGGGGAATACGCACGCATGGGTGGTGTCGCTTCGCGTAACATTACGCTTCCAGAGGGTGCGTCTCGCGATCCAGCTCTTACATGCGACCCCACTTATTCTAGGCCCAATCCTCACACCTTTCACCGAGCCCGCATCTGGCGACCCCTTCCCTCACTCAATGGAGCCACAGCTTCGTGCGCTTGGTCTCGCCACCACGCTGATCCGTGGAGTCCCATCTCTCAGCAACCCCCACACTATCTGTGCCCAGGGCGAAAAATTGTCCAGCGAAAAGTGTCGGATACTCAAACTGCTTGGTGTACAGATGGCCGTGAGTGTCCCTTATGCGCTTCTCACCAGCAGGAATTCCGTATCCACCTCGGCTCACGATGGTCCAAGGGGGCCGGCTTTGTACAAGGCAACGACAGCATTAACGACGACTCTGATTCCGACATGGCTTGATGTTTGTATGCATATCTCGACAACACTGGAAAAATACAACTAGTCCAAAAATTGTGCCAACCCGCCCATGGCGGCGACATTGCCGTGGCCGGAATTGATACTCCGAGTGAGATGATATTTGAGACCGTTGGCTTGCTTGTACACTTTCCCGCAACCTTCAATCGGGCACGGAAACCGCTTGTCCCCCTCTGCGTCACTGACCGAGGCCTCCTCCCGAAACGCCGCCCTTTCTGCCTTTTTCTGCGCCCGCCTCAACGCCTTAGCTTGTAATTGTTCAGTAGTCAAAACTGCCATTTCCGACTGTTGTAATGGTGGGTTGTACGATAGCAGACTCGGCGGCAAACACTGCGGAGGCGTACTCGTCCCGTGCGGGCGAAAAGCCGTGGCCCAAGGACTGGCCGGAGCGCTAGAGTACATCGGACGGGGCGGATTTGCTCGAGCAGACAACAAATCGGCCGGGGTAGGCTGTATCGGCTCGTCCATTTCGATATCCATCATGCCCGGCGGTGTCGGAACGTCGCTCTGCGGAATTGGCCGAGCATTGGAGGCAACAGCGCCTACGCCAGATTGCGCCGCGTTGATTGCTGCCATTCTCGCATCGTGCGGCAGATTCGCGTGTTCCTCTTCATAGCTATCATTAGGTCACTCTTTAACTTACTCACTGCTCCAGTAAATCATGCAATCCGTTCAGCTGCCGCCCGCAGCATGTGAAATCTTTGACGTATTTCGCTTCCAGCTCCCGATCTCTCTCCCGACCAAAACTCGTTCCCAGAGCCCCAAAGCTCCCGACGTAGCTACCCGACGCTCCCCATGGTGCATTCCCGGGCACCCAATGCGGCGGGGATATCGACATGCCCAACGACGATCCCCCGGATGACGCCACCCCCAGAGCCGCCGCGGCATACGACGAACCTTGTCCGAACGACGACGGATGGAACCCCGCATGCGGATTCGACGATGGTGATGAGTGTTGACTCCTGACCTCAGCCACGCTAAGTCTTACTTAGTGCACTCACCAGAACGGCCGCCCATCGCCGGGCCTGATGTCCCTTCCTAAACCCGGTCCCCGGCCATCCGATGCGTCATAAAACCCGGACATACTCGCGCACTGAGAGGAAGGTGTCCAGCGTCACGGCGACTGTACAATGTCCCTTTGCTGAAGCGACCTCTTTGATACGCTATGAGAGATGAGACTGCGGTATAGGACGAATGAAGTGTCAATCGTGAGATGACAAGCAGCTGGATCAATAGCCGGCTCATAATCGATTACCGAATTCGGCAATACGCATTCCGGCAGATCGAGGGTGGAGCTCCGCATTGTTTGCCACTCACGAAACACGCTCGCCGGTGGCACGCCGTATCTGGCGTTGATTCATGACCGCCGAGATACTGGCTGTGATTGTGCATGCCTCATCAATACACCGAGCCTTGAAAGTAGCATCGCTCCACGATTTGCGAAGATTACGATGTGTACCTTCGCCGAGCCGGCTAACGTTGATCGACGTATGCTATGCATCACACCTCATCTGATGGTCAAGGGCCTTCGCGCATGGCGTCCTCTAGACGGGCCTCATATATCGTCGATACAAACGGTCTTTTATGGTCGGTGTTGCAGTGAAAGCGAGAGGGATGAACAACCGCTGAGCGAGGCTGAGATTTGTTAATCTGCTCAATCGGCAAATCTATGTCTGTAGCGCCAACGGTACATTCTCGCTTCATTGAGTAATTAGCGGCAATTCGCCGTCTCGACTATAAAGAATATGGTAGTGACTTACAGGCTGCTCGAGGCTCGGCATTGTCGTTGGCGTCGTGTTGCATTTAAATCATCGATGTCTATGAGGGATGTACCATTCCGTGGATATGCTGGCGGCGGTTCTGTGGGGTCAAACGTCTGCATGCGGATCACATGGAGAAGAAGATGCATTATAAGTCGCAATGCGACGGTCTCTCAGGGCAGACATATCCCACGGCGACGAACTGACTGTACTGAATGCGGACGAGGATCTGATATTTTAGACATCGGCTTGGTCTTCCAAGCGCTGGAAAAAGCCGAGCGGCTGGTTTGAAAAGTACGAGCCGTCACACAAGGTGCAGGGCTCTACGACAGCTGTATCGTATACAATTCTGCTTCCTTCATGGGAATGACTGACCCCGGCTTTGGCCGGTGATATCAAGGCGACACCGTTGTTGTAGCTTGGGTCGCTTGGTGTGACCTCGTATAACGTACTATCATAGTCAGAGTCGTTATTTTTACATACGTAACTGCTTCTCGGGCGTCAGGCAATTGCAACGGGATGTATGACCTTACAAAGATCGGGATCGTGATTCCTCATTGTGCTTCTTGTGTCCAGACTGTTCCGGTTTGATGAGATTATGTACGAGCCATACCACTTTGAAACCCCGCTTGTGAGCCGTATGATTAGCCACAACGAAACTAGTAGCATCATTTCTGAGTTGCAAATATTGTTAGCAACGAGTCACCCAATTGCTGCCTCTGGTTTGATGACCAATTCATGATTTGCTATATCGACAGTGCGCGTACGCGTCAGGCTTACGCCTACGGCAGTCCTGACAAAAGAGCAAGCAAAGCAGAGAAGCTCGTGTGCCGCACGGCTGTATCTGTCTCAACATAATGCCGCCAAATCTCACTCCCGAATTCACAGGTTCTGAGATACAACGTTGACACTCCGTGTGGGTCATTCGATGCATAGCGGCATTCGTCGACTTCAGGAAGTCGTTGGATCTACATGTACATCATGGTCTGGTATGCTTGTCGGCACGCAATGGTGATTCCATTCCTATCAAGTTCGCACAAGCGCGGAACCCTTGAGCTAAGGACGAGGCGATCAACTCGAGCCGCAAAAGCATGAGGTCTGAACTCACCGAGCACATACGACACAGCGGTATGGTATCGCGGATTGTAGCTCCATCGTCCAACTGCTTACCGCAGCCTAGCTCAGGACGTCCTTGGCCGCAACGCAGACAACGTTGATGCCATCGAGTACTCTTAGGACCATTGGCAGTATCGCGATCCATGAGCGATACTTTGATAGCGCAGCCAGGACATATTACGGTCGAGCCAAACTTCGATGTCGGGGGGTCAGATCGGATCGTGGGTTTTGGAGCAATCACCGTCACCAGATCGCTTACTGCGGCGCGCTGAGCTTGCATCGCAATCGCACTCGAGCGAGCGGCTGCATTCAGCGCAGCAGTGCCGGATGGCTGGCCTGCAGCTGACACAATGCCCGCCTTGGGCCGCGAAAATCGAGGTCGCGACTGGGAGGTTGAAAGTGGCGGCTCTTCATCGAGGAGTCTAGCGCATGGAATGCACGACGGCAAGCCTGAAGGAAGCAAGAGGTGATCCGCTTTTCCGAGAGGTGTAGAACAAGCTGATCTATCAGCTCACATATATTATCGCGCGAGACTAACCGTTGCACACAAAGCATTTGTAGTGCCAAATGACGCCCAGACGTCCCTTGACATGCGGTCCGCCTTCCTCGCGCTCTCCCAGGACGGCCTTGTAACACAGGCTGCATTCTCCCAAGCGGAAGTTGTCACTGTAGCAGCTGCGGCACAAAACCTCGCCAGAATCGTGATGCAGAGTCGCCCGGCTGCATTGTCAGTTCAGACACGTAGATGCCAAGTTCACGGTGTGAGGTATAACTTGGCTCCAGGTCTTATGATGATACCGCACTGGCGGCACTCTGGGTGTTTGACATTAGGATCAAGAATACTCCCGTAGACTATGGTCAGAGAACGTCCAATGTCCAATGACTGAAATACCTCTAGTCAGAGCGCCTGTGTCCTGGCCAAGGGGAATGTCGACGGTACCCGACTTTGTCGGCAGGAGTTTGGACGAAGGGCCAGCTGGTCCTGTTGTGGTGTAGCTGGCGTCAGACAGCTCGTATCACCATCTTGCCTCTTAGCCCAACGATCTGGGCTACCGCGATGCTGAGTTGAAGTGAGAAAGCCCATCATAGGTGTGGGCCGTTCTGCTACTCAATAGTGCACCTCGTAAACGGCTCACCAACTCCTCGTCCGCTACATTTCGGACAGACGCCATTAAGGATGGTGATTGCGAACCCACATCCGTTGCAAACGATCATCTGAGCGAAGGTGAGTGTTGAGAAGCAAATCGAGTCATCAGCTAGTGAAACGACCGCCCATGCGCAGACGTGCCTGGAATTATCCTTTTGACGTTTGAGTGTGTTTCGTGCTTGTCAGCCTATCTCAAAACCCCTACGTTCACCATGCCTTGGCAAAAGACCTTGTGAGTCGGCTGTATAATCAGATCGGACTCTCATCTCAGTACCCTGCCTCCGAAGTCCAAGGGTGTGCACCTCATCACTTCGGACGTGCTTAAAGCGTGCGAAGAGGGATTGAAGGGGGTCAACATAGGCACTTTCACCCTTTCATGTCTCCACACCTCGGCCGGTTTAACGGTGCGTCACGAACGACCGGTCTGTGCTCATAGTAGGTGAATGAGAATTACGATCCGTCCGTCAGGACAGGTAGGCTCTGGCACGCCGTGTAACCCTGACCACAGATATGGACATGGCGTAGATGATTAGACCTTGTCAGCGAGTATCGTTGACCATGCAGACTCGACACCATCGTGCCCGAATCTCTACCATGGGAGCATACTGATGAGGGCCCCGAGTGAGTCACAAAACCCCTCTTGCTAAGATCAGCGACTCTGTCTCACACCTGAAGACGTCTCTTATGGGGAATTCGATCACCGTACCCATATCCAACGGCAAACTGCTATTGGGCACGTGGCAAGGCCTCTGTCTCGCCGAATTCAGACACTCCGGCGGGGGCTGGGGCAGTCGTGGGGCGGGCAGGAAAGTGGTAGCCACGATCTTGTAAGTCTGTCTCAAGACGAGATTGACCACACAGACCTTGAAACGAGGGGTAAATGTACATGCAACTTCCGACCCAGGATCTACAAATCGTTTCTATTCGTCGAGAATCGGCGCTGGACCAAGCACACGGTCCATTTCTCTACGCTCCTCCTCCTTCTGATGCTTGTTCTTCTTCAGCTTCTTCGCAATACTGGCTCCGGTCCTGGCGAACGTCTCGACCACTTTCTCATCAATCTCCAGGCTAGATGCGTCAGCCAAAGGACGATCGCACAAGCTGAGCACATACCTTGCAACAGTCCGGGCTTCCAATGATGCTCCCTTGAGGAGGACATAAGGCTCACTCTGGCTGCCCAAAAGACGGATAAGGGTAGGCTCGAGGGCTTCGGCATCACCTGCTGTCAGCTATGCCTTCCGCATGGGCGTACCTCTTTGATCGAAATCTACAAAGACAGGCTCGGGCTTGATATTGTAGGTCTTGAGCACCGTGCGAAGATTGTGCATTTTCGGGTCACGCAGCTTGCCTAGAACCATGATGGGAAAGTTCTCCCACTGGGTCTGGACCAGTTCTGCGAGTTCCGCTTTTGCATTTGATGATTGGGGGTCGAAGGGAAGTAGCAGCTCAGGCTCGATAGGCTCGCTCGGGTCGAAAGGAGGAAGGGTGTTCGCCGTAGTGCCGGTGATGAGCTGGAGTTTAGTAAGCTTTCAAGGTCACACGACTCACGCTCATGAGCGCCGCAAGCTCCTCGCTCTTGCTCATCTGCAAGTCGGCGGACGGTGAAAGCTCGCCTCGTGTTCTCAATCTTCCTTGAACTTTGAGCGAGTGATGCGAAGGAGCAGCCACCTTGAAGCCCGGTTCGAGATCAACTGTGCTCTGGCTGTGTTAGCTCAACTTGAAATGACATCGGTTATGGGTTCTCACCTGCAGCTCTGCCGATGCCTTCGCCAACCAAACTGTCTGTCGGACGACAGACGCTCGATGCGCGTTCAGTGCAGCCTGTTGTGACCACGAGGCTACACATAGTCCGCCAAAAAGCATGATGCAGAGAACGGCCATCAGGATAGGTCGTTGCCATCGTGGGACGCGCGGTAATTTAGGCCTGAATGCTGATATAGCGAGTCTCCCAGTGGGAATATGTGAGAGAACAAAATGCTTCTCGTTGAGGGTGTAAGTGGGAACGCGAACCGAAGGCTGACATCAGTTTGATGTCTCGCGCGTTGGCTAACCCTGCAGAATGGTAAAAGCATCTTGAAAGGATCCGTCGACTCATCCAACAGTGGTGTGCGGAGGTCATCCTCGAGCGGAGATGAGACCTCGTCTTCGTCGCTGCTACCTGACTCTTCATCGATGTTCCACATTGGGGTGATTGATCCAGTGACCGGTAACGAAGGACAGCGTCCTCTGCGGAGATACTGGGGACGCTTGGGCAAAATATCGAGCGAGGAAGCATCGGTGAAGTAGGTCGGTGCAGAGGATCGACGATGGATCTGATAGGGCTGTCTTGGTCGGCGCGTGGGTTCTACATCCCCGTCTTCGGAGCTGCTATCGGCGGAGATCGGGGACAATGGTGTCATGGGTGGGGAGCTGAGGTCGATGTTGCCACTAAGTGGGGCATAGACCTTGCCGACAGGTCTGAACCAGTCCGGAGCCTCGAGATTATCGAAGGGTGAGTCTGGAGGCGATTGAGGGAAGGTGGGGATCTGAGGTCAGCTCGGTCCAGGATTCTAAGCCTTACCATGATGGACAACTGGGACATGTCTGTGGTAGTCTTAATAGGGGGAGGGTAGATTTGCGATGGGGTCGACAAACACAGAAACGCATCCCTCTTATATTCTCTCGGTCGTGCACACACCTCCGACTATGTCGGCGCCCAGTTCAACGGTCTGCGCCTCGTGGAGGTTCGCTCAGAGACTGGCTGGGAGAAGCTTCGAGGATAATGTTGTGCCCTGTCAACCATGCGGGTGGACGAAAGCGGTGGTTATTGACCCGATTGTGGTCGACAACCTACCGTCTCGGCTTTGATCTTATCAGCAGGAATCAGCCAAGGCGTGCGTTAGAAACCTGCGGCAATGCCACCCGCCGCCACGGGTGGTAAGGTAAGAACGCTAGCAGACCACGCTGGCGGCAAGAACCAAGCCAGAGAGCATGGTTGCGGCTATGCGCCTCTTCTTATTGTTATCAGCACGAGTCGTCCAAAGCGTCATGGCATAGTGCCGAGCCGAATTCAGCTGCTGCAGACCGAGGGTCGGTTCAGACACGAGGGAAACCGGCGCCACCGACGCGAGTGGCCACCCGGTCATCACCGTACAATCCGAAAATCGTCGGCACCATCGGGATGAGTGCATGGGTTTTTGCCACTTTCGGTCATGTACACGACCTGAAACCGGGCGGCGTCGACGCCTCTGCCGTGGCGGTGGCAGATACGGTGGATCCGGTGGCAAACAAGCCAGTGGCAGTGGCAGAACGTGGCATGAACGTAATCGTATTCGGTCAGACTACTACGACATTTCTAGTACTCTCCTTCCTCCTCCTCGGCATCGACGGAATCGATACCAACCTCCTCGTAGTCCTTCTCGAGCGCCGCGAGATCCTCACGCGCCTCCGAGAACTCTCCTTCCTCCATACCCTCGCCAACGTACCAGTGGACAAACGCTCGCTTGCTGTAGAGCAGATCGAACTTGTTGTCGAGGCGAGCCCAGGCGGTGGCGATGCTGAGGCGTCAGCTGACGTCGTTCTGTAACTGGTCTCCACCCGGCGGAATGCCGCCGGCTGTCACTCACGACGTGGTATTGGACAGCATGCAAAGGGATCGTGAAACCTTGGCGAGGTCACCTCCTGGAACAAGAGCAGGAGGCTCGTTGCAGATACCGAGCTGCCAAGTCAGCCGCGTCCTCCGCTGTGTTTTCTTTCAACTCACCTTGAAGCCAGTGGGACACCAGTCAACGAATTGAATGGTTCGCTTGGTACGAACGTTCGCAACAGCAGCGTTGACATCTTTCGGCACGACATCTCCTCGGTAGAGAAGACAACAAGCCATGTATTTGCCCTGCCTCGGGTCACACTTGACCATCTGGTTGTTGGATTCGAAACAAGAGATAGTCATTTCAGAAACAGAGTTGGACTCGTGGAAGGCTGAAAATCAGATCGAGTCGGTCATTTCTGCTCACCCTTTTCAGCGGAGATGACGGGCGCGTAGGTGGCGAGGGGGAAGTGGATTCGCGGGAAACTATAATCAGCCAGAATCGTTACCACAGACTAACGGAACCAAGTTGGTCTGGAACTCGTTCAAATCGACGTTCAAAGAACCGTCGAATCGGAGGGACGCGGTGATCGAAGAAACGACCTGCGCAATCAATCGGTTCAGGTTGGTGAAAGACGGCGAGGTGATGCCAAGATTCCGTCGGCAAATGTCGTAGATACTATTGTTAACCTGGCTCTCGCGCGCATGTCTTACGCTTCATTGTCAACCATGAACGAACAGTCCGAGTGCTCTAGGGTTGTGTGGGTGGTGAGCACTGAGTTGTACGGCTCGACGACAGAGGTCGACATCTTGGGGGCAGGGTAGACCGAAAACTCGAGCTTGGACTTTTTGCCGTAGTCGGTAGACAGACGTTCCATCAGAAGAGCACCAAAGCCAGATCCCGTACCTCCACCGAACGAGTGGAAGACGAAGAAACCTTGGAGGCCGGAACAATTGTCGGCGAGACGACGGACCTGCTCCAGAACCGAGTCGACCAGCTCTTTTCCGATGGTGTAGTGGCCTCGAGCGTCTGGGATATCAGTCGTGCGGTACTGAAGGAACACGAGTGCGTGTCGCTCGGAGCCGACACTCACAATTGTTTGCGGCGTCTTCCTTGCCAGTGATCATGGTCTCTGGGTGGAAAAGGCTTCGGTAGGTACCGGTTCGGACCTCGTCAATGACGTTTGGCTCCAGGTCGACCTGAGCGTGAGTGTTCAGTCGGATACATCTTGTTCGTCATCACGTACGTAGAGCGACCTGGGAACGTGCTTTCCAGATCCTGTCTCGGAGAAGAAGGTCGAGAAACCGTCGTCGTTGGCACCCGAAGTATCCATCAGTCGTCCATCAGGCTAGAATGGTAAGTTTACTTCCGAACGCAGATCCCGCAGACTTACGCTCAGCCCGTGCTCGATGGTGTACAGCTCCCAGCAAGCATTACCAATTTGCACACCTAAAGTCAGTCCA
>Ga0308160_10001059_pt1 | contig 42247 bp, 50 predicted proteins | sample PhyFR1_FD_201036 | JGI IMG/M metagenome (GOLD analysis project Ga0308160, IMG submission 201036) | Phyllosphere microbial communities from UC Gill Tract Community Farm, Albany, California, United States - DLSLF.R1 | ecosystem: Host-associated > Plants > Phyllosphere > Unclassified | place: USA... | reverse complement strand
CAAAAGTCGAAGGGCGCAGGAGAGCGAAGGGTGAAAGGGAGGGGGGAGGGGGGGGGGCGCCGCCCTTCGAGCCTCAGCCCGAACCGCCGACATGTTGGATCTGCTGGATCTGCTGGTGGGGGCTCATGTGGGCCGAGGGGATGGGCGAGTTGTGGCCCGGGATCGGCGAGGGGATCGACGCCGAACGGACCTGGGGCGAGCCCATGCCGACGAGCGGGACGCCGACGCCGCCGCCGCCGCCGTTGGGCGTCGGCGCCCGGACGAAGCCGAGGTTGGCCCCCCCGCCGGGCACCTTGTTCTGCCAGGCGAGGAAGTTGGCGTTGGGCGGGCCGCCGCCGGTCGGGAGACCAGGGTAGTTGCCGCCACCGCCGCCACCCGCTCCGGGCCCTGGCGGGCCGAGAGGCCGCTTCTGCTGCTGCTGCTGCTGCTGGCCGCCGCCGCCATTGAGGAGTGAACCGTTGACGGGCTTAGCCATGCCGCCGCCCTCGGTTGAAGCCGAGCGCTCGATGCCGTTAGCGAGCGGACTCGAGGCGGCCATCATCGATGGGATCTGAGCCGGACCGAGGTTGGGGCTGCCGCCGTTGAGACCGTTGGGCCGCGGCAGGCCGGGGCCGTTCGAGGGGACGCGGCGCATGTTGGGCATCTGCGAGAGGGGCGGTACCGGTGCCGGCGGCGGTGGCGCCGGCCGGACGAGGATGACCGGTGGTGGTCGCTCGGGCGGCTCGAGCGCCGCCTTCTGGGCGGCGAGCAGGTGGGTCGGATCCGTCGAGAGGATCTGGAGGTCGCCGTCCTGGTAGAGGCCCAGGCGGACGCGGAGGTGTCTGGTCATGCGGTCGACGGGGGCCGTGCGCGCGCGAGGTCAGTTCTGAATGAGGTTCCGCAAGGTCAGGAACGCAAGGACGCGGGACGAAGCGACGCACCGCTCCTCGTACTCGTCGACGACGACTCGCTCCTCCTCCTCGAGACCGCGCATGCCCATCCCGGCCCCGACGACGCCAAATTCGGCGTCGTACCGCCAGCGCTCCGACACGCGCCGACCATAGTCGATCTCGTCGGGCGTGTGTCGGGGCCGGTGGGCGTAGAGTGACGGCTGCAAGTCGACGACGCCGTCCATCGCGTCCGACGCGTCGTCGTCGTCGTCGCTCTCGACCGGCCGGAGCGGGTGCTCCGAGGCATGGCCAAAGTATGAGTTGGGGAAGAGGTCGTTGACGAGGGCCTCGGTCGTCCCGCCATCGGACCGTGTCGACGGCCGGTAGCCGCGATGTGACGGCCGAGGCCGATGCTCGACGTGGCGGTCGACACGTAGGATGCCGCCGCGACCACGCCGGAGACGGAAGGTCGTCGAGGTACGCGCCGACGACGAGGTCGGTGGCGAGGACGGGCCGCCGCCGCCGGCGAGCGAGCCCGAGGCGCTGCTCGGCTCGGGCAGCAGCGGCCGGAACATGCGTGCCTGGGCCGGGATCGGCAGCGGCTGGTAGGCGACGTCGGTCTGGTCCTCCCACTGGTAGTCGCCCTCGCGCTTGCGCGCGACGTCGCGTTCGATCTGCATCTGGATGTTGGCCATGCGCTCTTTGAGAGCCTCCATCGGCGGCGGCCGGTCCTCGCGCTTCTCCTTTGGCTCGCCCGGCGCAGGACTGCCCGTCGCCGAGACGCTGTCGCGGCCGGCGAGGCTCTCGCGCTTGCGCGCCGTCTTCGAGACCTTCTCCTCGCGCGCTTGGACCGGATCGGTCAACCGCTGCTTCTTGGTCGAGCCGATGCCGGTCCGGAAGAGCAGCTCCTCCTCATCGGGCTTGAGCGGGAAGGCCGGGTACTTGCGCTTGGCGTCGATCAGCCTGAGCTTGGCCTCCCAGGCCTCGCGCTCGACGAGGACGAGGTCGAGCTTGCGCCGCTCGCGCGCGAGCGTGTCGGCCGCCAGCTGGCCGGCTTTGATGAGCTCAGCCTGGAGGAGGGCGAGCCGGTCGACCGACTGCGAGTCAGTCCGCCGCGTCTTACGGACCGGCTTGGCCTCGCGCCGCCGGAAGCAGACGTAGGGGTCGCCATCGTTCGACTCGTCGTACTGGGAGAAGGGCGCAGGCATACGGAAGCAGGGCGTCAGACGACCGCGGAGGGGGGGGGATCATGCTCAGGCGGGGGTTGAGAGGCGAGGGTCGTACATTGAGCTGGGGAATGATGTTCTTGCCGCCGGCGGCGATCCGACGCTCGCGCCAATGTGGATAGACCGTCTTGGCCATGCGGCAGAGGATGCCCGGTGGCGGGACCGCCGGCGGGACAGAGTAGGAAGGAAAGTAGGTCATCGGCAGCGGATGCGAGAAAAAGGACTCCATGTCGGATAGGGCCGGGATGCGCGAGATGTCCTGAGGGAGAAAGGCCCGCCGGGAGGGCGACTGTCAGCCGTCGCAGAAGGCACGCAGGGTGTTCGGGGACCCGACGTGCGCGGACGCACCGTATGCAGCGTCGGGTACTTTTCGTCGGTCCAGCGCTCCATCAGGCCCATGACGAGCTCAAACTCGTCCTCGGTCATGGCGGGGACGACAATCTCCTCCTTCTCCTTGCCCTTTGCCCGGCCGCCGTTGGGCGTGCCGGCCGCGCTGGCCGACGTGCCCTCGCCCCGGGCCATGCGATTGTTGTCGCGGAGCCACTCATCGTCGCGCTCGTCGAGCGTGTAGCCGAAACCGAGGCCGGACGGGCCAGCGCTCGTCTCCTCGACCGTGTCGGAGAAGCGAACGTAGGCCGAGGGGTCCTGCCACTGGCTCCGCGGGTAGAGGGCGGCATAGTTGGCAACGATGCCGGTCGCGTCCGGCGTCGGAATGTGGTAAGCCTTCTCCTCGATCGGTGGCGGGGGCTTGAGGTTGGTCGTCGACGACCGGGCGTTACCGCCGCCGACCGCAGGCGTCCCTCCGGCCGAGGTCGGTGCAGGTGAGCCGCCGTTGGAACCGGTCCCGCCGCCACTCCCGCTACCGGAGCGTGTCGCCGCAGCTCGGATGGCCGCCGCCGAGATGGCGGCCTGGAGGTGGTGCTCTGCAGGTGCGGGCGGCAACCAGACGGTCAGCGCTGCGCTCTGTTGAGCGACGACGACGACGAGGCGTGCGAGGGGCGAGAGATGGAAAGGGAGGGGAGTTTTGGGTCCGAGTTTTTCACGCGCGCGCCGCCGCCGCCGCCCGCACGAGACATGGTGGTGTCGCGAGGACGAGGGGAGGGTCGGTCGAGGGACGGTCCTTGCGCGAGATCGGCCAGAGTGAGAGGATGTCGGACAAGCTGGGTTGACGTACCTTGGTCCTCGCCCTTCTCGACGCCGTCCTGGTTGAGGTTGCCCTTTGAGTACTCGTCCTCAAGGATGACGACCTCTGAGCCGTCGAGCTCGCCCCGGCTGACCGAGAGCCGGGTCTTGTTGGTCAGGCGGGCCTGCCGCCGGCTCGACTTGAGCATCCGTCCCGCAACGAAAGCTTCAGATCGGCCGGCAGCAGGCGGTGGATGGGACCGGCAGAAAGACGATGGCGGCCAGAGCGAGGCCGACTAGCTTGGTAGAACAGGAGCTAGGACAGGCAGAAGAAGCGAGGGGGCGAAGGGGGCGTGCTGTTGTGGCAGGTCCACGCTCCGGCCGGCCCGCGCGCGAAGGTTTTTCCCCCCAAGGCCGGCGACGGCGGCGGCGGCGCGCGCGCGCGGCGCGCTGGCCCTTCCTCAAACGCTCACCGACCCGACCCCTTTTCTTTCCGAGGACGTCCTTCAAAAGCCAGCCTGACCCTCACGCCCCCGGGCCGGTCGACCAGCGGTGGCCGAGCTCAAGCCTCAGCCAGACAAAGGACTCGCTCTCTCTCTCGCTCCTGGTTTCAACTTTGACGCTTTCTGACTCCTGCGTGGACGTCACAGTCGCTGACAGTGAACAGATCCGGTGCCTACGTCGAGGGCAGCTGCTCTCGTCAGTCCCTGGCTGGAGGAGAAGAGGAACGCGAGCAGACGACGGACCTTAGAACGGGAGACTGGGCAGTCGGGCGAGAAGGCGAGCGAGTCCAAACGTCAGCGTCAACCTCTCTGGGTTGGCTCAATCGAGCTGGGACGCACCGTCCGAAGGCCGCCTGCGAAAAAATGGGCAGCGGTAAGGAAAGATCTGCGAGAGGGGTGCAGGCGGTCATGCGGGTTTGACAGGAGGAGGGCGGGTGAGTCTGACGTCGCGCTCTTGGGCGACAGAGTGGAGGAGTCTAATCCGAGGCCAGACATACGGGTGCATGCGATCAAAGGGCAGCCGCACTCCTGCGGCCGATGACGGCAAAGGGCAGCCGGGCGTCAGCGCCCGCCGTAGGCAACAACTGTCGGCAGACGAACAACGTACCGCTCGGTCGAATTCGTCATCGCGGGGCTGCAGAGATAGATAGTGTCGTTTGTCGTGAAGGTCGTTACTCGTCCGCCAACGCTGGTCCGCTCGAACGCAGGCGGCGGCCCGTCACCGGGAGCCGCGCAGGCACTCAGACGGCCGGTGTCGTCGGCTGGCGCGGCTCGTACAGGCCGCCTTCGCGGCGGCGGCGGAGGGCCTCGTCCTGCTCGGCCTTCTTGGCGAGCGCAATCTCGGCCCGACGCAGGACCTCTTCGTCGATCGGCAGCGTCTCGACAAAGCCTTGGGCACGCTCCTTGTTCTGCCGGAGCAGGCTGGAAGGCGGCGAGCGACCCCGGGACGGTGGAAGGCCGATCAGCTGTGCCCTTTGAGCTCTGCGAGCCGCCTCGAGAGCAGAGACGAAGACTGACACCTGCGAGTAGATAATCCAGACGGGCACGCCGAAGCCAATGACGACCGAAGAGACGCCAAGGAGGAGCGACTTGAGCTTCTTGGTGGGCGGGTCGGGCGGCGTGCTCTGCGAACGGGGGGGAACGAGAACGACAGTGGCAGCGGCAGGAGCAAGCAGCCGGTCAGCAAGGCCCAGCAGGCGACAGGAACGTCTTCACGCCTCGGGAGCTCTCGATGCGACGGCGACGACAGCCAGGACCGGCCGTGAAAGCGGTCGAGGCGGACTGGCGAGAGAGACGGACGGACCTCGTAGTCGAATTTCTGATGGCCAGGCAGTGGCGAGCGGTTGGCTCGTCAGCCTTCGAGACGAGCTGGAGGGTAGGCGCATGTGAGAGCCCTGCCTAGCGCCGGCCGACGCTGTCGGGCTACCCGACAGGAGGACCGACGAGGCACGCTCCAGAGGGCCATGGACAGGGAGGGGTCGACGCACCTGCGTGTTGGGCGGCGGGTAGTCGTCCGGGCCAGCCTGGATCCTGGGCTGCCACTGGACGAGGCCGCCGGTCTCGGTCCGCGAGATCGCCGTGCCTGTCCGGGCGCCCGGGAAGAGGGACGAGAGGAATGACCTGGAGGGTAGTGTCGGGCGCATGTTTCTAACAGGGGCAGCGGGTTGAGGAGGAGGAGGAGGATCAGGGCGGTGGGAGCAGCCCGTCACCGGCTCGAGAGCCTGCGCCGTTGGTTGCTTCCGAAGACGGTCGGAGTCAGACTTCCCCCACCCTCCTTCCCCCTCGCGCCGATCGACGACGCTGATCCGTCTCACCCCGCGGTCAGAGGCGACGAAGAGGCGACGGAGGACAAGAGTGCAATGCATCGTAGAAGCACAGGTAAAAGGGTCGAGAGGCTAGTTTCCAACAAGGAGGATTCGACGTACGGGAGACAGTGGAGGCGCGAGCGAGACGGAGGGGGGTGGGGGAAAGGGTGCGACGGTTGGACGGCGGCGTGCGAGAGGATAGCGAGGGCGTGCTAAGGGACGATAGTTATCGGCCCAAAGAGAAAAGGTAGGCCGGGCGGAGAAGACGCTTCTAAGGACCCAGGCGACGCGCATGAGGTCATGTGCGTCGAGTGGGAGGCGACCCCCTGTTTTTCTTGTTTCAAATGTGCGTGAGCGGGAAGGACGGCAAGCGACGGGAGTTCATGCTGGGGTTGGACCCAGCGTATCGACGTAGATGGCAGGACGGAAGAGGCTCAGAAGCCGGCCGGAGGGATCGAAAGACAGCTCCGGTGGACAAGGTTGAGCGCCTTGACGGCGTCCTTCTCCTCGATGACTGCGCCGAAGGAGGTCGCCGAATTGTCGAGACGAGGTCAGTCGATGCGGGACGTCAGAGCAGAAGGAAGCATGCGGGCGGGCGACGCACCACACGAGATGTTGATCTCGGACGCGCCCTGGCTGATCATCTCGATGTTGACGTTGCCCTCGGCGAGCGTCGTGAACATGCGGCCCGAGATGCCGACCATGTTCTGCAGCCGGCCGACCAACGAAAGGATGGCCATGTCCTTCAGGACGGTGACCTGGAGGGGCAATTGACGGATCAGTGTCATACGGGGAAAGGGGGGCGGCGCGCGACACTCGCGACGGAGAGCCGACGCAACGGAAGAATGACGCACGGTGCCGCTCTTGCGGAGCTCCTTGACCATCTTGTCGATGTCGCGCCGCATGAGGCTCGCGTGGATGGCCATCGAGACGTGAACCTCGCTCGTCGAGATGAGGTCGACGATGACGCCAAACTTGTCGAGCGTGCCAAAGATGCGGGCGAGGAAGCCGTGCGAGATGGTCTTCCGGTTCGAGTGGATGTTGATGATGACGATCGAGTCCTTGATCGTCACCGCCGTCGGCAGATGCTGCGGGAAACGCTTGACCGGCCGGAGCTGCTCGACCCCGTCGACCGAGGCGACGGGAGAGTCTGACTGGGGGTAGATGACGGTCCCGCCGCCGGTCGGGTTCTCGACGTTCTTGATCCGGATCGGAATCTCGGCCCGGATGACCTGCTCCATCGTGAACGGGTGGATGACCTCGCTGCCATAGTAGGTGAGCTCCGCGGCCTCGTCCGGCGTGATGGACGGGATGAGGCGGGCCGTCGGCACCTTGCGCGGATCGGCCGAGAAGATGCCGTCAACCTCCTTCCAGATCTGGAGCTCGGCCGCGGCCAGGCCGACCGCGCACAGGGCCGCGCACAAGTCGGTGTAGCCCCGGCCGACCTGCTTGAGGAGCGAGCCGGGCACGACGCCAAAGTAGCCTTTTAAAGAGCGCGCGCGCGAGCACACTCCAGGTCAGCACGTCGTGTGTCTCGAGGGGGTGAGAGGCGCATAGGGCGCTCGAGCAGGGAGGAACGGACCGGTCACGACGGGGACGCGCGGGCCACACTCGCGCAGGCGATCGCCCATCTTTCGGCTGAGGCGGTCGTAGAACGCCTGGTCGAGCGTGAACTCCTCGAGCTCGTCCTCGCGGCCCTCGAGCGACTGCTCCTCCTCGTCCGAGAGCGTCGCTTGGACGATGTGCTCAAATGAGACGAGCTCCGAGTCGACGCCCTTGTCGCGCAGGGCGGCGGCAACGATCTTGCAAGACAGCCGCTCGCCGATGCCGATGATCGAGTCGCGCGAGCGGTCTGAGATCTCGTCGATGATCTGCACGAGGAAATGGCCGAGCATGTCAGCCAGATGGTTCTCTGCTAGCAAGCCCAACTGTAGGACCGGACCCGGGACGTACCTGGGCAGCGTAGAGGAAGCTCCGGAGTCCCTCGCAGTCGCGCTCGATTTCGGCGAGGAGCTCCTCGAGCAGGCCCTCGTCCTTGACGGCCCCGCGCGCAGACTGGAAGTGGTCGTCCCTGATCTGGTCGACGGTCCGATTGAAGTCGGGTGCCTCATCCTCCTGGGCGGCCGCCGCTGCCGGGGCCGAGACGGCAGGGAGGGACGAGAGCGAGGATGAGAGCGAGGACGGCGTCGGCGTGCACGAGCTCAGCGGGACGAAAGGCGAGGGCGAGGCCGAGCGCGAGTGGCCGCCCGACGAGAGCGAACGCAGGCGGTCGAGCTTGTCGGGCAGGCCTGCGAGTTCGGCCGCCCCCCCGTTCTTGGGCGTCGTCGCCGCCGCCGGCTGCGGGGAGAAGAAGCCCGAGCCGTTGCGGGTCAGGCCGCCGCCGGGCGTCCGGGTGTTGGCCGGGTTGGGCCGATGCCGGGCCTCGGCCGCCGCCTTGAGGAGGAGGTTGGTCGTGCCGTTGGACTTTGTCGTGCCCGACCGGGCCGAGCAGACGACGACGACCTTGTGCTGCGACAGGTAGGACCTTTAGGGTGAGGGTCGACGGGGCGAGGCCGGTTTCACGACGACGAGGGCGAGGGGTGGAGGGTGCGTGCAGGCGGGTGCAGGCGGCGAGCAGTTGTGAGTGAACACGAAGGCGGGTGGGCGGGAGCGCGGACGAAGAGAGGCAAGGAGAGGGACAGTAGTCAAACACCCGGCCTCATGACGACCGACCAAAGGGGGGAAGGGGCCCGCGGGAGGGGACCTACGGGATGATCTGGCCGGTGATGTCGTGCAGGAACTTGCCGACCGAGGTGCCGCCGTACTTCTGGACGACCCAGCCGCCCTGGGCGGGGTTGCCGACGAGCTGCTCGGGAGACTCGGCCATGGAAGAGAGGGGGAGTTGACGATGCGGAACTGGAGAGAGGGAAGAGTTGGCGGGAGGGGAGGGAGGGACGGAGTTGAGGGGGGCAGTGTCGGTCGGGCGCGAAAGACGACGAGGGCGGCGAGCCTGTCGGGCTGGGCGCGTTTCGGCCGACGAGTCATGGCGTGAGAGGGGCGACGGAGCGTGACTCGGGCGCCTTACCGGCCAAGCTTGTTTAGGTAAGCAGTCGTAAACACGCTCCGTAAGACGTCTCCCCCTCCGGCGTCGCGGAGGAGCGCGCCCCGACTCGCCCGCCCGCCCTCCGACGGCCGCGCCTGACCCCCCGGTCTCCCTCTGCACCCCTCAACCATCATCTTGCCCCCCACTTCCTCCTCGTCCTCTTCCCCTCCTCATCACGGCCCCTTCTTGCTCGTCTCCCCGCTCCGCTATGTCGCCTGACCGTGTCATCCTCGACGTGTACGTCCATCTCGAGAGGGGGCTCGCGCAGACACGCGCGCTGACCGTCCGCCCTTCGCCCACCCCCCTCTTTCGTTTCCGGGTCTCTGCTCACCCGAACCCCTCCGCTGCCCTCGGACCGGACCTTTCGCCGTCCTCGGTGCGCTCGCTCTTGCTGCCGTGGGGCCAATGCCTGCCTCCTTGCCAGCGACGTCGGCGTCGACGACGCGCTCGCTGTCCTCCTCGCCCTCGCCTCGCCCTCGCTCTCGGTCGCCGCTCTGACGCCGACGTTCGGCAACACCGACTGCGCTCACGTCTCGACCAACATCCGCAAGCTCTTCAAGGTCCTCGAGACCGAGCAGGCCGCCTTTGAGGGCGACTGGGCCAAGCGCTGGCCCGGTCTCGGCCTAAACGCGAGCAAGATCCGCGTCGCTAGCAAAGGTGCCGAGATCCCGGTCGAGGGCGAGGCCCACACCGCCGCCTACTTCGTGTGTGCTCCCCCCCCCCCTCTTCGCCCTTCGTTGGCTCGAAGTCCTTCCGCGACGCGCGCAAGAGCTCCTAGACTGATTAAGTGACCTCCTTCGGTTCGACACCTACCCTCTAGCACGGCCGCGACGGTCTCTCTGGCATCTCGGAGACGCACCCGGAGTACGCCGTCGCCGACGACTACACGCCCAAGGCGCTCTCGATCGAGTCGAGCCTGACGTCGGCCGAGCTCATGCTCGACGTGCTCGAGAAGGAGGAGGCTGGCTCCGTCACCGTCATCGCCCTCGGACCCCGTGCGTGTCTCCATCGCCACTCTATCGCTGGCGACGCTGTCACGTGCTCCTCCGTTGGCGCGCATGATAAAGGAGCGCAGCAGCCCGGGCTGACGTGCCTGTCATCGACCTCCTTGCCCGCGTCTCCCTCTCTCCCTCAGTGACCAACGTCGCAACAGCGCACAAGCGCAACCCGACCGTTTTCTCGCGCGCCAAGCGCGTCCTCTGGATGGGCGCCGCCCTCGATGTCCCGGGCAATACGACGCCCTGCGCCGAGTTCAACCTGTTTGCCGACCCCTATGCCGGCGCCTACCTCTTCTCGCTCCCGCCGGCCGAAGCCGTAAACATCGTCGTCTGCCCGCTCGACATCACGACGCCGCATGCGGTGCCGTTCCCGGTCCTGATGGGCGACGAGGGCGCCCGGCCAAAGAGCCCGCTGCTCGACTTTGTCGTCGCCTTCCTCGGCCGCGTCCGGGGCATCTACGAGAGCCTCGGTCTCGGCGACGCGATGGAGATGCACGACCCGATGTGCGTCCCGCAAGACGTCTCGAGCTCGGCCCCCCCCCCCCTTTTGGATTCGCTGTCGGCTGACACTGAGTCTTCTCGTCCTGTCCGTGCAGGGTCGTTTGGTACGCGATCGGTCTCGCCGGCTCTGACGGCAACAGCGCCGACGGCTTCGAGACGACGCGCCGCTTCTTTGCCGTCGAGCGCATCGGCGAGCTCACCCGTGGTCTCTGTGTCGTCGACCGGCGGTGCGTTTCCTCCCCCCGCCCTTCCTGCGCGACTCAGTCTTGATCCCGCTTCAGGTCACCTGACTCTTTGCCTCGCTCGGCCCCGTCACCTCGTAGGGGCACCGAGGAGACGCTCGGTGAGGACCGCTCGAAGGAGGGCATCGTCAAGGCTAACGGCCACGCTGAGGCGCCCAAGGAGGAGGTGGCCGTCGCCGAGACCCCGGCCGGCAAGCCCAAGGGGATCGAGGTCCTCACAAAGACGCCGGGGGCCGACGTCTTCCGGCGCGAGTTTGAGCGGTTCGTGCTTGGCATGCACTGAAGCAGCAGCGTAGAATTGGGGTTCACGGGTAGACGATCTCTTCTTCATGGCTGGTCGGAATCTGGCGACGCGTGTCTGGAGGCGGCGGAAGCTCTCTCGTCTAGCGGCAGGTGCTGGTGGCAGCAGTCCCGTCACCCAAAGAGCGCTGCCGAAAGGGCGTGCAAGAGGCTGATCGAATGTCGACGACGACGAGCGCGAGTCTCATACAGCGCGTCTGACGAGCGCTCGGAGGGTCGGAGGCTTCCTGTCATTTCGACGAGCGGCCTCCAGAACCTGCCGCCGCCCTCGACCGGACCTATCGTGTGCTCCTCGACTGCCTTACCTACCTTCCTCGACAACCCCTCCACCTTGGACGGCAGGACTCTCTTGCTCACGCCAGCGACTCGCGTCCACCGCTCGCATGTCGACCTGTCTCGCGCTCTCGCGCACCCTGCGGTCGGCCGCCCTCCTCCGCCAGCCGCACCCCTCCGTCCTCCCCTCCCCCCTCTCGCTCGGCCGGTCCGTCTCGACGTCGGCCGCTAGCTTTGCCCGGCGCGTTCCCGGTAACTTCCGGTTCTCCGACTCGAGCGCCCCGTCGGATCGAGGCTTCAACGAGCTCCTGGCGAACGTCCAGCCTGTCTCTGAGCCTCCGGTTGCCCCGTCGCCGAGACTGAGCGCTCGCTTCGCCGCCTCGGATGCCCCGGAGGACAGCCAGACTCGCTGGCGGCGCGACAAGTTTGCGGCCGACAACGCCCGCATCAAGGCCGCTCGCAGCGAGGGTGGTGGCGACTACAAGCGGCCGTCGAGCTACGGCAGCATCAGCGATCGGGGCCCTCCTTCCGACGGCCGCTACCGCAGCTCGTTCGGCGACGAGCAGCGACCTCGGAGCCCGCGCGACGATGCTCCCCCGCCCCGCCGGCGGTACGAGGAGGACAGCCGGCGCGAGCCGTCGTATGCCAGGCGTCCGTCCTCGGATGAGTACGAGCGGCCGGCTCGCCAGACATCGTCGCGCTTCGACATGAGCGACGACGCGCCTCCTCCCCGTCGGCGGTACGAGGAGGACAGCCGGCGTGAGCCGTACGTCCGGCGTCCGGCCCCTGATGAGTACGAGCGGCCACCTCGCCAGGCGTCGCATTTCGATAACGCGCCCCCTCCTCGCCGGCGTTACGACGACGACGAGCGGCCGGGACGCTACCGGCCAGACGAAGGGTCGCTGCCGCCGCGGCGTCGGCCGTCTGACGACGACTTTGACCGGCGGCCCTCGGCTTACGGTCGGGACGACCGCGGCCCGCCGCCGCGCCGGCACTTCGACGACGACGATGCCGCCGGCTCTTACCGCCGCCCATCGGCGTCGTACGCGCCTCGCGACCGCGAGGACCGCAGCATGGCCCCTCCGCGCGCGTCGTACCGCGACGACCGCGCACCTTATGGCCGCGAGCGCGAGGACCGCCCGGCGTACTCCCCTCGTGAGCGCGAGGACCGGCCGGCGTACTCGCCGCGCGGGCGTGAGGACCGGCCGGCGTACTCGCCGCGCGGGCGTGAGGACCGGCCGGCGTACTCGCCGCGCGAGCGCGACACCCGGCCTGCCTACTCTCGTGACGGCGACTCTCGACCGGCCTACGCCCGCGACGGCGACTCGCGGCCTGCGTACGCTCGTGACCGTGAGGCTCGCCCGGCCTACAGCCGGGACAGCGACTCGCGTCCTGCCTACGTCCGTGACCGGGACGCCCGGCCGGCTTACATTCGCGGCGGCGATGAGCGGCGGCCGGCCTCCATCCGTGAGAGCAGCGACCGTACATCGGTCAAGGCCCCTGAATCGCCGAAGGTCGGAAGGCCTGAGCTTGACGAGGAGCAGATGCGCAAGGTCAGGCTCGGCGGGCGGACGCCAGCCGAGGAGCTGGAAGAGATCTCGCGGACCGTCTACGTGAGTGCCACGGTCGCGCAAGCGCCTCGGAACCTGTCGATGCTGAGCGTCTTACATTCCCGCCACAGGTCGGCAATCTTGAGAAACACCTCAGCGTCAAGGGGGTCGCTATGGCCCTCGTTCAGAAGATGCCGTTCCTCGCGGTGCCGAAACCTGCAGAGTCGCCCTCAGACGAGCCCCAGTCGGCCGGCGTCGACTCGACCGGGGAGACGATCCCCCTTCCGGATCTAGTTTCAGCTGAGACCGCGGCCGAGGGTGGCGCGTCCGAGACCGTCATCGAGGCCGCTGTCGAGACGGCTCCCGCGGTCAGTACCGAGGATGCCTCGACGCCGACCGCTGAAGCTACTGTCGAGACTGCGGTCGAGGCTGTCGCTGCGCCCGATGCGCCCGTCGAGGACGCTGTGCCCGTCAAGGGAGCATCGGAGGAGAAGGAGGTCGCAGTCGAAGAGGGCAAGGCTTCCGAGGAGACCCCGGCCGCTGTCGCCGCGCAGTCGTCAGCTGAGGCGCCCGACTCGACGGTCGAGGTCCTTCCGGGCCGCCTTCCGCCTCTCGAGAAGACGGAGATGATCTTCTCGTACCCGGACAGGCCCGAAGGCGCTGTCTTCCAAGTCTTCCTTCATCGGCAGCGCGCCGAGAAGGCGTGGGGTGAGAGGGGCTGGGAGGCGCATGGTCCTCTCAAGACAAAGGCGGCCAGGCAAGCGGCGGCCGAGCACAACTCCTTCACCGAGAGCGGGTTCTCGCCCTCGAACGCCGGCTTCGCCATCGTCCGCTTTGCTTCGCGCGAGCTCGCCCAGCAGGTGATCGCTGCAGGCGGCGAGCTCTCTCAGGCCAAGCAGACGCTGAAGAAGAAGACGAAGGAGATGTTGTTCCAGGTGCGTGGGCCCAGGTCCCCCCTTGTAATTCTGCAACTTGACTGATACGACCGTGCTCTCGGCTCGATAGACCTCGACCCACTCGTTCACCGCTGCGCGCAACTTTCGCCACTGGTCAGACTTCGAGCACCGGAAGGCACAGACGGCGGCCGCAGCCGGCGGCAAGACCAGCGACAAGACTGCCAGCAAGTCGGGCAGCTCCGAGGCTGACTTCGACGAGGACGAGCCGGTGCGGCATCAGCGCAAGCCCTGGCAGCCTGACCCGGAGGCGGCAAAGCGCAAGTCTGCAAGCCGCTTCGCGCCCAGGCCCAAGTCGAGGGCGGACGGCGGCGACGAGGGGCGGCCGGCGCGGCGGGAGCTCAGCCCTCATCAGATCCGCGACGACTGATCGGATGCTTGTGCTACCACCACTGTGACGTCCTCCGTCAGCCCTGCCCAGACGTGCAAGCGGAGAGGTTGCCCTTCGTCGCGTCCCTGTGCCGTCGTACGACTTCTGAGGCGCAGCAGCAGTGACAGTAGCGCAGTGTCTATCGCCTCTGCTCGTCACCGCCCTGTCGCTAGCATCAGCCCTCACGCCTCGCTCGACATCATGCTCTTCATGGCCTTCTGTGGCAGCGCCTCTATGCGTCAGATCGCCCAGCGAGACGTCACAACGGCGTGCCAGGCGGCGCCCCCCCCCCCCCTTTGCGTTCCGCCCGCCGCCGCCTTTCATTGTCTCCCAGCCAGCAGCCCTGCCGCTCCCCCTCACCCGCCTGCCCTTCGAGCGACATGCGTTCCGTAGGAGCAGATACCATGCGACGCAATCTAAGCTAGTGCTACAGAGACGATACTGAGCGAATGAGTACACGAACCGAGTCTCGAAACGGAAGAGGGAGGAGAGGGGAGGGGTTCTATGCGAGGGGCCTAGCGGCTGAAGAGGAAGCCGCTGTTGACGCAGCTGAACGGCGTCTTGATGGCGCCCGTCGCGTACGAGTTCTTGATCGACTGGACCGAGGCGGTCACGCCGGCGCCAAAGATGTAGAGACCGACAAAGAGGAGGACGATGTTGATGACCGTCTCGACGCCGCGAAGCTTGCTCTCAAAGTAGCGGCCCTTGTAGAGGAGCCGGTACGCAAACGCTGTCAGAAGCACGAAGAGACACCGGGGTCAGTGAGGGTCGTTCGTGCAGTTTGACGGCTCTGAGGCTCACCCCAGAAGACGTATCTGCCGGGGTGGCGAGAAAGGGAGAGAGGTAGCCGCTGGTCAGCCAGTGTTGCTCGAGAGCTCGATTGCATCAGGCGCGCAGCACGCACCCGAACCAGCTGTCGAACAGCGACGAGATGAGGGAAAGCAGACTGGATGGATGATCGGAGCAGATGTCAGCAGCAGCTCTAGCAGCTGAGGCTTAAGCTACGCTTCAGTCACGCACTCGTTGAAGAACGGGATCGACTCTCCGATGACGAAGGCGATGATCCAGCCGCCGGTGACGATTGCCGTCCAAACGGCCCAGCCCTTGACGGTGTGCGTCCGGCGGTGGGGCGACTTCTCGTCAAAGAACTGAAAGAAGAGCGCGCGCGAGGTGACGAGCGAGTAGAGGCTGCAACCAAGAATTGGTCGCCCAACGATCAGTGCTCTGCCCGACGGCCGATGTTTGCTGTCTCCGGGCCCATAAACTCACACGCCAACTACGATGATCGTCGGGAGCGTGAAGGCGGCCGCCGGCCGGCCGTACTTGGCGATGAGCGACCCGTAGGCCGGGGCGGTCGTGAGCTCGGTGCCGACGTAGGCGTAGACGACGGCGCCGCAAATGGTGAAGAGCAGCAGCTCGGCCTGCGGGGTGAGACCGCGTCAGCGACGGCGGGGTCCTGATAGCACGGCTAGAAGGACGGCAGCCGACTCACGGCCATCGACAGGTAGAGCGCCTTGGGGAAGTCTTCCGGCGTGTGCATCTCGCCCTGCAAAGCGTGGGATTGTGGCCTGGATCAGCGTCGACCGAGGTCGCAACCGTGGGGCTCAAGCGGCATACGCACGACGAAACTGGGGATCAGAGCCTGGCCCTGCGAGAAGAGAGGTCACAAGCGACGACGAGAATGAGTAACGCAACAAGGCTGGGAGCGATCGCCCCTTTCTGCGTGAACTTACGATGAAGGTGTCTGAGGAGGCAAGAGGCCGAGGAACGCGTCAGTGCCGGGCATGTCAAACGCGACAACCATCGGGAGATGCACGCACAGGCGATGTTGAGCATGGCGCTCATGCCCTGCGTCCACGTCGTTCCCTCGGGCGCCCAGACGGTCCAGGCGAGGGATGTCTCTGGTGCCTGAGCGGTCGCCTCGGCGGGCGAGACGTAGCCGTTCGGCGTGCCCTGAACGCCATGGCCGATGACGACGATGAGGCTGAGCGACGGTGCGAAAAAGTAATCAGCTGGACGGTAGGCAAGAGGCAGGCAGGGGTCGACAAAGGCAAACGCACAAGCAGACAAACATTGTGCCAGCGCTGCAGGTCGGGGGCAGACGGCCAGGGTAAGCATCTTTCTTGGTCCTGCTCGCACTAGGTCGCACGCACCTGAAGATGCCGAGAATCGTCGTATGCCTCATGTCGCGCAGGAGCGAGCCGGCCCTGCGTGGACAAAGACGGTGTCAGGCCCGAAGCAACAGTCGCGCGCGCGAGCGGATCGGAGGCGTGCGCACCACATGATGACAACGAGAACGACGCCCCAGACGGTCGTGCACGTCGTGTATCCGAGCGTGTTGATTGCGGTCGCGCCGGCGTTCGCGTGAAGGCCCATGATGAAGAGGTTGTTCTGATCGAGAGAGGAGGTTCAGTCGCTGCTTCGATGGTCTGACTCCGCACCCGACTAGAGGCGTAGACTCACGAGGGCGAGGCCCGTGAAGGCCGCATACCAGAAGATGCGCTTCTCGCCAAAGATCCAGTAGGCGACGTCGGCGATGTCGCGGCATTGTGGGTAGCTGATGAGGGCCAGGTTGTCAGCGGATCGGCAGGAGGATGGGTGGGCAGGCTGGATGCGCAGCGCCAGCGACTCACGCCATGCAGAACCGCCAGAGGACGTGTGACGTGTAGAGGACAGACAGGCCGATGACAACCGTGCAGATGACCCCGCCGGCCATCCCGAGAATCGCGAACGAGCTGGGAAAGGCGAGGATCGCTGGAGCGTGCCGGAGGGGAAAGGGTCGCCGGCGTCAGCCCAGGGCTCAGCCGCACGCACGCGCGACGACAGTGCAGGGCGACAGATCACTCACCCAGGACGACATACTCGGTGAACCTGCAAGGCGAAGCGAGCGCCAGTGTTAGCACAGCTGAACGACCCGAAGAATTCACCGCTCTCGAGTCTGCCGCCGGAAGCCGCCGTCCGTAGGAGGAGGCTCCCCGCTCTCGCGTGTTTGGTCCGTCGTGGCGGATTCAGAGGCAGCGACGATGGGTGCGAGCTCGCAGCCCTGGGCAGCCTGCCCTTCCCAGCGAAGCTCCGAGGTCGAGACGTACAGGAGGACGGCCGTGCGAGGCCAGGACATCGACCGCTCCGAGATCTGGATGTTGAGCGAGCTGTCCTCGTCCTCGCCGGTGCCGTTCTCGATCAGGCGTTCCTGCTTGACGCCGCCGACGGGCGCGATCGTCTCGCGGTCCTCCGGTCGGACGCGGGCCGCCTCCTGCTTCTTGTGCTTCTTCTCGTCGACCGACGAGTGCGTGGGTGAGGTCGACATGGCTGATGAGAGGGGAGGATCGACGGAGTTAGAGGTGGTCGTTTGCAGGTCGGAGGATTGAGGATGGAAGCACTCTGCTGGAGCGCTCGCAAGGGGAAGTTTCAGCCCTCGTCCGGAAATAGAGTGGACCCCCGGGCTCGTCATCAGCCGGCCGACGACGTGCTCAGACGCCGTCAGCGACGACGACAACGACGAGATGTGGGTTTTGACGAGCCTCTGGCTTCGGCTGGCCACTCGAGCCGTGGGCTTCGACCAGGCCGAGCCGATGCCTGCTGCTGCCTTACAGTGCCTCGTCTCGAAGGGGGCGGTCGTCGGTCGGCTCCGAAGAGAATGCGCCGGGGCGGGTTGCTGCTGCGCGCCTCCCCCGCATCACCGCTAATTAAGCCAGAGAGGGCAGCTGCCGGCGAGACGTGCACAACAGATGGGCGAGGACCGGGCTGGCGTTGGGAGACAAGGATCGATACAGAAGGGGGACGCACCAAGCAGGCGTGCGGAAACCCCTCGACTAGTTGCTACAGTTTCAGGGTGAGTCGTCGTCGCTCAGCGCTCGCCCGCCGCGTCCGGACCGGCTGTCGCCTCGCCGGCCCGTCCCAGGCGTCGCAGCGTCTCGCCGTTTGGACTCTGGACAAAGGCTGTCTGCGCTCGCCGCCGCGCCTGGTCCGGCTCGTCGCCGACGTCCGTGGCCGTCGCTGATGATGCGACGACAGCACTGCTCGAGGGATTTGATGAGGGCGGCGGCCGGCCGAAAGCGGAGGAGGACGACGACGACGACGAGAAGAACAAGGTCGACAGGCGCCGAGGTCGACGGGCAAAGCGCTCCGTCTGGAGATGGGCCGGGATGAGGGCGATCGACGACGCCGTCGGTACCGAGGCCGGAGATCGTTTGCTGAACGGCCGCGGTCGCTTCGTGACGCTCGTGTCGATCAGCGAGAGGCCGCTCGGGTCGGCCGCAGCGGTCGAAGCAAAAGCGGTGAATCGTCCGAGAGGACGGGGAGGTGAGAGAGCCCGCTTGCGAGGGACGAGTGGAGCCGTCGCCGCTGCTTGCGATGCAGGGTCCGGCCGGTCGCGCTCAGCCTGTACGCAGGAGGAGGGGCGTCTCAGCTAGGAGCGCACCAGACGACGAAGGCAAACGCCGACGCCAGCCGTACCTTGGCAGACTCCTTCTCCTCGGCCGGCATTCCACTCGGCCCGCCGGTAGCCTGCTGCGACTGGCCTAAGCTGAGCGCAATCGCCTGCTTGAGGTCATCGTCATCGTCCGTGTCGATGTGGATGGGATCCGACCCGCTCCCGTCGGCAAGACTGAGCGCCAGGGCGCGCTCAATGTCGGCAGCCTCGCGAGCGGCGGCCGAGATGGACTGTTCACAAAAAGAGCGCCAAGGGAGTGTCAGCGGCTCGTCACGATCTGCGACCGAGCAAGAAGAGACGCACGTGAGAGGACCGCTCCTGAGACTCCCGCTTCGACAGATCCCACGCCCTGCCCTTGCCCTTGCCTTCGCGCCGGCCGCTCTCGAGCTCCCTTAGCATGGCCGCCGCGGCCGTCCACATCCTGCCCGCCTTGGCCTGGCCACCCGTACCTCCCCAGCCACTGACGGCGTGTCTTTCGGTCGGCGGAGGCGGAGGAAGCGCGGCGTACGCGGCGTGGATCGTGAGGTTGAGCTCGAGCTGCTCGGCCTTGGTCCCGACGAGATGGCCGGCGTCGACGTCTTTGAGGTCGGCCATCGACGGCGGTGGACCAGCAGAGGAAGGAGGAAACAGGCCGGCGAGCGTCTCGCGGATCGATGCCTGTTCAACGAGCGCGACCGTCCGATCCCAGACGGCGGTCGGGCTGGCGTCCTCTCTGTTGTCGGCCGCAAATGCCTGGCACCACCAGCTGGCTAGTCTGGCAAGCTGGCCGTGCTCGGTCGGCGAGAGTGAAGGGAAGCAGGCCGGTAGGCAGAGGAGCTCCATCGGGCTCTGGCGTGCGACGATCGTGTTGGGGTAGACGGTTGCGGGTCGGAGGAGGGCGACGAGCGCCTGGAGCTCGGGTAGGGGCGAGTGTCGGGCGAGGGGGATTGTCTGCCAGAAAGCAAGAGCGGCCGTCAGCACGATCCGACATGAGACGAGACGAATGAAAAGGGAGGGGCTGGGGGACGAACGAGCGAGATGGGCCACTCGCCCTCGCCCCGACCGGCCCGAGCAAGCCGCCTCCTGACCTCGTGCTCGTACAGGTCCCACTCGACGAGCCTCATCTCGGCCGGGTTGACAGCGACGACAATCGCCCCGTCCCCGGCCTGCTCACCGCCGAAGCGGGCGCGAGAGCCTGAGGCGAACTGCCGCCAGGTGGCCTCGCACCGCCTGTGCGAGTCGCACGCGTGCAGCTTGGCCGGGACCGGGTGTCCTGCGCCGGCCTTCTTCGGAGGTCGGACCGAGGCGACCGCGTCGTCCTCGTCGTTGTCGCCGTCGTCGTCATCGTCGCTGAGACCGTCATCCCCTCGGCCCTCCGGAACGTCAGCCTCGACGAACCCGCTCTTCCCGCCGACAATCCGCCCCATCATCGGCTCCAGCTCCCCACCCTTCACCTCCCCTAGCTGGAGATACACCCCCCGCTTGTAGCGGTCGACGTGGACCTTCTCGTTCGGCCAGCGGGCGAGGAGCGCCAGCAGCAGCGGCTCGTACCCCCACGTCCAGGTGTTGAGGAAGATGCGCGCGTGTGCGGGGTAGAGCGAGAGGAGGTCGACGGCCGAGTCGATCGCGGAAGCCTTGTCGGGCATGTCGCCTGTGCCAAGCCTAACTCGGGGGGTTGCAAAGGTAGAAGGGGCGCGGTCAGCATGCATCGTCCACTTCAAGGACAGGCGACGAGGGGACTGACATGTTGGCCGAGTCGATGTAGACGGCCCGGAGGCGCTCGCCGCCCTCCTCCTCGGGTAGAAGGTACCGCCGCAGTCTGCTCTCGCCCTCGAGCGCCCTCTGCTCGAGCGCATGCCGGAAGGCTCGGTCGGCCCGGACGTCGCCCGTGTGGAGGACGGCGCCCCGCGGCCCCTCGATGAGGAACATGCTCGAGCCGGGACAGTGATTGGCGTCGAGCAGGGTGATGATGACCTCCTCCAACTCGACCCTCGATGTGCTCGTGCGGTCCGATTGCCGGCGGGGGACGGGCAGGCTGAAGACGGTCGGGGTGTTGAAGGCGAGCGCGAAGAGGACGTCCTTGCTCGTCTGGGCAGATTGGAGGTGGGCGTAGGTCCGCTGCCGCCTGCGGAGCTCGCCCGAGGCACGCTTCCGTTGAGCTGCACCGGTCTCGAGCGAAAGGACGAGAGCCTTCGTCTGTCAAGGCGTGTCGATTGGGGGAGGAGGGTCAGTAGGGCAAGGGAGGGTCGGGGAGGGGGTCGCTCGCAGCGCTCCTCCCGGGGCTTCAGCGACGGTCAGAGAGGCGAGCCACGTACCTCGGCCGAGCAGACGATCCGAATGCCGCCCTGGACCGAGGCGAGGCCGGCGAGGTGGTCCTGTTACGAGAAGGAAAGGACAGGCGTCAGAACCCTGCGGCAAGGTGAGCGAGCTCCCGTGAGCAGCACGAGGAGGGCCGGGCGCAGCACGCGCGCAGGGCGACGGAGCGAGCTGCAGGGAGGGAAGCGGACTGACGCTATGCGCATGGGTCAGGAGGAAGAGGCTCGCCGGCGGGAAGACGTCGAGCTCGAGCAGCGGCCTCCCGCTCGTTCGCCTCTCGTCCCCGTCCCTCGAGCCCTCTGCTGCTGCCGCCGCGAGCGATGGAGGCGGCGGTGGGAGGACGTCCGGCGGCGGGTAGGCGACCGGCCGGCGGGGCGTCGTGAAGCAGTCGATCCGGAGCTGGGGGTACTCGACAACGTAGCCGGAGAAGAGGCCGGCCATCGCGCCCCCTCGTGCGATGGCACTAGCGGCGGCAGGGGCAATGGTCAGGAGGAGGTGACCGAGGTCTAGGACGAACCGTCGAGGGCGGTCAAGCAGGGCGACTGGTGCAGGCTGCCATACCTAACCCTAACTTCCGGTCGCGTCGCCTCCGCCGCTCGAGCTAGCCTCGGTCTCTCGACCGTCGTGCTCTCCGTCAAGCCTCCTGCCGTCCCTGATCTCACCGCCCAAGCAAGCCAGCAACCTTCCGGCGGCTGTGCCCAAGTACCATCAGGTCCGTCTCTTCCGCGTGGGAGAGCGGTGGACACCAGGCGAAGGGCGGGGTCGGACGAGGGCGGCCGGGCTGGGACGCGTCGCGCACGAGACGCGCTCCCTTCTCCTACCTACCGCTAGTCCCGGCCGTTGCTCACCCCTCCTCCTCCTACCCCTCAGCATCACAGCAGGCTACCTGAACGTCCTCTGCTATACTTCCACGGCCAGACGATCAGACGCAGACTGATGACGATGGTGCCCGACGCGCCCTCGCTCGACCGGGCCATCGCGTCCGGCACGGCGTTCGAGCGTCCCTTGCCCGGCTCAGCCGCGGCGTCTAGCCTCGGCCTGAGCCAGTCACAGCAGCAGCGGCAGCCAGCCGGGTCGACGAAGACGGTCAAAAAGGGAGTGAAGGACTTGCCGACCGGCTACGGAGCCGGTGCGGCAGCAGGCCCAGGGCTGAGCTTCCGCGTATGTCCTGCTGCCCCACTCTCGCGTCGACCTCCCCCGCTCTGGCATCCGGCTCTGCCGGCAGAGGTCTCGACACCGGCCCGACCGGCCGTGGACTGATGCCTGAACAGGCTCACTCTCTCCGACGACATGCTGACCAAAGCCTCTCCTGACTCCTTCGCCCGACGCATGCTCCCTCTCGCGACGCGTCGCAGAGGATCATCCAGCCGACTGTCCCGCGCAGCTCCTCCGGCCTCCTTCAAAGCACGCCCAACATCGGCGCTTACCCGATAGCCATCGCTGAGCCGACCCAGCGGTCCGACTCTGACGGCTCGATACCCTTCAATGCTGCTGCTGCTGCCGCCCCTGACGGCAACGTCAGCGCTAGCTCGTCCGGACCGTCGGCGCCGGCGCCGGCGACGGCCCGCGGCATCAAGACGTTCCGGCCGATCGTGTCGAGCGCGGCTCCCGCTTCCTCCTCTGGCGGCACCAGCGTCGAGTCGTACACGAACGTCTCACCGACCATCTTCACCCCGGATGACCAGGACGTCTTCCTCCCCTCTGGAGGACGCATCGTCGTCCCTACGGCCATCACCTTCCCCTCTGCGCGGGCCGCCCGGCCGCGAAAGGGTAGCGAGCGGGCGGCGCTGGCCGAGCGGATCGGCAAGCGCGGCCTCGAGTCGTCCGAGGGCGAGAGTGAGAGTGGAGGGTCGACTGGGCGGGCGAGCGACGAGGAGCGACCTGCTGCTGGAGCGAGCAGATCCGACAGCGGCGCCGGCGCGAGCGGGAGCGGGTCGCCGGCGTTCGCTAACGGCTCTGGCTCGGGCGGAGGCCAGCAGCAGCCTCTGCCGGGCTCGACCAACAGCCGCAAGAAGAAGCGTCGCAAGCAGCGCGAGGCCGAGCGGATCGCCGCCCTCGTCGCCCTCACCACCGCCAACGGGCTCAACCCTGCGACCGAGGAGGTGCTGGACGAGTCGGAACGGAGGAGACGGTCGGCCAACGACTTGATGTTGAGCGTGCCCCTCCTGGGCCAGCTCGATCCGAGCCCTGATTCCAAACCGGCACTCGGCGCGTCGACGACAACGACGACGACAGCTGCCGCTGCCAGCTCGGATGACGACGAGATCGTCGAGGTCGACAGCACCATCATGATCAGGTCCGTCTCTACCGACTCGCAGCTAACTGCGACCTGAGCTGACTTGATCCGACCGCCTTCCTTCAGCAAAGGACCGAAGGTCAAACTCGAGGAGACGATCAAGCAGATCCAGCGGGCGTTCGTCCCCCGTTTCGCTCGCCGAACCCCTCTCTTCTGCCTGGCTGTTGCTGACCGCTTACCCTCTTGCCGTTTGGTCTGACAGGATCAAGGGCCTACCGGCCGTCTCCCCCAATGCGGTCGAGCCCCCATTGACGCCTGCCCAGCCGTCGAGCGGGGCGACGGTCGTCCCACCTGGCTCGGGCGCGCTGTCCACGCCCTCGGGCACCATCTCGGCTCCAATCTCGCTCGCGACGACCGGGTCGACGACGTCGACCTCGAGCGCGTCGCTCCGCGTCCCCGGTAGCGGACGCGCTGCCGCCGCCACCGTCGGGTCCAAGGGCCAGGGCGGCAAGCTCAAGGCGAGCGAGAGCGGGACGTCGACGACCTCGGGTGCGTCGCGGACGGCCTCGTCCATCATCGCCTCGCCGCAGCACGTCAAGCAGATTGTCGAGGTCGAGCTCTCGGACGACGACGACGAGGACGTCAAGATGAAGGGCACGGGCGCGACCGCCGATGGCGCAAACGAGTCGGATGCCGACTCGGTGCTCGAGATGGACCCGATCACCATCTCGTCGTCGTCCTCGTCGTCAGACGAGCAGTCGGACGACGAGATGGACGTCTCTGGCGAGTCGGACGGCGGCAGCTCGGCCCGGGCGTCCAAGCGCCGGCACAAGCAGCGGGCGAGCTCGAAGCCGCCGGTGGCTGCGTCGGCGTCGGCGGGCAAGCGCAAGCCGCTCGAGTACTACCAGGGCAAGGTCGAGGTTGTCCGTTCCAGCAGGGACCTCGGCGTCGGCTCGGCAAAGATCATGGACCTCGGCGCGAGCACGTACGAGCTTCGGCTGAGCTTCAAGCTTCCTGCGGCTGGCACGAGCTCGCAACAGCCCCAGGCCGACATTGTCTGCTCAAAGGCCCACCTCGAGGCCGCCCACTTCGATGAGGACAAGCGGACGATGAGCTGGTGGCGTGCGTGCCCCTCGGCCTCTGACCGCCGCCTCGTCTGATCGCTGAACTCGCTGCGCCGTACTGCCCACCCGCCTAGTCAACGGCTCAAAATGCACGGCCCGCTTCCTCGAGACGTCGTCCTGGATCCAGTTCATCAAGGCCTTTGGCGTCACGCTCAAGTCGGCAACGATGCCTTCGCCCGGCCGGTCGCCGACCGCGCGCATGACGGTCGGCGGCGGTCCGCCACCCTCCCCCTCGTCGGCGGCGAACAAGCGGCCGCCGACGACCTCCACCGTCAAGCCCGCCTCGAACCTCTTCATCGCCCCGCAGAAGCGGGCGCCGGTCGGTGGCTCGCAGACATCCTCGGCAGCGATCTCGTCTCAGCCCCGCAAGGCCCAGCCGGTCGTCGCTTCCGGTCGGGCGACGATCGCGGCCGACCCGCCGCCGGCGCTCGAGCCCCGCAAGATCAAGCCGTCGGCGCGCTACGAGGTCGATGAGCACCTATCCGAGGTCGACATGAGCGCTCGGCCAAAGAAGAAAGTCAAGACGAAGCCCGTCGCGATCGCTGTCCTGCCGCCAGCAGCTGTGGTGTCAGCGCAGACCCTCAAGAAGGCGGCCGAGCGGACGCGGCTCGAGGAGATCGCCAACAGCGCCGTCAACACGGCCAAGGAGCCGACGGCGATTCGGAGCCGGGCCAGCCAGCCGACGACCGAATTTACGGTCGACATCCTCCAGTGCAACATTGGCACGGGGAAGATCCCCCAGTCGGCCGTCGGCGACCTGCCGAAGCAGGTCTGCGTCGCGATCCGGGCCGAGATGGTGCGTGCTCCGCGCTGGCAGGGCTCAGCCTCTCGAAGCTATCTTCCCTGGAAAGCCGAGCGACCTGACACTTCGTAACCGACCCCCCTCCCCCCCTCTTCGCAGTCGCCGGACGAGAAGTACACCGAGGGCAAGGTGATGTGCCTCAAGGAGTCGATCTACTTCCCCGAGGTCACGTTTGACCCGTCGGGCAAGAAGATCATGACCTTTGACCCACCGCTCCAGTTCCACATGCCGGCGGCCCTGTTCCGGACGCTGCCGACGTCGTGGCCGTTTCGCTCTGACCGGGGCTACCGCCGGGGCCACTTTGTCCGGCTCAGGATCGAGTTCCTCGCCTTTATCGACAAGGACCGCCGGCCGTCGCAGTGGGTGCTCGACGAGTTTGGCGATTACAACCAGGATGACGAGCTCGTCGACTTCCAGTGCCCGTACGCCCAGGTGCCCCTCATCCGCCCCCACCGGTCGGGCGATCTCGACCGCCAGGTCTCCAATTCGAATCGGGCCCAGCTCTCGATCGCCGGCATGGAGCTCAACCCTGAGTTCAGCTTCTCGTTCAAGTTCCAGGCCTACTGGGACGCCGCTGCTGTCGCCAACGCCCCCGAGACGGCGCCCGTCGCCCTCCGCAAGCAGCCGAAAGCCCGGCCGCCACCGCCAGTCCAGGCGACGCCGAACGGCGAGCGGCCGACGCTTGCGATCCAGCCGCCGACGGTCGAGGGCAAGCAGCGCAAGGGCAAGGGCCGGCTCATCCTTGACGAGGAGACCGACGAGGACGAGGAGGAGTCGTGCGCCGACGCCCTCAGCTCGCTCAACATCGCCTCCAACGGCGCAAGCGCCGATGCCTCGGTGTGTCCCTATCTGCTCTCTCTCTCTGTGCGTGCCTACCGGAGCTGACAGACTGGTACGCTCCCGTAGGATGAGTCGCGCGTTCACACGCCAATCGAGCGCTCCGTCTCGCCTTTCGCGCACGACGACGACGACGAGTACGACCACGACAATGCCCGTGCCAAGCAGGCCTTCACGATGGTCTTTGAGCCGAAAGGGCCGACGTTCCGGCCTCCGCCCGAGCGGTCGGTGCCCAAGGGCAGCCAGCGCATCCAGCCCGGCACGCTCGCCCACGACCTCGCCAACCTCGACCGCGACGCCGTCGACAATGAGATCATCGAGCGCGAAGAGCTCATCTTTGACATCGAGGGCGTGAGTCGGGCCCTCTTCTGCGTCGCTAGGACGGCCGCGCTCTTGCTGACACCTTTCGGCCGCCCCCTTCTAGATCCACGACGGCCAAAAGTTTGTCATGGCGCTGTGGAACCGCTGGTGCTCCCACGTCGACTTGACGGTGCGTCCCCATCGCCCGCGTCCGAGCCGGTCTCTGGCTCTTGAGGCTGAACCCCCTTCTTCCCCTCTCTCAGCTCGGCCGCATCCATTCGTTCAACGCGGTCAGCCACGTCATGGGTTTCATCAACCGTTACTTCCTCGCCATGTTCCAGAAGAACGTCCGCCGCTACTTTGTCATCCACCTCCAGGTCCGCTCCAGCAGTGCTATCCTCATTGGATCGAAAGTCTCGTCGCTGACGTCTCGCAACCTCGTCGCCCCCTTCGCCTTCCAGGTCCTTGCCGCCTTCGACCTCTGCCAGAACGACACGTTTGCGATGGCGCTCGCCCAGTACAGCAAGCTGACACAGCAGGTGCTCAAGCAGAGCGGCGCGCTCAAGGCGCCGGGCACTTGAGGCTCCCTTTGCTGCTTGACTTCCTCTTCCCCTCCACCCCGCATTTCCCCATCCATCCTCTTGTACTCAAGCCTGTCCTACACCCTTCTCCTCGCACGTCTCACGTCCCCATCCTGTCTCCCTCTGCACGGCTTGCGGCCCTCTGCCGACCCTTGCTTCTGCCCTCCTTCTTAACGATGTTATCTTGCTCGGCCGCGACCGCACGTGCCGTCACGAGTCGACATGTGGATCTATCTTGAGCGACTCCCTTGATCAGCCGCATCTCAGGCGAACATCTTGCTGAAGGCCGAGCGTTCGCGCTGCTTGCGCTCCTGCTGCCGTGCCTGGACGCGCGCGAGCAGGTGAGGGATGGCCGCGTCGGCCGGGACGAGCGCCTTGGCGGCCGTCAGGTCGGCCTCGGCGCCCTCGTCATTCTTCATCTCGAAGCCGGCGAGCGCCCGACGGTAGAGCGCCTTGGCCTCCTCCTCGGGCTTGAGGGGCGTGAGCTTGAGCGCCTGGGTCGTCAGGAGGAGGGCGAGCGAGCTGCAGGCCGAACGCAGGAGCTCGTCAGTCGGACGTCTCGCGATATGACTACCCACGACCCCCAGACTCACGCGTTGGGCTTGGGCGTCAGCTTGAGCGCGCACAGGGCGGCGTTGTTGAGGAGCGGGAAGCGGAGCGCCTTGAAGGCGGCGACGTCCTCGTCGTCCGGGTAGGGGTGCTGGTCGAGGTAGCGGACCGCCTTCTGGTACTTGTCGAGCGCGGTCGCAAAGTCGCCGGTCTTGAAAGCGTCGGTGCCGATCTGCTTGAGCTCCGTCGCGATCGCGAGCGCCGCCTTGGGCTCGTCCTTGAGCGAGTCCTCGTCCTCGGGCCTGGTAGGTCGAGTTAGCCGGTCAGCCTGCTCCGACGCTCGGACGCAAGTGCGCGGACCCAGACGCACCAGTCCTCGTAACGGTCCTTGCCGGCCTTGCCAGCCTCGGCCGAGCTCAGCGCCTGCCAGTCCTCCTCGCTCAGGACGCCGCAGTCGGCAATCTTGACGTCCTCGACCGGCTTGTCCGAAACGGTCTCGAGCGACTCGATCCGCCGGATGAGCGACTTGTTCGAGATGACCTGGCCAAAGACGACGTGCTGCGATGCGGAGAGGGCCGCAAGAGGCCTTGGGATCAGCAGCCGCGCTACGAAGCCTCGTTCAGCAGACGGGAGCGCACCTTGCCGTCAAGATGGCTCGGCGTCGAGGTCGTGATGAAGAACTGCGTCATGGACCGGCAGGAAAATGTTTCAACCTCAGCCTCCGCCCGTGCGACAGAGCCGAGCCGAGCGGCGGCGGCGACGCACCTGCGAGCCGTTCGTGCCGGGGCCTGTCCAATGCAGCGCAGCCGTACCGTCAGCTTCTGGCCGCGCGGTCCATCCTCAGCAGAACGCACCGGCATTGGCCATCGAGAGCTGAAACTTCTTGTTGTGCTTGATCTCAAAGTTCTCGTCCTCGAACTTCTCGCCATAGATGCTCTCGCCGCCGGTGCCGTTGCCGCGGGTGAAGTCACCTGGAGGTGAGGGAGACGGAGCATCAGTCGCTGACTGCTGGCGCAGTCTGAAATCCCTCATAAGGTCGACTCACCGCCTTGCAGCATGAAGCCCTTGATGCAGCGATGGAAGAGCGAGCCCTGTGCACAAAGACGGCCGGTGATGCAGTCCAGGTCAGCGTCAGCTAGAAGTGACGAGGCGGTTGGGAACGCACCTTGTACGTCAGATCCTTGCTGCCGTCGACGGTCTTGCCGCCCTCGCCCGTGCAGAGCTGGCGGAAGTTCTCGGCCTGAAGGTCGCCTGTAGATCAGCTAGTGGCTCAGCTGACGAGCAGGCGCAGAGCTCGACGTACGGTCTTCGGGCTGTGAGAAAAGGGGGTGCGGTCGCTCGGGGTCAGCTCGAGCACTGGCGGGGCGGCGCCCAAAGTGCTGGCAGACGCACACGACATCAGAGAAGAGCTCAAAGACGATGCGGCCGGCCTCGTGGCCGCCGATCGTCATGTCGAAGAAGACCTTGGGCCGGACGGGAGCAGGAGCGGAGGCGTCGGCAGACATGCTTGACGGCGAGCTGAACGGTCGGGCGTGTGCGTGCGGAGGTCGTGCGTGAGAGGCGATGCGTCAGCTGCCGGCCCTTCCCAGAGAACCTGTGACGGCAAGCGGGCAGCACGAGAGCCGGTGGCCTTGAGCTGACGTACGTGCGAGTCAGGGGTAGGGGAGAGGCGAGGAGAAGGGAAGGGAAGCTCAGAGGCGATGGGCGTCGGAGGGGCGTGGCCTTCGAGAAGGCTCGCCAGGCTCAAACTCCGGCGCAAGCCGACGACGACGGCGACGAGTCGGGGCAGGAGTTGAGCACGGAGGGACGCCGCCCAAGCCATCGCAAGGCAGGACAACGCCCTGCCCGGCAAGCCAGGCCACGGACGACCAGCCTTCTCCTCATCGACAGCGGAGGCGAGTGATGTCGACGCTTTTCGACGCGTTCCCGCCGCCGTCGGTCGAGCTCCTGCTCGCCTGGTTCCGGTCGTGCGACGTCTTTCTCGACCACCGACTCGAGCTTCGCGAGACGACCGACAGCGGCTGGGCCGTCTATGCTCGCGAGGCGATTGATCTGGACGAGACCAGTCAGTGCGGTGGAGTGGCTGAGTGGGCTGCCCTCTGAGCTCACACCGATGCCTGGGCTGACCCTCGACGCGCCTGTCGACATATCCCTTCAGTCTGCCGGACGCCCAAGGCCGCCATGTTCAGCCGTCGAACGTCTTCTCTAGAAGCGTCGCTCGGCCCAGGATCCGAGCTCCTCCCACCGACGCACGTTCTTGCGTTGCATCTCCTGCACGAAACCCTGCTCGGGCCCAAACACTCGCCATTCGGCGGCTACCTCCAGTCGCTCCCGCGTGAGCCGCCGCCGATCGCCATGCTCTGGGAGGCCTGGGCAGGCGAGGACGGCAAGCGTGCATGGTCGCTCGCTCGGGGAGGCGAGATCGGGCGGAGGTTACAGGCGAGCGAGAGATCGCTCGGCAGAGCGCACGTCGGGGGTCAAGAGGTCGAGTGGGGGGCCGGAGGCATCGTACGTACGTCCAAGGTCCACCTGTGACGGAGCGCACCTGGTTTAACGCTCTCTTCCCTCTCTTGCGCTACGCTCAGACCTCACTGCAACGCTTCTACGACAAGCTTTTGCTACCCACCCTGCTCGATGCCCCCCTTCTAGCGGCGCTGTCTGTCGAAGCACGCCGGCCGAGCTTCGAGACGTTCCTTCACGCCTACGCGCTTGTCTCGTCCCGTTGCTTTACCATCGACACCTACCACCAGATCGCCCTCGTGCCGCTGGCGGACGTGTACGTGAGCTTTTGAAGGCCGTCCTTCCGTCCTTCAGAACTGACCCTCGCCGGTTGTGCAGCCTCAACCACTCGCCCGACCACCAGGCCCACTTTACAGTCGACGAGTTCGTCTGCGGGACGTGCGGCTCGCTCGTTCCCTGCTCGCATGACGCACCTCGGTCGGGACCTGGCGTCCTGCCGGCCCGCCTCGCTCATCTACACGAGTTTGAAGAGCGCGACCTGCTCGCCATCTTCAGCGGCGCCGACTCGGGCGACATTTGCGCCAAGTGAGTAGTCGTCTACAGGGCGCAGCCGAGCTCCTCGCGTTACATGCTGACTGAGAGATTTCCTACTGCAGTGCGCCCATCGAGGCTGGCGAAGAAGTCTTCAACTCGTACGGCAGCCTTAGCAGCGCCCATCTCGCCTGCGAGTACGGCTTCATCCCTGAAGAGGCCGGGGCGCTTCCGGAGGATCGCGTTCACTTTGATCTCACTCTTTCGGCCGCCTCGTCAGCCATCCGCTCCATTGGTGACTCACTCTTTGCGACGCGGCCCCACGCGCTGGTCGAGCCTTCCATCCTCGGTGCACACCTTTCGCGAGAGGATCGTGTCTTCGTCTCGGCCGACGGTCAGCTCTCCGAGCCACTCTTCCTGGCGCTCGCCGAGCGAGCAAGACTAGCCGACGCAAGGGCGGCTGTTGAGATCCTCTTTGACGCCGGCGAGTTCCTGGTCGAGGAGTGGAAGCGGCTACAAGATGCCGTCGTCTCTGCCCTCGATGCAAAGCTCGCCGCCTACGAGGACCAGGAGACGCTCTTCGGCTTGCTCGGGGTGCGTCTGACGCTTGATCGCGCTTGCCAGTCGACGCGGGCTGACATCTTCGCATCTGTCAGGACGAGACGGACCGGCCCCTAACCCGCATGGCAGCGACCCTTGCGCTCGCTGAGCGTACGACCCTCGATGCCTGTCGCTCCCAGTGGCTGGAAGCCGGGGGACCGGAGTCGCCAGATCCATGAGATCCTCGAGGAGCAACGATCTAGGGCACCAGACGGCTGTGCCTGGCGACGAAATTCAGTCCATAGGTCTCGCTTGCGATCTCTCTCTCCTAGTCGCGCGCGGTTGCGATCGTCAGGAGTCATGTCAGATCTTGAGGGTGCGTGACTGAAAACTAAGAGGCTTGCTGTGCCGGTGGAAATAAGTACGGAATGGGGCAGGTGCTGGAGATGAAGTACAGTGGGGGTGTCGCGCGGGCGCGCGGTAGGGGTCGAGATGCGAGAGAGAGAGTCCGTGTATTAGAGGGGGCTGATGTCTAGTCGTAGATTGGGAGCGGCATAATCTTGTCCGCGTTGAAGAGCTGAAGGGAAGGGGTTGGGTAGGGGTTGTAAAGGTGGTCAGCGAGAGCACCTCAGGGTCCACGCGCCAGCGAGCGCCCGACGACGTACGAAGTTGTTACCGAGGTCCTCAGTCTCGAGGAAGCGCGTCGGGAAAACGACTATTGCGAGGGTCGAGGGGTCAGTGGCGCGTCAAAGGTTGGCAGAGTGAAGGGGCAGCGGCGGGCGTACCGAGGTGACCGCGGACCTCGTTCAGGAGCTCCTCCATCTTGGCCTGCTCCCACTCGCTCCAGCCCTCGGTCGGGCCCGAGAACGAGGGCGAGCCTTCGTCGCCAGCGCCGCCGAGGCTGGCACGCGACTTGGTGCTCTTGGATCGGTCGAGCTCGGGACCGCCGCTGTCGCCCATGAGGGGCTGCGAATCGTCGTCGGTGCCCTGACCCTGGCCGACAACGCCGCCACTGGTGCCTCCGCCGCCGGCGCCGTGCGTGCCGGGCCCGCCATGGATGGGGATCGCCTGCTTCATGCCGTGCAGGACGGTGCCCTCGGCCGGGGGTTTGTTGAATTTTTCGGCGTGGCTCGCATTCTCACGGTAGTGCGTCCACGAGGTGACGAGGTCGTCGGGCACGCAGCGGAAGACCTTGCGGTAGATCTCAGTCTGAAGGGAGGGACGAGCAAGTCAGTTGACATAATAACGACCTGTCTTCGAGATCATCTACCACGTACGTTGTGGACGGCGAGCGAGACCCAGGTGTCCAGCCAGAACTTCTCGCTGAGCGGGTCCTGCAGGCCGTGCGGGTCAATCTTGGGCGTCGCTAGCGGCATGCTGCGAGAGGAGAAGGTAGGCAGAGAGTCAGTTCCTACGCCGGATGCTCGAATGAAGCCACGGCGACGCACATCCAGGGGTGCTTGCTGCCCTTGCGGTTCGGCGGCCGGGTGTGCTGGCCGCCGCCGGTCGGGTCCTTGTTCTCCTGGCCGGCCTTGACGTCCTTTTCCGCAGGCGAGGTCGTGACCTCCTCCTCTTGGAACGAGTCGTGATCGTGGACCTTCTTGTCGGCGCCGACAACGAGCAGGGGCCGCTTAGCGTTCTCCTTGACCCCCTCGGCCTCCTTGCGGTCGAGGACGCGCGAGACGTCGGGCGTGATGCTGTCGAGCGCCTCCTCCTTGCTGATGTCGAGCTTCTGGCCGTCGGCCGTCGCGTCCTTGATGGCGTCGGCAATGTCGCCGATGTGGCCCTCGACCTCGTCCCGCCGGAGGGGCTCGTCAATCAGGTTGTGTGCGGCGAGCTTGCGCTCCTCCATCGTCGGAACGATGGTCGAGGCAAAGCCCTTGGCCATCTGGCCGTCGGGCAGCTGGAAGATTTCGACGTCGTCATCGGGCTCGGTCACCTCGTGCGCCTGGCGGGTGACGAGGTCGACAACCTTGCGCGTCGTCCGGTTGACCTTCTGCGTCTGGCCGTGGACGACACTCTGGAGAACCGAGCCGGCATGCATCTTGAGCCGGTCGGCGACGGTCCGGTGCTGAACGACGCCGTCGCTCTCGGCACCCTGCTCTTTCGACGGGTCCCACGTCTGGATTTCGTCCTCGCGTGCGACCGGGTTGCGGGCGAGCAGGTCCTCGTCCTCCATTGCGTCAACGTCCACGCCAATGTGCTCTGCAAGCGGGGTTGGAAGAGCGGGGTCAGCAGACAGCGACCGGCAAGGGCATACCAGGGCACGAGAGGCGACGCACCTCGCATGAGTCGGACACGGAGCGTGTGGGCAAAGCGGCCGACCTTGTACGGCTTGCCGGCCATCGTCGAGTCAATCATGTCGGTGTCGCGAATGATGCTCGCGAGCTCCGAGTCGCGGTCGCCGCGCATGCTGCGCTCGTTGATGTTGGCCGAGCCGATGATGACGAGCCGGTCGTCGACGATGCACGTCTTGCCGTGGATGTAGACCATCTCGGTCGTCAGGACCCCGCTCTTGAACTTGCCCCAGCCGCGCAGCGAGAAGAACGAAATGTAGTCGTCCGGGTCGATGCCCTCCTGCCGGAGGCGCGAGAAGATCGAGTTGGGCCCGCGGCAGATCGACTTGTTTTGGCACTCGACGATGAGCCGGACGGAGGCCGCCTGGTCCGAGTCGATTGGGTAGGTGTAGCCCGGGAAGAGCGGGATGACGATGCAGGCCCGCCAGGCGGTGCCCTCCTCGTGAGCCTTGATGATCCGGTTGACGAGGGCGTCGCCGATCTGGTTCTCGATCTCGACGCCGTCGACGACGGTGCTCGTGATGAAAAACTGGTTCTCGATGTAGACAAAGTGCTCGGACAGTTGGATCGCCTTCAGGTAGGCGTTCTGGATCGAGTGCTCGACCCGGTCGGTCGTACCCATCGACCAGGGCCCGCACGAGCGCGTCACCTGGATCTCGCACGTGCCCGTCAGGCCCTGCTCCTCGAGCTGGCGGACGGTGAAGTCCGGCGGCGGCACGAGGAACGGCATGGGGACCTTGTGATTCTGCGAGAGAGGAGGAGCGAAATGTTTGTCAGGGCGTGTTGACAACCTGAGACGACGTCGCGCTAGAAATGTACCTTGATCCGCAGGAGGTGGTTCCAGCGCTGGATGAAGTGCCGGCTAAGGTCACGGGCCGGCTGGCCGACCATCTGCATCGCGACGTCGTGCCTGGGTCAGAAGCGAAGGGCCTTTGGTCAGCAAGAGGCGGTGGCGGCGACGACGCTCAGCAGCACCCGACGTACCAGGGCATGCGCGGGACCTTCTCGCGGTCGTAGACGTCCTCGAACGGCTTGTTGAGCGTGTGGAAGTCGAGCACGCGCGGGTTGCTGTAGTCCTTGCCGGGCCAGATGGGCGCGTCCTGGCCGAGGTGGACGCCGGCGTCGCAGTCGTCGTCGATCAGGACGTGCTGGGGCGTGTCCCACCGGCCGAAGCAGAGATCGACGCCGCCCATGAAGGCCGTCACCTCATCGATGACGCACATCTTCTCGTGGTGCGACCAGTAGAAGGTGCCGGTCGAGAAGTGGCTCGGCGAGCGCTGGATATGGATGTTCGGGTGGAGGTCGCGCAGCGTCTTCTTGGTGTACCTGCGCAAGTCAAAGGAGCAAGGGCGTCAGCTTGGTTGGACCGAGTCGAGGCCGGCGCGGGCCGACGCACAGGCTGTCGGTCGGCGTCGTCTTGTTCGAGACCTCGTTGTAGACGATGACGTAGATCTGGACGCCCTCCTCGGCCTTCTTCTTGAGGATGTTGTCGAGCCGGTACTTCTCCTGCGTCGGCCGGCGCATGTAAAGCTCGGGCGAGAGCCACCAGTCGTGGATGTAGACGGTCCGCTTGGCGAGGAGGAGCGCGCGCGACAGGTTCCACAGGTAGTCGCGACCGTCGACGAGCCACTGGGCGGCGACGTTGAGCCTGATCGGCGCAAACGAGTCGAACCGATTCTTGCCGGCCCAGACCGAGTCGGCCGCCATCTTCTCAAGCGAGACGATGAATTGCTGCATCTGGCGCACGGTCTTGGCGACGAGCTTGAGCCGGTTCTGCGAGTTCTTGACGTAGAACGTGTGGTGGCTGACATTCTTGCCCGAGTTCTTTTCGTCGAGCGTCGCCCGGTCGACGCCGTGGATGTCGCCTTCCAGCGCGGCGAGCCGGTTCTCCTCACCGCCGTCGTCCTCGCCCGTCATGTTGGCCCAGTCGTGGTCGTGCTGGAACTTGTCGGCCTTGCCGATCGTCTTGCGCAGGACTCGGTTGGGCCGCTCGATCGTAAAGTCCTGGTCGAACATGAAGACGTCGAAGATTTTGGTCTGGGACGAGAGGGCGCCGATGGTGTCAGCGGAACGTGCAGAAGAGCATGGCGGACAACAGTCAGGCCTACGCACCTCGTCCGGGTCCTCGACGGCGACCATGTAGCTCTCGCGGACGATCCACCACTTGGGCTCGCGCTGCTTGATCTGGGCGATCAGCCGGAGCGCCGGCCGGTCCTTCTTGAGCGAGACGTTGGTGCTCAGCACGCGGAGGTATCCCGACTTGCCCTGCGAGCCGCCGCGGGGCGCAAGCTGGAGCGTGAGCGACGACAGCTCGAGAAAGCGGATCAGGTGCGACGACTCGGGCCGGTACATCTGACGCGGTGGTAGAACAGCGTGCGAGGGTCAGCGTGAGATCGCGTCCCTGTGAGAGCAGAGGCCGGGGACTTACAACCGCGTGTCGGACGCCGAGCAAATACGCCTCGAGTGCCTCGCGCTGGATCCGCGCGAAGTCACCCCGAGCCGCGCCCGACATGTGGCCGCCGCCGCCGACGTGGTGACCACCGCCACCGCTGCTCCCTTTGGCCTTTTTGGCGGCCATCAGCGCCTCGGCGACCGTCTCGTGCTCGGCTGGGCCGCCGTTACTGCTGCCGCTGCCCTGCTTGCGGCCTTGCCCGTTAGCGCCGGCGCCGGGCGTCGTCGGCGACTGGACGACCGACGGAGGCCGCGACTGGGCGCGCGATGGGCCGGCTGACTTGCCGGTCCCGGCCTCATCGCCCGAGCCCGCATTGTTCTTCTTGCGCTTGAAGTAAGGGATGCCTGGAGGAAGACGACGCGGTCAGCGACTCGCTCGGGGCTTGAAGCGCAGCAGGAGAAAGGGGACGCACTCGACCGCGGAAACTCGGGCAGGTCGACCTTGTCGCGGTTGTTGTTCCATCGGCTGCGGCCGGCGACGCGAGCGATGCCGGCCGTCTTGTAGTGGGCGTGGAGGGCGAGGAAGTCGCGAAGCGAGCGATAGAGGACCCACTTGACGGCGCCGTCGGCGTACGAGCACTCGATCCGGAAGACCGGGTGGTTCGACAGGCCGCCGATCGAGTCGGTGATCTTGAAGCTGAGGCAGGCGCAGAGCGAAGCGGCTGATGTCAGCGAGCGAGACGAGCGAGCCTTTGAGCGAGCGGCGAGAGTGGCATGAGACGCACCGGACGTAATGGAGGAAGACGGGCACCCGGCCGCGGCCCTTCTCGTCGCGCTCCATGATCATGCGGATCATGCCGACGGCCATCTGGCCCGTCATGAGCTCGTCGACCATGTTGAGGTCGCGCGGCTTGCCAGCCTCGCGCTCGGCTGTGCGCTCGTCCTCCTCGCGTGTGGGGACGGCGACGTTGGTCCCCAGCCGCTGGAGTTTTGATTTGAGCGTCGACCACTTTGAGCCCTGCTGGGTCGACGAGGTGTCGGTCCGGACCATGCCCTGCTGGTGGGTCACGGCCGCGAGCGTGTTCCGAGGGAGCGGGACTTGCGGCATCTTGGGCGAGGTGTGGGGCGAGACTGGGGCCGAGAGCGAGCGGCCGATGGCGCCGAGGCCGGCGGGCGTGCCGTTGGCCTGCAGCGCGCCCGGCTCCTGCGAGTTCATCAGCGGAGGGAGCGGGTGGCCGTCTGGGAGCGGGGCGTGGTGCGCCTTGTCGGCCGCCTGCTCGTCAGCCTGCGAGCGAACGTGCTGCGGGGGCGCGTCCGAGTCGTGCGACTTGGCCTTCGGCCGGAGGAGTGCGAGAAACTTGCCGTTCGCGTGCTGCTTGGCCGACTTCTGCCGGTCCTCAGCCTCGGCGATCGGAGCGAGGCTCTCGGGCTCGTCGACAATGTCACCGTTGTGGCCGATCATCGATTGGAAGCTCGCGTGCCGGACGCCCTTGCCGCCGCCGGGAAGCACCTGGAGGCCGAGGAACTCCTGGTTGGCCGAGTAGTCGCCCGCGCCGCCCGAGCCCTGACGCCGCTTGGACGCGGTCGCCGAGCCGAGCTGATCCGGCACAGGTGCCGTCGACTTGGAGAGCAGGTCCCGCTTGACCTCCTCGACCTTGCGGGCGTCGAGCGCGCCCTCGGACCGCCGCGTGCCGGCCGCGTCGCCGTCGGCGTTCGTCCGGCTCTCGTCCGGCCGGCTGTCCGGGATGTGCAGCGTCGGCACGGCCGGTGCCGTTCCGCGGTTCGTATACTCTGGCCGGACGCTGCCCTGCCGGAGCTCCGGGTTGACCGAGGCCGGCAGATGGATCGAGGGCACGATGTCGTTGGTCGCCTGCGTCAGGCCGACCGTCGTCGAGTTCTTGTCGCGGTCGGCCGGACGGACGCCCTGATCATCGCCGGCGGGGGCCTTGCCCTCGGGCCCCGAGCCGGCCTGGCTCTTGTCGTAGAGCTGAGGCTCTTCGTCGTTGGAGCTGCCAAAGTCCTTGGCGGCGAGCGTCGAGTCGTCGGAGGGAGGCGAGCCTGCCGCCGTCGTCGCCGCCGACGAGTCCTGACCGCCGCTGCCGCCTCCGGCCGCTTGCTTGCCCTGCGGCGCGAGGTCGTAGACGCCCGGGTGCTCCTGCGCCTGCAGGACGAGCTCGGGCAGGCCCATGCTCGTGAGAGAACGGGGGAGAGCGGAAGAGCGAAAGGGGGAGGAAGGGAGGGAGAGGTGGTTGGCAGCCAAGGCAAGGGAAAAGGAGGCGGGCTCGGAACGACAGGCGTGCGCAGAGGGCTGAAGGCGTCGCGCTGCGGGTGACGTGGGTCTGGCCTGCACGTCGTCCGTGCGTCGCCGAGCAGCAAAGGGGGCCGAAGCCTCCTCCTGTCCTCCTCCTCCTCCTCCTCCATGGACCGGTAGCAGGCTCTGCACCAGCCTGCTCGCTGTGCGGCCTGCTGCGTTAAAGGAGCTACAGGCCGCTCTCCGTCGAGCGACGCCGCTGCGAGAGTGGCCCCTCTCTTTCCTCCCTCCTGCTGCGGGAGAGCGGCGGCACATGTCGCGCGGCGGGATCGGGCAGGCCAGCGTGGGAACCTCGACCTCAGCCCGACCATCCGAGCCGACTCTCGCAGCTGTGACGAGGAAGGCACTATCGAACTGGCCTTCTCTCATCCACCCATCTCTCGCCGCCCACTTCGTACCCTCGCCCCATCGGACAGTCTCTCCTACAGAGCAACCTTCCCCGCCTGCTCGTCTCCGATCGGCAATTTCCCATGTCGCCCGCGAAGCCGTCGAGCGCGAGCGATCACCTCATCTCGGGCGGGGCGTCGGGCCTGGCGTCGTCGGTCGCCCTCCAGCCGCTCGACCTTCTCAAGACGCGCATCCAGCAGGACGGTGGGACATCCAAGTCGGTCCCTTCCTGACTCTAGGCTGATGGGCGATTGCCTTGCTGCAAGACTACGGGCTGCCCGACGCGATCAAATACGGAGGGCTGACGCACTTCCCCCCTCAAAACCTCCCCCTCCTTCCGCCTCGGCTACCTGCTCGGCTCTTCTCGATCGACCGTCTTGCTCGTCCTGGTCCGCAGGAGAGTCTGGGACGTGACGCGCGGCGTCGTCGCCGACAAGGGTATCCTCGGCCTCTGGCGCGGTACGGCACCGACGATCCTCCGGTCCGTCCCTGCTCCTTCTCTCAGAGCCGGCGCGCAGGCGAGCTCGCTGCACACGCACACACACACACGTCGTCGCCCATCATCTGACAAGCGCTCCTCTGCTTTCGGTCGACCAGCAACGTCCCCGGCGTCGCCGTCTACTTCTACACGCTCTCGCAGATCCGGGCGAGCCTGACCAACGTCGCGTACTTTTCGATACCGGGCCTGCCGCCCGTCAAGCTGACGACGGCGGCCGTCCCCGCGGGCGCACCTCCGCCGGCGGCGGCCGGGCCGGGCAAGACGACGTCAGCATTACCGAAGCTGTCGAGGGAAGGTGTGTCCTGAGCTGCTGTTGGGTTGCTGGTTGCAACATGCAGGCAGAGGGCTTGCGCGCCTCGAAGGGTGCAGCAGGCCAAGGCACAACGGGCGTCGCATGGAGTTGCGAGCTGACCTAGCGTGCCTCCACTCGTTTAGGCAACCTCCTGGCGGGCGCGATCGCAAGGACAGGTGTCGGCTTCGTCCTGAACCCGGTGACGGTGCTGAAAGCGCGGTACGAGGTGCGTGCTCGACACTCTTGCCTGTGGCGCCGCGCCCTCGGGGGCACTCCAGCCGACCTGACCTGCCCGCACCCGTCCCTTCGGCGCGCAGAGCAACCTGTACAACTATGGCTCGATGTGGGGCGCCTTCACCTCGATCTTTCGCGAGTCGGGCATGGCTGGCCTCTTTCGGGGCTTCACCGCGACAGCAATCCGGGACGCGCCCTATGCCGGCCTCTACGTCCTGTTCTACGAAGAGTCCAAGATGGTCGCCGGTGCGTCCGGCTGCCGTTACCGGTATGCTCAACCGCATGCGCTGAGATTGTCACCCACTTTCGCCTGTTCTCCGAGCAGACAAGCTGTTGTCGACGAGGCCAGATTCCGGCATCCCGCCGACCGTCATCCACAGCGTGTCGGGCATCGCGGCGGCGACACTCGCAACACTATCTACCGCGCCAGCAGACTGCATCAAGGTGCGAGCGGGCTCACTCGCGAGAGAGAGCTGGGTTGCAGACGGCTGACGCTGCGACCCCTCCTTTCGGCCTTGCAGACGAAGATGCAGGTCCTGCCGGCGGAACACAAGACGTTCCGCTCATCGGCGCGCACCATCTTCCGAGTCCGTCCTCTTTCTCTCTTCCTCTTTCCATCGCACCGAGCGCATCCTGACACCTTCCTGCATCGCCTCCGAACCCTACCCGCAGGAACACGGCTTCCACGGCTTCTTCTCTGGCGTCTCGCTCCGGATTGTCCGCAAGGGCGCCTCGTCGGCAATCGGCTGGTCCGTCTACGAGGGCCTGCTGCTGGCCTTCCGGGAACGGACCGAGCGCCAACGCAAAGACCAGGAGTCGTGAGACGATCTCATGTCAACATCAGTCAATCAGAGCGTTCGTGGCGCGCAGGGGGGCAGGCGCTGTTGAGGGTCGGCTGACCCTAAGTGCCAGCTCTCAATGTCTGCCGGCGCACCCTGCTCAGGCCGGTGAAATAGTTGCTTCCAGTCTTGCATTAGAGCTCGCTCGCAAGCCGTCGTGAGTCAAAGCTGATGCCCATGAACAGAGGTAAGGAAGGGGGAACGCCCAGGAGGTGCAAGCACGAGGCTTTTGGAAAGGGGGAGTGGCGAGCTTCCAAGGGGGAAACGGCGCAAAGGTACAAGGCGGTATAAGAGGGGGCAGGCGCCTGGAGGAGAAGGACGAGGGAGGGGCGAGAGCCCGTCCCCAAGGAGAGGCAAGCAAGATCGAGGCGACAAAAGGAGGGCCGCTTTAGATCTTGACCTCCTTGAGGCCGTCACGCCAGAAGGTGAGGTAAGGGGTGACGCCGTCCTCGCGGTAGTTGAGGAGCGCGACCATGCCCTCAGGGTTCATCGACTCGCCGGTGTAGAACTCGTAGTCCTTGAAGTTGCCGAGGATCTTCTTGGCGACGCCGGCGGCCCGCTTCTCAAAGGCCTTGACCTCCTCCTCCGACTTGCCGGCCTCGGCGAGCGCCTTCTTGAGCGTCTTCATGTAGTCCTTGAGGTAGACCATGTACGACTTCTTGTCGAACTGGGTCGACTGTGAGGGGAAGCAGACGACGGGGGAGGGGTCAGCCGACATGCATAGATGTGAGCGCGACAACGGGGGACGGACCTGAAGGCGCATCGAGTAGACAACGTTGTTGACCGACTGCGAGCCCTCCTCGAGCTCCTCGGCGGCCTCCTCGGCAGAGGCGTTGGCTCCTGTTACGCGTGCACGGACAAAAGGACAGTCTCACAGTGGTCAGCCGAGCAGCGCTTCAGGGGAGATGAGCTCCCCCCGGTTGCTCTCGCAGCCTCCGCCAAGCAGCGTCACCGCTGCCCGATGAGCGCTCGCAGGCCAGGCAGAGGGCTGCAGGAGAGTTGAGGAAAGAGTGACTGCCACGCACCAATGTCAACGTCGCCCTCCTTGATGGTGATCATCTGGCAGTTGACCTCGACGACGCCCTCGTCGGACTCGATGATGTCGTAAGCGTCCGAGAAGAGCTCGTCCTGGGTGATGACTGCGAGTGCGGATGAGGAAGGAAGGGAAACCATCAGCAAGGAGCGGCGGCGCAGGGACAGAACGTGGGCGAGCTACTGACTGTCGTCTGGCGGGTCGGGGACGAGGGCGAGGCACGAGCGAGCGAGACAGGAGGCGGTTAGCGGGCTTGGATCGCCTAGCGACGGAGGGGTCGCTCGACCGGACGGAGCGAGCACGCACTGAAGAGAAGCATGGCGGAAAGAGTAAAGAGAAGAGAGAGGGAGGGTAGAGAGAGGGTTTTGGGCTGGGAGGTGGCTGGTGGGAAGGAGCAACACTGCCGGGCCGTCCCCTCGGCTGCCCAGCGCCAGCGCCCGTGCGGCACGGATGGCCCAGAGCGGGCGGCGGTCTCGATTTTTTGCCCCCGTAAGGCCGTAAACAGTCAATGTAAACAGCGTGCCCGCCCGGACACGCGCGCCGCCGCCGCCGCCAGCAGCATCATCGACGCCAGGCCGCCGCCCACTACTCGAACAGCCGCCTCTCCGACCTGCCCCTCTAGCATCAGCTCGCACAACATCGCCCTCGCTCGGACTCGCTCGCCCCCTGTTCTTCCAGCACCATGGTTCACGCGTCCAAGATGAAGATCTACGCGCTGCCGTTAGCCCGGCTCGGGCCCAAGGGCACGAAACCGCTCGTCGTGCGTCCGTCCCCCTGGCGTCGTCAGGTAGCTGGCCCGCATTCGAGCTCGAAGCTCGCTGCCTCTGGCATGAGCAGCGGCGCAATGCACCTCCGGGGCTGATGCTCTCCACCGTCGCCTGCCCGACCTCCCGCCAGTACTTTCATTCGTACCTGCCGCCGCCTGCCAAAGCGTCGACGTCGACGACCTCGGGCCCGCCCAAGCACCCACTTCGACAGAAGATCGAGGACCGCTTCGGCCTCCTGCCGAATGCACCGCTCCCACTGCAGATCACGACCAAGGCCTCGTCGATGTGGACCGACCTAGGACACGCCAAGGAGTCGCTCTTCAACTGGAAGTCCAAGGCGCACCGGCTGGGCGAGTCGCTGATGGACCGGATCGAGTGCGAGGAGTGGTCGCTCAAGGGCGTCGAGCGTGGGCTCGTCCCGCCGGGTCTCGTCAAGGTCGCGCTTGACGAGGGCGACGCTGCTGGTAAGGAGCGCGTCAAGGAGGCCAAGACGCTTCAGGACGACGGCGTCAAGGAGGACAAGGAAATCGTACGTCTCTCCTTCCGCCGACTGCCCGCCCATTCGAAGAGCGGCGCTGACAGGCCCTCCTTGCATACTCTCAGGTCAAGCTCTTCTACCCGCCGTCAGCCGACTTCGATGCGCTGCCGATGTTCCGGTCGTTCCTGGAAGCTCGTACGTCGGGCCTCACTACAACGAAGGTACGAGGGCCCGCTAA
>Ga0308160_10001058_pt1 | contig 42316 bp, 51 predicted proteins | sample PhyFR1_FD_201036 | JGI IMG/M metagenome (GOLD analysis project Ga0308160, IMG submission 201036) | Phyllosphere microbial communities from UC Gill Tract Community Farm, Albany, California, United States - DLSLF.R1 | ecosystem: Host-associated > Plants > Phyllosphere > Unclassified | place: USA... | reverse complement strand
GTCACGTCAAGGTCCTTGACGTTCTGGGACTCTTACCTTAGTGTATGAAGACAGCATGAAATCGAGAGCCAGGAGCTGGTCAGGACATGGTGAAAGAGACTCTTCAATCGGGCTGTTCTTTCAGCCCGTTCGGCCGACGGGTCCCAGTGTCAGGACGGTGACGTGTGCTAGTCCAGAAGAAGATAGTCTTGAGGGAAGGGGAAGTAAATTGCTGTGAACGGGTCAATGACTTCGAATCGCTCAACCCGGCTAATACGCTATCAAGCCAGCTTAGGCGACGCACACATCCCAACTTGGGGCTTTACTCAATGTCTCTTGGCTACCGGCAATGATGCTATTTGGCTCAAGCGGTATGACCACAAACACCTTTGATTGAACGCTACCCCACCAAATACTCGCACCGCCAAATCACAGATGGGCCGAAGCTTTATTGACCAGCAGCTTAGCTCTTGGCCTCAGCTATCAGCGATCACCACTGTATGGCACTCTGTCCGATGCCGATTCTCAGGTCAAGGAGCTCCGACACAATGGATTCCGGCATCACCCTACAAGCGCCAGTTCAATGTCAAGCTCTTGTTTCGCTTTGTCCCTGTCTTTGAGTCAAATCATAGTCGGTTGCCAGGGTCGAGACCCAAGACCCGGCAAGGCCTTGCCTGAAACATTTCGGATGATTCTGATTCTCTCCATCCGGGATGCCATGGCTATTGGCGGGTCTATAGCGAGGTCACGGTCAAGGCTCCAACTTTCAACCAAGCTCACGCTTCAGGCAAAGCCACCGCAATCCTTGGACCAAGCTATTGGCCTGGATTTCGGAACGGACCATATGCAACACATCCCCTCGCCACAAAACCAGTCACTCGAGGCGATATACTTGTCATTACCAACTGGGTCTACCGTCAAGCTACCCAAGCCAATATTCAGAGGCAGCGCGGCAGTCCGTCCAACAGCCGAGCAAGAGGTGTATAATTCTCACGACATAAGGTACTGGGTAAGCGAGAAGACGGACGGCACTAGATATGTACTCTTCGTGGAAGGGACGCAAGCTGCAGGCGGTCATCAGCAGATCTGGCTGGTCAATTCTATTCCGTCATAACAGAGTCGCACGGTAAACTGACTGCCGTAGATCAATCGCAATCAACAAGCCTTCTCCCTGGGTCGTTCATGCTTTCCGCATTGGCATCGCTCGAAACAGCATTTGAATGATGCAGTGATCGATGGGGAACTAGTCGTCAGCACACACCCTCACTCAGGCAAAGTGAGCATTTTACAGCAGTTCCAACAAATCATATTCATACGCTGTAGTAAGAGACTTACCACGCATTCGACTGCTTAGCACTGGATGGTAAATGCTTGGACAAGCTACCCTTCAACCAAAGATATGATGTGAGCCTTGTTATCGGAATGAGTTGCTTACAGAACAGAGGCTGAATCGGTGTGTTGTGATCCCTCATCGCTCGTCTTCGCTTTGCGACCTAGCAACACGGAAGAGGAACAGTTTCAAGTGATCAGTTTTGCTTCCAAACCGACGGTCATGATCTGAAACGGCAGTATATGTGTCAAACCGTAGGAACGATCGTATGACCTCCAGAAAGTCATCGGAAAGATAGCCGAAAACGTTGCTCATCGATCGGATGGGTTAATATTCAGCTCAATACATAGCTCACCTTATGACGGGCAAAATCGAGTGTGAGTCACCGGTCTGTACCTGGATCGCGTTATCGATATGTCGCCTAATCTGCAGTATAAAGTGGAAGCCCCCAAATGAAATATCTATCGATGTCCGGATAGAGCGAGTACCACTACCAGTTGAGGCGATACATAATTCCTCGAGTGTTGAGTACAGCTTGTACACATGGAGTGGTGGAGATAGATACGAGTATTTTGATCGACTGATCGTTAATCCTCAACAATCCGAGGGGTAAGAAGCGAGCTGCGGGGCACTCTGGCCTAACTGATTGCAAAAGGATCAGAAGCTGATATACAGCTTGTGCAAAGGCCAAAGTAGCGTTCATGGACGGATCGTTGAGGTCGCTTGGAAATCGAGCGAGAAATCAATGGAAGCTGGTACGCCTCCGGGGTGACAAAAGATTTCCCAATCATCGGGACGTGTTGAGCGAGATCATGAAGAGTATCAAAGATGGGGTGGAGGTTGAGGCGTCGCAGGATATAGGCTGCCTTGCCCTTATCATGCGAGACATAGAAGGTGAAGGGACAGTCAAGCTGCTTGCAGACAAGATGTACAGTGGAGGGGTTTTGGCGAGATGTTCTCAAGTTCCCTCTGACAGCATGGGATACGGTGCAAGCCTGCTTCCAGGTTTCATGAAGCGAGTCAAAAGTTGTCTTGTTGATCTCCCAGCTGCTAGAGTTGATAGGCCGCGACATGGCTCAAGCCTATCAAGATGAGATATAAAGTATAAATCAAAAGGTTGACGCAATCGATGTGTTTCACTCCATTGCTATCTGAGTTATTTATAACGCCGATTGCTATATCAGTCATTTCATGGGTGGCAAATGACATCTGAGTCATTTGCTCCTGATCAACTGGCGGCGTTTATGGGTTTGCTCATTTCGAACTTCATCGACAGTCACGCTCTTCATATAACGCCAAGTGACGTCTTTTGCAGAAGGGGCTACAGATGGGCTCCGGGTTTGGGGTTTCTTCAACGGCTCGACTTTCGACAAGTTGTTGCTGTTCATCGCTACTTAAAGGCTCGTGTAGAGGAGAATACCCAATGTCGCCGTGTCTTGCTCGCTGCTGCATCTAGGTCTGGTACCTTGCACATGCAGCTTTTCTTTGACTTCACGGGATGTGAGATGTGGGCAGTGTGGACAAGATCGGGAAAGGAGATACGACGACCTTTACCAGCGTTGTTCAGTCGGGACGACCGGAGTTTCCCACGTGGACATAGCCATCATCAGTGCCGCGTAGCTTAGCAATATACGGATCCACATTCAGAGTCTTGCCTTTTTCCCTTGTTTGGTATATACGTGGCCTAAAAGCTTTTCGCCGACGAACAGACAGCACCGAGCTTCGATATCAGGGGTTATGTGCTGATTAATGCTAGGCTCGGGACCGCTTCGTTTATGAAGTCAAATTGGAGACACCATTTGACGTATCGGATGGCAATCTATGTGTAGGGCAGAGGCCATGACAAGGCATCTTGAGAGCTGCATGTGGTACGTTGATGCCTACAGTGTCCACGATAGGGACCGATTCTTCAGGAGAATCTTGCTACCGTTGAGGTTACGCACCTACAACAATACAATCTGAGAGGTACGACCCAGCATACCAAACGAGACAGTCACCTGGCCTTGCCATTCGACCAAGTCTTTTTGTTCGAATGCTTCAAGATCATCCAGGCTATAGTGCGTTCGGTTGACGTGGTTGTACATCGAGCAGGCCAGGAACGATATGGCGCGCCATTCAATAGTAGCCCCTTCATGGATAGAAAGAATAGGGGTGGTCGCTTGAGTCCGGATGATAGGCGTCAACCACCATCGATAGTCGACTTTTATCGCCACCACAACGTCGCTGGGAGCTGAGTTATGAAAGTGTAGCCCAAAGCTAGGCTCGGTCCAGGGCGGGGGCATGGAGAAGGGCATCGCTCGCGTCGCCATGCCTCGAGTACACTATGATTCTGATCTGAGCTTTCTAAGGTGAGCGAGCTTGCTCACATCGAGGTGGTCGAGCTTACCAGATAAAGTATCCGACTGAGCTGGAGTGTAACAAACAATAAATGAAGACTGTTGACCTGTGGGTCGATTCGTAAGTCGCAATTGCACGTCCTTTTCATCGACCGGGGCCTATGTCACTGCCCGATCCCACATATTTAATGAACAAAGAGCTGCTAGGTCAAGTACAATGACATACAATGAGGATGAAACGTTTCAGAATGTTCTTGTTTTGTTTATGTAATTTGGGTTGCCCGCTATTAATCGCACAGCTCTTGGCAGGGATTCAGGGCCAAGCGAACAAAAGCGACTGAAACGATCGGCTTGAGATGCCAGCGCAAGCCGATCAATTCGGGTAATTCGAACGCGCCTGGTTCTCCATACGCACACGTCAAAAGTTCATAGGTATGTGATATTCGAACGCCTGAATGTGATATTTGTGCGCAGGACGAGTATAGGGATGACCATGCCAGATCTGGGCTACCGCGATCTCGATGATATCTCATATTCATGCAGCACTATTCACATTGTTCGGCAATATGCTCAATTTACGATCACGGTGACCTCAAGCGACACAGACGCAAAATTTACCCCGAGATGGGGTGAAAACCATGACGCTATGATGTCACTAGCTACAAGATATGTGCAGAGTGGATCTTCCGACGGTATTACAGGAGTACGGCGGTACACTCGGCTTCGCAGTGCTCCCATTTGACTAGTAGACCTGATCCGGCTAGGGGAGCTGGAACATGACGTGCTGTGCCATCCAACTGTTCAGGTTTGGTGTCTCGTCTCGTGATATGATAGCAAATCCAACGGTACCAAACTATTCCTATTAATTCTTGTCCCGCAGGATATGCGTGCACTAGGCTTAGAATCGTACTTTACATGACGCTAGGGTTTGCTACAATATAATGACAAGCAAGACGTTCTGGAACACACCATCATCGCCAACACAGGGGCAATGACTACGCCCCAGCCGCATCGCCGTATGAATGGCTGAGGGCTGGATAGCAAGGTAGTGGCTACACGAGTCCAGTCCACGACTCGTATGCATACTATCAACAACTACTCTTGGGAATCGTCATCGGCTCTACTGGACGTCCCGGTAATCTATTCTTTATGATTTGTACTCTTTTCTGCTCTATGGATCCCGAGGCAATCTTCTGTAGGTCTTCCAATCGTACGGGATCAAGTCGTGATACTGATATCTCGGGGACCCAATGTAAAACCTGCTCGCCGAATATGTCCACAATAATCACAAACTTCCGCGCCCTCTGTAGTCGCTTTTGCAACCTCGCTCGCGCTGTTGGCGACTCCAGTCATTGTATCACGGGAGGTGTGGCACAAAGTTTTGCAAAGGCGTCTTTCTCCATCGTCCTTGGGTGCTGGCTGTCGCTTGATGTAGGTTGAGAGACCTTTCATGAGCTATCAAGAACCGGGAAATTCCAGGCGAGTAGGAGCTTACCTTGCAGAATTCTCGATACGAAACTCCTATATTCCAATAGCAAGAATTGATCGCCACAGAAACATTATCGGCCTGGATTAGCAGATGATCAAGACGAGAAATCTCATCGATCAGCCAGCTGTGAATTTTCGATGGCGTCGCCTCAGCCTCAACTCTTGTACCGTGGAATCCGATCAGATCAAGAGGTCTTGAGACTGCTGTGCCGCCGTGATTCTTCTCCATGCGCTCCACCAAAGTATCCAACAGGGCGAATGCCTTTGAGGAGCCGTTTTTTGGCCGATGGTCGACCTTCCTGGAGCGTTCAGTTTCGTGATCGACGGCTAAAACGTTGTTCGCGGAGCATGGTTCACTATCACGTTCTATTTCCATCAAATCGCTGCCTTGGGTCGTTGCCCTCTGCAGAAGGTAAGCATCTTCCATTAGTATTCAAGATCAAACTCACCTGTGAGATCACTATTTCAAATTCTTGATCTCCTATGTCCAGCGAGAGGGATGGCACCCATTCAAGCTCTAGTAAATTTGCGTCTCTAAAGGCCGTGAACATGGCGAGATAGATCAGCGATGCATTATGCGCTATCTCGGCAGGATCGTGGCGATCGAGTACATGCCGGATGTATCGAATCATCTCGAAAAGTGTCGGATCGGCATGTGAGAGCGCTTCGGCAGTAGGTCGGATGATTGTTTTGGCGGTATCGTCAATCATGGGGCGAAGGAAAGTGGTTTCTAGCCGTCGGCTGAAAGGTTGGGCATCTTAGCGAAAGTACCTAGCTTTATAATCTCGATGCATGTTGCATCCTTTTGACGGGGAGCACACAGCTCAAGGGGCAAGCGTTTCGTGTCCTATTGTCCGATGAAAAGACAATCAGCATTGATACTTCGGTGATATCCAGGGGGACTGAATGCGCATTGTTTTCGTTTCCGGCGCGTTATCAAGCTCTATTGTTCAGCATACAGGCACCGGGTAATTCACCTGAACCCCTACTTGGGTGCAAGCGAGACAATCATGCATTGTGCCGTGAATGCTGAAGCTGTACAGGTGAGCGTATGTCGTTGTCTTGACAGCGACATCAAGGGCAGGTCTTCCTGAATCTATTGTTCGACGATTGGACAAAAGCGCTAACGCTCTCACGATTCTACAAGGAGAATGTTCGTGTTATTTCCGTCTCACGCGCGGGATCAAGCTCTGTTGTTTTGCGTACATACGGAGACGACCTGGTCACATCAGAGGTTGCGGCGCTTGGGCGGCTTAGCCAAGCCTTCACAGGGTCGGGGCTGAAGCAACAGGGGCAGCCTCGCACCATCTCAGTCTCCGCGTGAGATGGGTAAATGCTCTGTAAGTCAGCCATTATGGCTGTTTCATCATATCAACAGGGCTCTGTTCGGGAACTTGAGGTCCAGTGCGAGGCTTTGAGTGTACTTACTCTTACCCTGCCTTTCTAAAAGTCCGGAACAATAGCAACATCAAAACATCCCGTGAAACACGGTTCAAACAAGGGACAAAAGAACGGAAGACGGTCTTCTCAAGACCCAGAACCTGTAACAACGGAACTCATACTCCTCATATAATGCTGAAGAAAAAGAATCTCTAGACTCGGTCGTAGTTGACTTTCTCAAATCGAAGATGGATGGCTACAAGATAGTGAAGTATTTGGGTGAAGGCGGTTTTGGTCAAGTCGTCCTCGCTCAGATCCGCACAACCAAACAGGTCAGTACTTGTGATTCCAAGATTAGGGGCAAGGGTTCCGCTGACGACAAGTTGGTAGCTATTAAAACGATCAAGAAAAGAGCTCCCGACTACAAGAAGAAGATAGAGCTGCTTCGCGAGGAAGCGGCCATCCTGTCTACCCTGGATCATTTCCACATCGTCCGTCTGATGGAAGACGATAAAGCAGGCCCAGTCGACTACTTTGTGATGGAGTACTGCGCCGGAGGAGACCTCAGAGGAGCCATAGAGGGCGCTAAACAGAGCAAGTAAGGCACTGCAGCTTCCACATCGATCGCAGCTGACATGTTTCAGGAGCTCGATTGCGTTGCGCACGGTGCTCAACATATTTTGCCAGTCAATACTCGCTCTTCAACATTGTCATCATCCAGTTGATGGCAGGACGATAATCGTTCATCGGGATATCAAGCCCGAGAATAGTGCGTTTGACTGTTGAACAATGATTGGAGATATACTGATCAATCCCATAGTCCTCCTGATGCCCAATGGAATGGTGAAACTGGCAGACTTTGGTCTTAGTCGAACTCTAGAAATCTCTCAAGCAGTCGCCCAGTCTTTTGTCGGTGTAAGTTCATAACAGCGATTGGTATATGACTTGTATACGCTGACCGCACACTATAGACTCGGGGATATTTGGCGCCTGTGAGTACCTACTCGAAACTTCATAAAGAACCATCACTTACGATCAGGAGATTCTAGCTGGACAGCCGTACGATTTGAAAGCGGACATGTACAGCCTAGGTTGCGTGTTGTTCGAATTGGTCAACTTGAGGTGAACGATGAATCAGGAAAGACACCAGTATACTCATGTGTAGACTACCTGATAGCCGAAAAAGGGGAATTGAGCGAGCTTTCGACATTATCATGCCGCCCGGAGGAAGTCTACCGCTACAACAGACAATTACAAGCCTTCTGGCTTCCCGCGTAAGATCCCGATCCTAGCACGAGGATCCAGACTGATCAATCTTTCACAGCCGAATAGACGGCCTTCGACCGGAGATGTGCTCGCGACCAGTCATTTCGCCCAGTGGGTGAGCGAGAACATTAAGGACGGGACGTACGTGGTCTCCGGTATACATTTGGTCGAGGATGCTGACTGGAGCAGCACCCCAGAAAGTTCAAGCGGGAAAGTGCAGATGTTAGACGAGCGTGAAGAAAAGCTGAACCAACGCGAAGCAATGATCGAGCGTCGATTGAGCGAATTGAGAAACCGCGAGAAAAGGCTGTCTGCACGTGAGGCATCATTGGAAGCCAAAATGAACCGGTATTTTCTCCGTCACTTGTTTCAGTACCGCCGTCTCCTGAATGAAACTGACGATAGGCTCGCTTTTCGTAAATCAGCGTCTCCCGGTCAAAGTTAGGTTCATTGTCGAGTCCCCGAGCATGAATCGTTTTTCTCTTCCTTTTCGGACATGACAGTCTCGCCGGATTCGGCGAGGTAGTTCGAGCTGTAATGCGATCAGTGTCGCCTGACAGGATCTGTGGGACGCCCTGGCTCAATCGGTACTCCTCCCAGCAAGAAAGGATCATATAGTATTTGGCCGAATCTGACAGCGACAGCAGGCTGACAGCTCCCTCTTTCTTGTCCCTGCGTTGCTCGGTATGACCGCGCAGTACACCACTTATGAGCACAAAATTCACTCCGTTATCCCACGAAGCTTGACTCCGTAATGGTGGAGCATACTGATGACTAAACAATCTCAGTGTTTAGGCATTACTTCACCGACCGCTTAATCTGCTCGGACAAGTCTCTGCCCGGAAGTAGTCTTCTTTACGAAGTACGGCAAGCAAGCATGGATCACTGCATGGATCAAGACGCCGGTCTCTTGAATGCCACCTTTTCAGCTCAATTCCACTTGTTCGTCAAATCTATTCAATGACAGCAATCGTCCAAATGGGTTAGGCGAAGAGGAAAATTGATCTCAAATCGGCGTCTTACATCGCTTGGCTGATGGTGTCGATAATTTCTGCTCCGAAGATAGATCACCCACGCACCTGTACATAAGATAGCGACAAGGATACTCGTGCCTTGAGATTAATCCGTCGAAGCAGGAAATACCTGTTCGACTGGGGGAAGTAAGCGAATTGGTCACTGCCATCCTACTGATCTCAAACTAGAGTATCGACTACCATTGATCTGATCTTGCCCAGATAGGACCAGATCCTGCTGGTATTCAAAATTGATAAACTTCTCGTGGTACATCTTGCGAATACCGAGGGAGCCCTACGACAGAGTTCTAGAATGATCAAGACTTTCAATTTTACGAGATGCAGACAGGGTAATCTCCACTCCAATCCTAGCGTGATTAATGGGGTGAGGTGCGCTCCGCGATATACTTCCAGCGTTGATCGTAGGTTCTCAGCGCGGTCTGTTGTCTCAAAAGCGGGCTCACAGCGCCTTGTTTCCGCGAATTGAAAGTGCCACACTACTCCGTGTGACGTCATTCCCGGTCTAATCAATTCAATCCCATTCATCGACCCGATTCTCACATCTTAGATGCCTCGTCTAAGCACGGACTCCGACACACGCTCCGCCGTGCGTGGGCAACTAGTGTCGCTCTCTTAGCTTTACTTGTGGCAATTTTAAGTCCGCACGATGGGCCGAGTGCATACTTGGCTATTGCTTTGGCAGTCGCAGCCTTTGGGGAGACATCTTATAGGAACATGAAGGAATTATGGGGATAGCTATATCACACTGCGCGCTGGTTATGGTGGACGAGCAGCTCGTTCCGTGAGGTAGATGTCTTTAGGGAAGTACACATCGTGCCCTTCAGAAGCGCGATCCACCATCATAACGTAAATAATCCCCCAGAGAGCTACGATTCGAATTCAGCTAGCGGAGGCGCCCAGATCAGCCATAATTACTGGGTCCTGGCGAGCTCCGCACCATGCTCGATCGCAGCGGGTAATCCACCACTATCTCCGTATCATCCCGCGATGTACAATAAACCCACCAATCTACACACCCGCTACTTGTCACCACTACCTCTTACCCCATTTGACAACGTGACACCCAGCCGCAATTTCGCCGAGAATCACGTCTGCGTTCTGTTTCGGCAACAACACTGGTTAGAGGCTGAGGCAGACCTCGATTGGCTGCCCCGCGGGACTTACGCAGTGTTCTGGTATTTCCAGACCAAGTCCTATGAGCCATACGATGAAACGCTCAATCCTCTCGACTATCCCACAAGAGGCGACTTAATCAGAATACCCAGCCTACCGAATCGCCTGCGTCTTTCCATTGGTCCACCGGGAGATGTGGACTATTCTCATGGACGTGACGGCTACGACCCTGATTACCCACGACAGACGAAAGTCAGCGACTTGGGACGTCGCACCTGGCCGATACGACCAATTTTCGACACTCAGCGATGAGAACGCATTCGATATATGTGTTCGCCACGCACTTTATCAAGATCGATCGGGCCCTATAAAGATCCATATGTTTCAGAATAGATCTGGCGAAACACTCGGTCGCTTCTTGTGGGGCGGTTGCAAAATCGTCCCTGTTCCTCCGTAAGGGAAACAGGTGAACTTTCCTGCTCCAAACACACCTCTGATAATGGCCGAACCGATCGATTAAAGGCGGGCTTCTCTGGTGTGCTAAATGTTGGAAGGATTATCGTGGAGATATCAGTAGTATATGATCAGGACTATGCAGCAGCTACACCCGTATCACCCTTAAAATCCAGAAGCAGAAGTAGTACACTCGATTACTTCACCAAGCGGATCCCAGCTTGTGATTCTCAAGCAAATGACTGCCTATCTGGCACCAGGTTAGTCCAGCTCATTTCCACTGTAAATATGCAGCTGTCCTTGGCATTGTCATCCCTGGCTCACAATGCGGCCAAAGGCACTATGATGATGAATAAGTCAAGGTGACAGGGTATCTCGTGACAGTCTCTGTGATTACGGTGTCATGACTTACGTACGGGCATATGCGATATCGCGTTGCCGGATCCGCAAACATGCTACCCAACTCCCAACGAAATGACTGGGTTCAAATTCTGACCTTTTCCGACAACATTGTAAAACACTTTTGTCAACCCAGAAGCCGCATCATAGTTGGAACTATCCTCCATTGTTACCGAAAATCCGACAGAGCTTGCTGATGCGATCGCCAAGTTTTGGTCGCACAGGCGTTAAGCACCACAAGCTTCCATCCCATGGTTTCAGCCTCTCTGAGAATAGCGCGCAGGCCCATATGATCTAACAACATCGTGTGGCCTTTCCCATCTTCTCTTATGCCGGAAGACCACTAAAGCGTGCTGGAATCGTTGGATGGCCTGCATTATTCGGTTTACGGTTGAAATCGAGAGCGTACGAATGACGAAAGCAGTCCTATATCTCGAATATTCTGAGCATCCCCGCGTAGCTTGCTCTTCAGCAAGGAGGAGTAGACGTCCCTAATCGCGCAGGTTGGCGATGTTTATCAAGATGGAGTTGACCGCCCCCACCCCCAGCCCATCATGTAACCCCTCGATCGGAAACCGATTTGGGCGCACATGGTGCCCGCATGGCTGTTGTGCTGCCAAGCGAGCCCCCATGGCACGAGGTATTGGCACGATATCGTTCGCAAGGTACGCACCATTGCATAGTGGAGCAGTATGTCATCATGACGCAGTTCGGTGTCATTTCAATCTGGGAGTGCGAAACCCCCAACCGTTCCCAGCGGCTTCGGTGCGAATTCTTCCCACGATTACATGAACGACGAGAAATGCTCGACATTTCAGAGTCCATTCAAGGGCTCTTGTCTGAGCCCCAAGTGAGAACGTTTTTCAGTTAGAGCCTAACGAGATCGATCGATTTCACTGACGATATCCAGAAGACACACCGGCCTGCATACTATCGTTGATTTTACTAGGAACTCCTCATCATTATCGCAAGCGAATCACCGCGATCGAGGAGTCCTGACCATGCTCCCAGCACACCTCACTCATAATGATCACAAGGGGGTCGAGACTTTTTGGCATGCCTATCTGGATCGGTTGATCTTCGGATGGCAAGCAATGATAGTTTTGGTGAGTCCACGAGAGTGGTCCCCCACTTGCTTACCTCAATCAGTTGACTGTGCTGCTGACGCAAGTATATCGATCCACGATAAGGCAGCTCACCTGATAGATAGAGGGATGTTTGCGGTTCTTGGACTGGATTTTGTTTACGATACCGAGTCGTCCCTGAGTTTGACATTGATCGTCGTTTTCATCAGTCTTGCAGGTATAACAACCGGTCTTATACAGATGCTACTTCACTATTCACTGAAAGCGGGATTCCACAGAGAATATGAGGTAAGCAAAAGGCCCGATAAAGCTGTTGAGTCAACTCAAGTATAGGGATCCACAAATTATCTAAATCAGCTTCACATCGCCTGTCGTCATACTCTGGGGACGAACGAGGTGCCGTACAGCATCGGAAGTAGAGGCTGTCGCGGCGCATATCAGATGACCAAAGCTGTGGTGATGGTAACCTCGGCAGCCGGTCGATAAGCAGCACTGGCTGACGGCACAGAGTTTTCCACTATCATCCCTCATCTGGTCAATTATCATAGTAGTCGCCGACACGATATGCTGGTCGGACAGCCGACAACGACCTGTCCAGTCTCCGGTGGGGCATTTGAGTAATGCTGGAGTTCTGATAGGGGGTTCAATTATCTTAATGATCTGGGTTATTGGTACTCTGATGGTCTGGTCCATGGAAAACTATAGCCGTCGGCGTGATCAACATACTTGGAGTAGACCAATAAGGTGAGTAATTGTGAAGAAGACGAACAACTACATCATACTAGGCAGCATGGTATTGGTATCCCTCATGCTATCCGTAACACCGTATCTCGACTGATGTGAGCGGGTCAAATGTTGCTATAGAGATCGCGCAACCAGTGGAAGTTGCCATGGGCGCCTTTGAATCTCAAGGGGACCTGTGAAGGAGTCCATACGGTCTACACGATATCACGTCAATCTTGCAAGTACCGATGAAGTGTGCGACCGATGATAATGAGATGTGATATCTGAGCGTAGGGGACCTACATTGCGATCTTGGGAATAGTTGGGGGTCAAGTGAGAAAAAAAAGGGTACATAGGGCTGGAGGGTTTTGGGGGTTTCAGTTTACATAGTTCATGCATGTACTTAAACCACTTTCTGGCTCAGATGCACCGTATCATCCATACATTGTCATCAGAGTGTGTCGAGGAGCGATGTGGAAGGCCGTGTAACGGAAAAGCAAATTGATCTCAAATCGGCGCCGTATGGTCTTGAGGAGATGCGAGAGTGACCACGACCTCTCGCGCATCAAAGCAGATTGTCGAAGATGTGTCTACCATAAATCGGTCTGTACATTACTAGACTATTTTCGGATACCTCAACGGCCTCCTGTGAAAGTTGTTCCGCGCCGAGATATGCTTAGTTGAAGAGCATGTACAATGGGTTGTGGCCCCGCGTTCCAATACGAGTTCATCCCTTGACTTTTGGGCCTGAGGAGGCAGAGAGGTGCAATTTTGAGCTATGCCTCTGAGCAAATTGACGAGCGCTTTTATGCGCGCGGCGGGATAAGGCAGGTGGACAGTCTAAAGATTGCAAGTTGCATGAAAAGGTCATTCCGGTGATGTAAAACCGTTCAGACGCAAAGTACAAGCGACAAAAGAAGTTCGTCGGCATCAGCACAGTGAGAAAAGAGGAGTGGATGGGAGAAGGGACGAGGAGATCATGACGGGGGTTCATTGCAGTCATGGAGGGCATCAGAGAGGCTACGGCTAGGTGGCGCTGCAAACGCTGCAATTGGAAGGGGAGTACAGGCCTCTGGTCGACGCAGGGCGGTGTGCAGGCAGTCAGGCAGTCAAACATCAATATACGATCGTGTGCAGAATGGACGGATGGGATAGATTTGTGATGACGACTTTGATTGATCGTGCCGTGTCCGTTGACAACTTTGGTTGATCGTGCAGCGTCCGTGCAAGAGTCGTTTCATCCGCCAGGCGCCGAGTGGGCCGGCGGAAGCGTGAGTGATGACCCCATTGATCCTTGATGATCAACTATGCAGATGTTAATCTCCGCAGTCGGATTTTTAAGCAGTTGGATTCTCAAGCCCTATCTCGACTTCTTGAGCCATTGGGTGACGTCTCGATACATACAGCGAGCGTAGCAGTAGCTTCTGCTTCCATCCGCAAGCACTATCTAACTGCCCATCTCCACGCAGATTTGCGAGCCGCGACGCAGGAAACGATATGAATCTGATGTAGCACTGATGTCACACTCCTCGCTGATCGCGGCCTTGATCCATCTAAGGAGAGAGCTGTAAACTGCGAATCAGTCGGAGTCCAACGGGGAATCGTACTAAATGTCTATCTCCGCATGGAATCCGAGTGTAGTCATCGCCAGGATAGTTCCATTCCGATTGCGAGACCTCGTATCCCGGCTTTCACGCATCGGCTGTAGTGTCAATCGACGGAACTCGGATCGTAATAATCACGTAGCTTCCCTCGGAAGCGGTCGGCCGCCATGGGCTTTCCATGCAGTTCTCGAGCAGATTGAAGTCGGGATATAAAAAAATGGAGGGAGTACGTCCCATCCTGGGAGATCAGCTGAACATTACATTGTCCGAACTAGCTCTAAACGGCCAAAAGCATGTTCGAGATCGACGGGAAGCAAGAGGCCAGCAGAAATACTGCAGATTGGTGCGAAATACTCGATAGACCAGAGTGATTAGTAAATCTGAACAAATCAGCTTACACCAAAAGCCCCGACGCTGAGAAGCCGCGGAGCTCACCTTCGGTCGACTTTGCGGGACGATGCGCATTTTTCATACGGCGCATCCCTGACTAAGCAGACGAAAACCCTAGCAATCAGGGGGATTCTGAAAGATGATTGCCGAGATTAGCTAAATCCCAGAAGTCAGGGGAGTACATTGGAGAGTCCGTTGGAGCCTTACCTGCTGTGTTTTGGATCTCTTCGAGTTTGAGAGTGTTGACTAGCTACCATTGGGATTGAGTGGACAGTTCCTGCGAAAATACTCTGATTCTCTAGCGAAAGTTGCAATGGTCTAACCGTCTCAGGTCGTCATCACAAGCGACCGCATTGATGACTGGTTCAAGCACTTACTGTGGGGTACAAAGCAATAGTCGCCCGGTTCAGGAGCCTTCAAGTTGGTCATGACCGATCCGTCTGGGTCATAGAGACATCCTCCTTCTTTATTGTTCAGCAATTGACGTACTACGTCGTAGATATACTCCCAGCAGCTCAACCCGCTGCGCATTAGACATTCCAGTGTGAACGTCCCGATTAGCTGCGAGTCGCGTGAAGCAATGGTCATCACGTCTTGGTCGTCCCATGGATGTCGTGCAATAGCATACGAAGTCATTTCTGTTGTAATAGAAAGTTTCATAAAAAGGCAAAACTAGATGAATGAAAATTTGATAGACGAGCGAGCGACCAACCTCCACTTCAACAAATTCACCCACCAGGGCTGGACGATCATCGCGAAAGCCCTGCCAGTCGACGCGTGATGTGCCAAGCCGCTTCCAAGTAGGTTCATTGGGCATCCAAGCGCTTTTGGTTCAACATGTATGACAAAAGCTGAGTGAGGGGGACAGTCGTAACCACATAGAATATGCGTCCTATGAGAATCGTATGAGTGCGTAACCGGAAGGCCGGGATCTCGCCAGCATTGGAATAGCTCAAGGGGTTGATGTTGGCAGAGAGCCATATAGAACGACTGACGACTGCAGGAACGACATGGCTACCTGGGCGTACAGATTGGCGAGGGACTGCTTGACGAAGGCGAGGATACCCAAGACGAGCAAGGAGCTTCCAAGCAATACCAGCCCGACTAGAAAATGTGGGCAGCGTTCACAGTGCGGCATTGGAGCCTACCGAAGACACTGCGAGGTTGTTTTGTCGCATCGATGACGGTATACTATCGTATGCCAAGATGGGAGATATGCAGCTTGTTTGTTACGATCATCAGTAGACTTTTAGGCGGGTCGGTTCGACTACTCTCTTTTTCAGTCTTTCGATGATTTGAGCCCTTACACATCTCGAGCCACGACCCGGTGGCGGATTTGGATTTCTCCAGAGCGACAGTATGCTTCATATAGGCGACGTAGGCATCGAGTTGGCGATCATCGTAATGTTTCGGTCGATCTACTCTTGCGAGTATAGGTTTGACTTGATCAAATTGTCCTTTCTTGACGTAGTGCCAGGGAGATTCCGATCCGAGATGTAGAATGATGAACAATGGAATCGGAAAGACTCATTGCGCCACGTATGGTCCTTGAGAAGCGTCGAAGCCAAAAGTAGCGAATCGCGCATGGAGTCGAACAAGAAGGCGACAAAGGGCCCGAAGACATCCCTAGCAGCACCCTGGAGTGAAGCTGGATCTGCGACATACGCATTGATACGCTGGACAAGACCGTCAACGAGCGTTTCGATATCACCGGCCGATCGCGCGAGCCAGTCTTCGAAAACTTGAGCCATTGTTGTGGTGGCCATAGACAGGTTTGGAACACGGAATTAGATCTTCATGCCTTCCGCGTCTTCGCCTAAAGTCTCGAGTATCCAGCTGACTGGATTGAATTTGAGTATCGGTCCAAGCACAGGATTATCGAAATTAAATCTGAGCCATTTGTGCATCGCAGCTCTCGGTGGCTTGGTGGATGACCGTTTGGGCAATATGCCTAGCATTTCGTTGACCTGCTTTTCCAACTGGTCCAGGCTCATGTGAATTTCGGAAGCGAATGTCGAAATAGATTCTTTGTTGGAGTTGCAGAAAGCATCGGAGCATTTCTTGAGATCCTGATGTCAGTAAGCGAAGTGTACTTGATGACAGACCTCTTGAACTGCTTTGGTCTCTTCAACGTCGTAAAGGAAGCCAAGGAAGCTGTAGACTTTCCGAGGTCAAGACCGAGTGTGGCCTTAAGAATGTGCCCAGTACCGCGCAACAGACTGCAAGCGCTCTTGACAACAATCTCCATCATGTTTTCTCCAACCGTGATGTGGAGCTTGATGACCGGTCCCAGGACACGCAGGGCAATACGCGTGAGGTGTTTGAGTCCCTTCTCGAAAAGCTCCATGGCATCACCAATGTAGTCGCCAACAACTTGTAAAGCCTTTCCGAACCCGCTGGGAGTCTCGTTGCTTATCCGCGGGAGGTATAGCTGCATCTCACCATCAGAGCTAATGATGTGATCTTCACGAGCGTCTTCCGACAGAATCAAAACTTCGTCACCACTGCCTCTGAAGGAACAATTTTCATCATATCCGGTGACTGTCTCAACATATCACCGGCTGAGAGGGTTAGGGTACCACCTGGAATTCGATACTTTCCAATGATCATCCCCGCTTCACTTGACCACGGAACCGTCACCATACACGCTCAACATAAACGTCGCAATTTCAAAGTCAAGATATACCTTCGCTTGGTTCACGTCCTGAAGTCATCCAACGGTCATTTACAAAGTAGTATTCCAAGAACTACACATGGAATGAAACGACAAGTCAACGCTGCCTTGTCAGTGCTTCTTGATATCACAACAAAAGAGAACAAGTCATTGGGAGGGTTCAGGATTGAGGTCACCGTCAAAGCTCCAACTCTCCAAGCTGCCGTGAGGATAGTCAACAATACCAATTTCCTTGACCCAAATTACTGGCTTGGTTTAGGAGATGGACCTCACACTGCCCGCATCGACTGAAAGCCCGTCTCATTATCAAGAAGGGATTACTTGATAACGCCAACTGGGTATATCACCAAGCAAATCAATTAGAGAGATTCAACGGAGACAATACCAGTTAAGTCCCTCAACCGCAATGCTTGGTGGTATAAAGACGATCACACCAATTTACCCGAGATATTCAATCTCTTACGGAGCTTGTGAATGATTGAGCCAATTGTACAACACTTCAGCTTGGGGAGAAATGCTGCTGGATCAATACTTTGTACAGCCGATTCTACTGATGACGACCACCGGTACCAAGTCAATAATCGATCACCATTCCGAATCCGATGCTGTATGCCAGGATGTTATCACAGGCCATCTCAGGCAGCTATTGTGCATTGGCTAGCAACTTTGACGGAAGACGAGGTGATAGAGGGACAAAGTTTGGCAGCGGGAATGACGCTTCCGAGGATTGGTCTGAACGAAAAGCTTGACAGTGGACGTGGATTGGGCTAAAAGTCGACACTCACCAATTGACCGCTAATGGCTTGACTGGACAACAGCAAGATTTGCTCCCGCGTTAAGGGGTCAGGTTACGGTGAGTTTGCTTTTTTTCAACAACTTCTTCCGCACCGTACTTAGATTAGTCTGGATGATAGTCCCCCGCTCTCATGTGTATTATTCACCAGAGTATACCCATACGTACATGGTAAGTTGACGCATGGAGATGTCACGGCTTATGACGAGATGAGATTTTTGCTGCCGCGACAAGGGGTCAGTTACCGTGAGTTTGCTTTCCGGTCATAACTTTGGGATCGGGGGGAGCGAATCAGAGATCTCCATGAATGTATATTAGGACATATTCTGGTCTAGAAAAACAGCGGGACCCTAGATCTGGCTTGAGGAATTATACGAACATGAGGTTGATTGTCAGAGATCCTTCAAACCTGATCACTGGGACAATAATGGGACGGATCGACAGCCCCGTCCCCAAAGAAGGCTGCATTAGGGGCGGGTTTGCACCTGAAAGCTCGTCATGACCGATTAGGATTAGCCGGGTTTCGTACCCTCTTTGACTCGGCCCTACTATTCCGGACCACCGCAGCGGCGAGGGGTATTCGGGGAAATCTGCATGTAGGGGCTGGCCGACCTAACCTGTTCACTTTAAACTTGTGTGGTTTGGGGATTGAGTCTTGCCCGTCGGCAGTTTATCCTATTTGTGCCAAATGCCTCGGACAACCTTACAGACGGTTTCGCGGCTTCCCATGCCCGCCCCTCTTCATCGAGGAAAAGGAATAGATTTGCAAGCATGTGCTCTGCTTAATTTTCAGAGCCCTCCGCGGACTGGGCGACAATTAACATATTTGCAAGACATACCCATCTTGAGAACAGCGCTGTTTATATATAGCCAATTTGTGGCACACCATCCGCCTTTGGGGCATACCGCGGTCATATGACATATCGGTATTCAATTAGATCATGGCTACCACCCTTTCACCGACTCGGCTCTGTGAAAGGCTTGAATTATACCTACGTCAAACAGTTTTCTCATTCTTTTCTCGATATCAACATCATCCGCTCCATCTAGCGCGGCTGCCGTGGCAGTAGAATCTAACGACTGAGCCCCTGCTGTCCAGCTTCTCGAGCTTTCCAGGCGGATCGCCAACAATCCACCTGTACCAGTAACTGTCTGGTCAGCTGTATCCCACACAACGGCGACGGCCTCGTTGTGCCTCCTGCGAGACCCACCACTTCCAGATCGACCCTATCCTTGATGCTCTTCATTATCTCACACACCACGTCTCTATGATTGGGAAATTTCTTGTCCTTCCGGATGCGAACCAGCGTCCATTGATTGATACTTGGATTCCAAGCGACCTCGACAATCCGCCCATGAACGTTGGATTGGCCTTCAAACAGGCTATATATCAGCCAGCAATCCTGTTGTGATCAAATTCGCCCGGGCGCCGGGCAGTGTCGCCTCTTACCGCTCGGATTGGTGAGGATTCACGATTAGTCGATCGAAATACTCGTAACTGTCTCCACCTGTCCAAGTGTACAAGCTGTACTCAAAACTCGAGGGTACGTGGATTTTTCCGATTGGTGATGGTGCTCGCTCTATCCGAAAGTCGATAGATATCTCATTTGGGGGCTTCCATTTGATACTGCAGGTCAGGCGACATATTGGTAACGTGTTTCAGCCAGATACAGCTCGGTCACTCACACTCTATTTTGCCCGTCATAGAGTGAGCTGTGTACTGAGCTGAATATGAAGCCATCAGATTGGTGAGCAGTGCTCAAAGCTATCTTGCCGATGACTTTCGGCAGGTCATACGATCGCTCTTGCGGTTTGACGCATATACTACTGTTTCAGATCATACCCCCGGTGTGAAGCAAAACAGCTCACTTGAGACTACCCCTATTCCGAGTTGCTGAGTCGCACAACGAGGACGAGCGATGAGGGATTACAACACATCGATTGAGCCTCTGATACGGTAAGCGTCCATTCGATAACAGAGCTCACGTCGTATCTTTGTTTGAAGGGTAGTTTGGCCAAGCCTTTGCCATCCAGTGCCAAACAGTCAAATGCGTAGTAAATCGTTTCTTGCTAGAGCGTATGAATATGGGTTGCTCGGATTGCATGTGGAACACTCACTTTGCCTGACTGAGGATGTGTGCCGACGATTAATTCTCCGTCGATCACAGTATCATTCAAATGCTCTTTGGAACGATGCCAGTGCGGAAAGCATGAACGACCCAGGGAGTAGATTTGTTGGTTGCGGTTGATCTGAGGCAGTCAGCACACCATGCGGCTCTGTGACATGAAGTGATGAACTGACCAGCCAGACCCGCTGATGACCGCCTGCAGTCTGCGACCCTTCCACGAAGAGTATATATCTAGTACCGTCCGTCTTCTCGCATACCCAATACCTTCCAGCGTAAGAGTATGACACCTCCTATTGAAGTCTCACTTACTCCTCGTCTCGAATGACGGCTAACGAGTCAGACGAGAAAGACGTAGGCTGTGTTCCGGGGAACCTGTTCCGCTTAGCATCAAAGTCGAATCTCAGGTCACGACTCACCTTTTGTGACGCGACCGCAGGATCGAATAGAGCTTCCTAGACACGTTTTCGTGGACCTCGCCATCGACCAAGACACTTCCTGGACATGGGCCGGGCGTGAGGTCCATGCCTTCTATACAAAAGAGATCGCGTCGACGGGCCGGTGGTAGGTGCGGGAGCGAGGCTTGTGTTCTGAGTAAAGCAAGATCTCCGAGTTCCAGACCGACTGTGATATGGGAGTGACAACGAGAACAATCGAATGCAACAGGTTGAACAGCGTCATAGGCGTCTCGATGTCAAGTGAGACAGACATGAATGCTGCTAGGACCTCTACGAGCCGCGATCAACTAAAGGAGCTGCCCCGAATATTCCGGTTAGTTCAAGGCTTGATCCCGGGTAAATCACATAAGAAGGCTGTTCCTGTGCCTTGCAACACACGGCACCCGAAAGGGAAACCTCACTGGGAATCAGCGCCCGGAACACTTGCAAGGGTCAGTAGAGACACTAGCCCAAATATAGCTAAACGGTACTTTTAAAAGTGATCCAACAATCGACATCCCGTACCAATAATCTAAGCTACCTTTGGCCGTTGAGCTGGTCCTGAGACATAGTGAACATGCTTGCCATCGCTGAAATATAACCTGGCAAAATGGAACGACAGGCTGTCTTCCTCTTGATTCTTCGCTGAAATGCAACGTCGTCGTCAAGCCTCTGTCCCGGAGCCTACCGAATGCTCACGCGATTCATTCCATACCTTCCCTATCTTTGGTGAATCATGGCAGCAAAAGGTGTCTTTCAGCTGTTCGGGCGTTTTCTTCTCGACCAGCAGCCATCTTACCATCTCACGATATCACCTCACGTCTGTCAGCAGGAAATGGTTCAGGCACTCATTCGTTGTTCAGGGACTAATCATCAAATGCATAAAGCCAGGTCGTTTACTTTATGACGGCGGAAAAAGCGATGTCGACACACTGATCGCGAGTGTCCTGTATTAGGGTCTAGCTCCAGACAATCACTACGAGCCAGTAGAACGGTGGTAGACTCGGTGCACTGCCGACACCGTTTGGACTAGGCACACGCCCTCGAATTCAGCAATAACGTGAATCATGTTTAAGGTTTGGAGTCGTGTTCCAGCGATTCCACGCGGAGCCTTTAGCCAATGAAATAAACGAATCTCTCGATCTGAGGCGTTCGCGTTCCGAGGCAAGAATACGCTAAGCTGAAAGCAGGAAATTTTAGATCCAACTTATCTATTCCTGGCTGGAAGTCGAAACTATTAAGGTCCGACATCTCTATTCCTGGAACAGATCAAGCTTGTCGTTAGCTTACGTCGGGCAATTCGGCTTGCTATCTTACGAGAAGCCTATATTCCCAGGTACATCAGGACTCGGCCGGTATCGCATGAGACCATACTGCATAACAGCCTACAGACGCGGGCCCTTGGCCGTGGCAGATCACGGTCCTGAGGTCCTATCATGCCTCGTCAGCGTTGCCCGGGAACGCACTATCAGCGCATTAGTGAATGTAGATGGTGTTTGTACCGCGCCGTGACGATAAAGGCGCTCATAAAGGTTAATATCTTATATCGTCAACTGTTCTTCCTACGAGATCTTCTCTTCGGGAGTAAGCGCAACCTGAAAGTAGTTGGCGTGTCTCCATCGAACGGAACGGATGCCTGATCGAAAGCTGGACCATGGTAAACAGCGAGACCTTAATCACAGCAAGTGGAAAGATATGAAGGAGCTGTCGACACAGGATACACAGGGGAAGCACGGCCTGGGGCGGACAATCAATGTAGAGAAGCTTGAACCGATGGAAAAGGTTGCTTATTACTGTGAGCGCGTTCAGAGGAAAGTCTTGAATACTGTCAGGCTGATATGTCGGATAATACGCAAAGGAAGACAGGACGCTCGGGGAGGGAAGTATCACGTATGATCCATCTACGAAGGTTCAACAATTGGGTCAAAGCGGTACAAATAAGCAAGGCTGCTGAACTCTGGCGGATAGGAAGTAATGCAACGGTCTTAGATATCGGATGTGGGAAAGGAGGTGATATGGATAAATGGCGAAAGGCTAAAGCTCATCAGTATATCGGGATCGGTATGTTCAAGGCCAAATTCACGGTCGATCCTTGCTGACCAGAAGATATCGCTAGTGAGGCGATCAAAGAGGCTGAGAAACGTTACCGATCGATGAGTCGAAACGCCTTCAGAGCGGCTTTCTACTTGCTGGACTGCTATTCGGTGAGTCGCGGTGCTATTCAGCTCAAAATGCTGATGACGTGGAACCCTATCAGCTGTGTTCTTCCAGACCATTTCAGCTCCCCGGGGTTTTGCGATACTGTGTCGATGCAATTCAGCATGCACTATGCTTTCGGAGACATAAAACATGTAAGGATGATGCTGCGGAATGTTGCCGGATCCCTCCGTGTTGGAGGAATATTCCTCGGCAGTGTGCCCGACTCCGAATTCCTCCTGTGAGTGTCAGTTGCGAAAGGTGTTGGCAAGTAGACTGAGCGCGAGTAGTGACTGTTTGGGAAAACTACCGAAAGGCCAGACCTCGTTTGGCAATGACCACTATCGAGTCGTGTTCCAAGACCGAGATCAACGCGGGGTCTACGGTCGTTCCTACAATTTCTTTCTGCAAGACGCTGTCGACGTTGGTGAACATCTTGTCCTATGGGACGACTTCGTTGCCCTGGCAGCCGAATATCGTCTCTTGATAAGATACAAGAAAACATTCCACGAAGTTTTTCAAGAGGAGCGGTATGGGCACGGCGGAATGTTGCTAAAAGAGATGGGCGTTTCGAACGGGAGCGGGGAGTTTCTGATGAGCGATGCTGAATGGGACATAGCACGTAAGCTTTGTCAGACCTGTTTAGCTCGTCGGTGTAACTGACGGACTTCAGGCTTATACATCGCTTTTGCATTTGAAAAATTTTGAATCGAGAGCCCATCCGAGACGTCACGTTGATAAGTGCGATTCGCGTTTGGCCCTGTGTCCGGTATCAAGGTGGAAGCCGCCCACACCCATCGGGTGAAGCGCAATGATTGCCGCAGATTCCCGGGCAGGTTGATATCACTAGTAAGGTTAGGTGAAAGCATAAGAAAGGCTGGGCAATGCTTCAATACTTCGACTCATTTTTGTAGATCGTACATGCTTCCATGATGTCCTACAACATGGAAGAACGAGGTGCCCTTGCAAAGGGGAATACCCATCGCCAATCACCGGGCCTCTCTGCATCTCAAAACAGCCAAACACTTGAGGTAACTTTAGCGTCGCTTCCCTTCTTCTTGGAAGCAGGAAAAGACGTGATTTAGTAAGCTCGCAGTGTCTCCCCTACTCAAGCTTCACGTCTCCAGCTTGACAGTCTCGTTACTGTCGAAGCTGCTCATCGACCGTCAATGTCAATCTCTGGGTTACGAAGTTACGTTTGTCCACAAAATGGGACAGACAAGACTTTGGAAGTACCTCCTCCGTATATCGTGAGAATGTAGCGACTTCACTTGGTGATCAAGGGGTAGTGTTCCATAATGCTTTCCTTGAGCACATATTTAACCTCGTTCTCCCTCTAATTACATATCTCTGACGTATTGCATGTTCTCTATGTATCGATCACATCGGCTTCAGAAATCTCCCAAAGCTAGCCTCAAATAGTTATAATGGTTGCGCTCACTAGGTGTACCTTGTCACCTCGAATGCAGGATGACAAGCGATAGTCAAAGTTGTTGACCGCCGAAGCAATACAGAAAGGACAGCTGTACGTTCAATATATCCATCGAAGAGTCTTGACCGCTTCACCATACGTGTTCTCAGCTGAGACACCCCTGGTGAACGAAGAGCTACCCAGTAACAGAGACAGGAGGACCAGATCTGAGTTCGTGGCTAACACGGAATCAGTACTATGGCCTGATCACAGCCCTGAAGTATGGCTGATGCTGCTAACAACTACAGGATTAATTCAAATCAGAGAATATATCTCGCGCATAAGTTTAGAGACTCCCCTTGTGAACCGCTATCGGGCTTACTAAAGATGCTGGTAACTGATCCTTCTTCAATGAACATGTCTCAGCTCGCCCATAGCCTTCTCCACGGATTCACTCACATTCAGAACAGGTCGGGCTATTGTTCGAAGTAGGACGCCGGTATAGCGAGTGTTATCTTCTGCTTCCCAGTATGCCAAACATATAGGCTGGTGATCTGTTGAGTGGGCTGAGTAGAGGTAGAATCCGGTCGCAGTGTTAGCAGATCGGCGTACCCGCGTGGTAGGTGTGATTTGGGAGATTGCTCCGGTTTTACAGAGAGATCAATGACCGGACGTGCGCCAAGACAGCGTTTATCGACGCCTACATCTTGGCCTGCTATCATACGAACCCGATCTCGATGTTTCGCGCTTGGCAACTTCCAGAGAGATTTATTGCGCTGGATCGACGCATCCTGTTCGGGGCAAACTCAAGTTGGATAGCCTGGAGCTGGATGCGAGTGGCCATTGGCACCACTCTTGCTGCTATTTATCGGCTTTCGTACTACGTCAACTCGTGGTGTTGAATTTAGCCCGGCCGGTTCCAATGTTAAACGACATCCTCGAAACTTGCCTCGATCTATCATACATCCGCAAGATCACGCTTTACACCCAACGATTCACTTCGTATACAGATAGTCTTCATTTGACCGATAACCGCCGAACGTCTCATATCGAATTCAGCGTAGTGTTCCCCGATTTTGCCCAGCTATGGCCTGGTGGAAACGAATCCACGTGGCGGCATTCAACCGATTCGTGGATCACGCCTCATATCTCTTCCCGAAGATCACAGTGGAACGTTCTCCCAGATTGTTTCGGACCGAAACTGAAAGGAGCGCCCGATTTGCCGGACGGTTGTCAGTCGGTGACCAGATTTGATCCCCTCTCGTGGCCTAGGCTGTGGACTATGGATTCTCTGGGACGGTCGTGTGCTGTCTGTTCCACACAATCGAGGTCGGCAAATTCTCTACAACTGCTCGCGATAGATAAAACACGATGTGGGGACTCGGACGCATTTGATGAGCTGCGAGCTTGGGATCGATAAGATAATTCTGAACGAGTGAGCTGCTCCAGGCGCCGTGCCAAGAAGGACTATATGGAGATACAGCATTACACCTGAACCTTCACTCGCTCGAGGTAGTTTGGTGACGTATTCCCAAACTGTAAGTGATGAGAGAACTCAGCGGTGCTGTGAGTGCAGATCAAAGCAGCCGTCACCATCTGGCTACCAACCGTTATCTTCCGATTCCCACATGTCTTCTTCTGTCGATTTCCGTTTGTCCAGACCTCCGATACCTGAGGACAATCCAATGGACGTAGACTACTCTGCAAAGTCATCCGGATCAGGATCCGCCCCATAGTCAGCATCAGGAAAGGATGACGAGCTGGGATACCTTTGCCGGAGAGTAGTGCCCATGACAACAACATATCTGGCTGGTCAATATCCCCATCCCCATCATCAATACCGGTGGTCGAACTCCATCTCCCTTTTGCTGAGAAGTCCACCATTCTGTCCGACCTGTCAGATGAGAGTCCGGACATCGATGGTGTTGATCCCCAGCCAGGTAAGTTGATTGATGGCAGCTGGTTCTATCTCCAGAAGAATATCGACTCCGATTCAAGGATACCTGGCAACGATCCAGCTCATTAGTCGAGCTCTACTCCGCCGGCTTCATATCACCTGCCTTCGAGGATCAGGCCTTGACCGAAGGTGGCTTCGTGCCCAAGCCAAACATCAGCTACGGGTCGATCCAAAATTCGAGGACGCATTCTTTGCCGGACTGGACCAGTACCAGACTGCCCAGGCTGGTCAACTCCCACTTCAATGCCAGTCAAGGCATCAGGCTCAAGGCGTATGGCCAAAAAACGCCAATCGATGGAGAGTTTGCCACGAACTTGAAGGTGGACTATCGATGGGCAATCCACAACGAGTGGGATACCGGTCGCAGGTCTGAATCCTCATGTATCTGGTTGTTGATAGAGACAGATGGTTGGTGATATTGGGTGGAACATGATCCTATGTTCGTACCAGGATCAGGCAACTATGGAAAGGTCAACATCAAGACAACTCATCTTAACCGACATTACAAGGTCAAGGTCTAACTCCGATTGGTTCATGTCATCAAGTCATTCAAAGGTCGGCTACAAGGATCAATACCAAAGAAACTGCAAGGTATACGGAATCAGTCTGCTGGGGCACTCCGTATGATCCATAATCTTGCCAACAAAGATGAGGACGCTGTTGAGGGTTCTTGAATAGGAGTAACGGTGAAAGCTAAGAGTCCACTGGAGACTCATCAACTTGTCAACGATATTGGCTTCCTGGAACCTTCTTACTGGTCAGAGGATGGTGATGCGAATTTGCCCATGCAGGGTTGACCGCTAAACTTGTCACGAGGGAAGAATTTCTCGCCAACGCCAATTGGTTCTACAACCAAGCTGCCCAAATCAATGTCTTTGTTGGGACTGCAGCCGACAAACCAACCAAGGAGCAAATCCAGGCTATTGTGGACATGTTGAATGCTCTTGGATGGAATGCCGGTATCCGAAAACCTTCCAAGTCTCTTGACCCGAATGCTTGGTGGTATTCAACTCCCTCGACCGATCGAGCCACTATCTTCCGGCACCTCATTGAAAACTATCAATCCGATGATCAGATCAGAGAACTCTTTTTGAAGGCCAAAGAGACTGCAGGGTACCATGCTATGCCTTGCAAGGGAGAACCCGGGGACCCAGGTCATCGGTACCAGGTTCACAATACAACACCCTTCCGAGTACGGTGTTCCTCAGAGGGGTGCGGTAGCAAACTGCAACGATCAGCTTTGATTCATTGGATTGCCGAATTAGTATAAAGTGGAGTGGTGAATGAGGCGGGGCTTGGTCTCGAGTGATGGGTTGCGGGTTGGACTTTTGGGGGGGGAGAAGTTCGTGATCCTGGTGTCCGTGTTCGGGGATCAGACTTTGCAGTGGATTCCGGAGATATCAGTGTCACGTCTAGATCTTTTGCGGCTGGAAGACTTGCAAAAGATGGCCATTGGATCCATAGAACAGAAAAACATTCAGGCCATAAAAAATAGGCTACCGCTATCTCCGGTAGACCCGATGGCGGCTCACAAGAGTAGTCGTTGATTAGTACTAATTCAATTCGTCGGCCCATGTAGCCTTTGGTTACTCCACAGTGCTCAGGCATGCTACAGTATTGCGGCTAGGGCATAATTGTTGCTCTCATGTCAGCCGTGATGTCCAGCCCCAGATTCTCTTGCCTATCATTCTGCCATAGCAGACTGAGCGTAGTGGAGAGCCTGACACCAAGCCTAATGTACGGATGTCCTTTTGGACCAGACAAAACAACTAAATTCGGCTTCCGTTGCCGTGATTGTTGAACATTCAAATTCAGATCAGAATTACCAAGCCTGTAGTATTATATGGCGTTGCAATCACACTCATTTGCTGGGAGTATAGAGTAGGTCAGTGTATCCCACAGGGCCGTCAGGCCCCACTGACTACGTCACAGCTTGAAATACCTCGCGGAACCCGGCGAAACCATCGTAATCGAAAAGGAAGAGAAAAACAATTCATGCTCAGGAGCTGGCCAATGATCCTAACTTTGACCGGGAGACGCTGATTTGCGACAAGCGAGCCTATCGTCAGATTCATCCAGAAGACGGCGGTACTGAGACTCGTGACGGAAGTAATACCGGTTCAGTTTGGCTTCCAATGATGCCTCCCGTGCAGACAACCTCTTCTCGCGGTCTTTCAGCTCGCCCAAACGACGCTCGATCATGGCTTCGCGTTCGTCCAGCATTTGATCGCGCTCGTTCAACATCTGCGCCCGTCCGCTTCGAATTTCAGGAGTGCTGCTCCTATCAGACTCTGTGATAAAAGGTGTGACAAGAACCACATACGACCCCTCTTGGATGTTCTCGCTCACCCACTGAGCGAAATGACTGCTCGCGAGCAAGTCACCGGTTGAAGGCCGTCTATTCGGCTGTGATGGGTGGATCAGTTTGACTCTCATGCTAGGATCAGGATCTTACGCGGGAAGCCAGAAGGCTTGTAATAGTTTATTGTAGCGGCAAGCTTCCTCCGGACGGCATGATAATGTCGAAAGCTCTCTCGATTCCCCTCTTCCGACTATCAGGGAGTCTTCATATAAGTATATTGGTGTCACTGTGCCTGCTTCATCGCTCACCTCAAGTTCACCAATTCAAACAGTACGCAGCCTAGGCTATACATATCCGCTTTCAAATCGTATGGCTTACCAGCTAGAATTTCCTGATCGTAAGTGATGCTTCTTGGTATGGGCCGGAGTAGGTACTCACAGGGGCCAAATAGCCTCGGGTCTGAGGTGTGCAGTTAGCATATACTCAGCCATACACCAGTTGCCGTGAACGACATACCCCGACAAAAGACTGGGCAACTGCTTGAGAGACTTCAAGAGTCCTACTGAGGCCAAAATCCGCCAGCTTCACCACACCATTGGTCATCAGGAGGACTATAGCATTGCTCAGTGACTCGTTTCCAAACTTTGGCAGTGGGAAGTACTGTTCTCGGGCTTGATATCTCGATGGACAATTATGGTTCTGCCATCAACAGGGTGATGACAGTGTTGAAGAGCAAGTATCGACTGGCAAAAAATGCTGAGCACGGTGTGCAACGCAATTGAGCTTCTGCTCGCGTCAGCTGCGATCGTTGTAGAAACAGTAGCGCCTCACTTCCTTTGCTTAGCGTCCTCGATCGCTCCTCTGAGGTCGCCTCCTGGGCAGTACTCCATCACAAAGTAGTTGACAGGGCCTGCTTTATCGTCTTCCAGGAGACGAATGATGTGGACATGATCTAGGGTAGACAAAATGGCCGCTTCCTCGCGAAGTAGCTCTATTTTCCTGTCGTAATCCGGGGTCCTTCTCTTGATTGTCTTGATGGCCACCAACTGAGCGTCAATCCAGCTCCTCATACTTATTGTGTAAAAAACAGTACTGACCTGTTTGGTTGAGCGGGTTTGAGCGAGGACGACCTGCCCAAACCCGCCTTCACCCAAACGCTTCATTACTCTGTAGCCGTCCATGCTGAATTTGGACAAGCGAGGGATACTTGAGTGTCAGGTCTTCTTTTTCCAGCTATATAAGCCCAGTGTAGCTATCCTCATACAGTTTGTGAGTACAGAAACCCCCTATTTTTGTTCTTTTGTTTCTTGATCCGACCGTGTTTCACGGGATGTTTAGGTGTTTTTGTTCCATGCTTCTAGATAGGCTGAGTGAGTGACGGCACGCTCAAAACCTCACCGTGAATAACAGGTACCGGAGAAGAGCTTTGATGGAATGATGATATGATGAAACAGCCTTCATGGCTGACTCCCAAAGCCTCTGATGGTCGCACGCGGAGTTTGAAATATTTCGAGCTACCCCCTCCTGTTTGAGCTTCGGTCTGATAAAGTATCGGCTGTGTCGCCCAAGCGTAGCGATTAATACGAACAGGCTGTCTTCGTTTGTAAGCAGAACGACAAATCTCGATTTCGCGTGTGAAACGAAAACAATACGATTGATCCCTCCCCTTTTGTACAATCGCGGAAGTATGGACGCTTTTTGTTCCTTCCCTGAACAAGTCAGGGATACCTGTGCCTCAAAGATGCTGTGAATGCGACGTGAAATTCTTACCGGCATTGTTTCAGCATTCATGGCACGATGGCATTGTATATCTTGCTTACACCTAAGTAGGGGGTGCAACCAGATCATCCGGTGCCTGTGCGTAGAACAATAGATCTTGAGCAAGCGGGGAGAATGAAGCAATGCGGATGTGGTCCTCTCTGATATCACGGAGGCATGAATGCTCTTTGTCTTACAACGGACAATAGAGTATGGAATGCTTACCCCTAAAGCAGTGTGCTCCCCGTTAACCTTTCCAGAATGCAGCAGAATTCGTCCAACTTATAAAGCGTATAACGTCGGGTAGAATCGCTGAAGATGCCCATCGATTGAGCCGACAGCAACACCATCACCTTTCCCCCAATGATTGACGATAATGCCAAAACTGTCATCCGGCCTACGTCCGAAGCTCTTTCTCATGCCGATCCAACACTACATGAGATGATCCGATACATTAGACATGTACTCGATCGCCATGATCCTGGCGAGATAGCTCATCATGCCGCACTGGTCTATCTCGCCATGTTCACGGCGTTTAGAGACGCAAAATTGCTAGAGCTCGATTGGGCACCATCTCTCTCGCTGGACATAGGAGATCGGGAATTTGAGATAGTGATCTCAGAAGTGAGTCGATTTCGAATTGCTAAGGAAAGAAGCTAATTTTACCCAGAGGACGGCGACCAAGAACAGCGATATAATGGATGTAGAACGTGACAGTCACGCCCCATTGTCTGCAAACAACTGTTTGGCCATCGGCCGCGAGACCCCAGGCTCATCAAGAGTCAACGATCGGCCAAAAAAAGGCTCCTCAAAGGCCCTCGCCCTGCTGGATAGCCTCATTTAGCGCAAGGAGAAAGATTACGGCGGTACAGCGGCCTCAAGGCCTCTCGATATGGTCGAGTTCCAGCATACAAGAGTTGAGGCTGAGGCGACGTCATCGAAAATTCCCAGCTGGCTGATCAACGAGATTTATCGTCTCGATCATCTGCTGATCCAGGCGGATAATGTTTCTGTGGCGATCAATTCTTGCTACTGGAGTATAGGATTATCATATCGGGAGTTTTGCAAGGTGAGCTCTTACTCTCCCGGAGTTTCCCCTTTCTCGATAGCTCATGTCAGGCCTCTCACGCAACATCAGGCGAAATCCAGCACCCAAAGACAATGGAGAAAGATGCTTTTGCAAGACTTTGCGCGACTCCACCCGTGATCAAATGGATGAAGCAGCCAACCGCGCGAGCGAGATTGCAGAAGCGGTTACAAAGGGCGCGGAAGTTTGTAATTCTTGTGGACATATTCGGAAAGCAGGTTCTGCAGTGGGTCCCTGAAATATCAGTATAACGAATTGATCTCGTGCGATTGGAAGATCTACAGAAGATTGCGTCTGGATCCATAGAGCAGAAAAGAGTCCAAATCATCAAGAACAAATTACCGGTACCCGTAGTCGAGCCGATGACGTTTCCCAAGAGTAGTCATAGCTAGTATGCGTATGAATGTGGATCCTGTACCCTCTATCTTGCTACCCAGCCCTTAGCCATCCTTACAGTGCTGCCGCTAGGCCGTAGCTATTGCCCTCGACTCAACCCATGGTGTCGTGTTCCAAATCATCTTGCCTGTCATCACACTAGTCAAAGGGAAGCATTGTGAACCCAAGTTCACCGCTGTAATCCTGCATTACCGCCGCGAGACCCACTTTGAGTGTATCTTGTGGCTAGTGACATCTTGGCTTTATGGATATCATCTCGTTTTCGCGAAAGGTTTTCAATGTGGGCGTTTAACGTGTGCGTAATGAGTACCCGGCGCGTATGAATTACCCGAATGGGTAGGCTTGAGATGCCAGCGAAGCCCATCCTTTCAGTCGCTTTTGTTCGCTTTGCCCTGGATTTCGCCAAGAACTGTGCGACCAATAGCGGGTAAACCGAATGACAGAAATAAAACAAGACCATTCTGAAACGTTTTATCCTCATTATCTGTGATCCAGCAGCTTTTTGTTCATGAAAGATGCGGGGTTGAGAAGTAACATAGTCCCCGGTGGATGAAAAGGACGCGCAATCACGACTTACGAATCGACCTACAAATCAACAATCTTCAATTCTCGTTCGCGAAACTCCAGCTCAGGTGGAAACGCTACCTTGTGAGCTCGACGAAACTTCCAGGTAAGCTTGCTCACCTTAGAAAGCTAAAATCACAGTTATATTGTACTCCAGGCATAGCAACTCGAGCGATGCCACTCTCCATTACCCAGCTCTGGACCGAGCCTAGCTTTGGGCTAATCTTTCATAACTCAGCTCCCAGCGACGTTGTGGTGGCGATAAAAGTCGACTATCGATGGTGGTTGACGCCTATCATCCGGACTCAAGCGACCACCCCTATTCTTTCTATCCATGAAGGGGCTACTATTGAATGGCGCGCGATATCGTTCCTGGCCTGCTCGATGTACAACCACGTCAACCGAACGCACTATAGCCTGGACGATCTTGGAGCATTCGAACAAGACGACTTGGTCCAATGGCAAGGCCAGGTGATTGTCTCGTTTGGTATGTTGGGTCGTACCTCTCAGATTGTATTGTTGTAGGTGCGTAACCTCAACGGTAGCAAGATTCTCCTGAAGAATCGGTCCCTATTGTGGACATTGTAGGCATCAACGTACCACATGCAGCTCTCAAGCTGCCTTGTCATGGCCTCTGCCCTACACAGAGATTGCCATCCGATACGTCAAATGGTGTCTCAAATTTGACTTCATAAATGAAGCGGTCCCGAGCCTAGCATTGTTCAGCTGCTGTAAGCATTGCTTGTTCCGGCTACATAACCCCTAGTATCGAAGCTCGGTGCTGTCTGTTCATCGGCGAAAAGCTTTTAGGCCACGTATATACCAAACAAGGGGAAAAGGCAAGACTCTGAATGTGAATCCGTATATTGCTAAGCTACGCCGTACTGATGATGGCTATGTCCACGTGGGAAACTCCGGTCGTCCCGACTGAACAACGCTGGTAAAGGTCGTCGTATCTCCTTTCCCGATCTTGTCCACACTGCCCACATCTCACATCCCGTGAAGTCAAAGAAAGGCTGCATGTGCAAGGTACCAGACCTAGATACAGCAGCGAGCAAGACACGACGACATTGGGTATCCTTCTCTACAAGAGCCTTTAAGTAGCGATGAACAGCAACAACTTGTCGAGAGTCGAGCCGTTGAAGAAACCCCAAACTCGGAGCCCATCTGTAGCCCCGTCTCCAAAGGACGTTACTTGGCTTTATATGAAGAGCGTGACTGTCGACGAAGTTCGAAATGAGCAAACCCATAAACGCCGCCAGGTGGTCAAGCAAACATAGCAGTGGAGGTTGAGCGCTGAGACTTCGATCCCCACTACGTCTGAAGGCGAGCTTGGGGTGTGCTCAGTCGGCAGAGTGCTTTATACGGTCGAGGGGCTGGGTGTCCAGCAAAATTGTGAATGACGACCGTACTCGGCCACGTGACCTGGCATGATTCGCATACCTGTACCGCTACCAGTGACCAGCCAACCTGCAAAGACAGTCCGTCTTCTTGATTATGATACACGCGTTGAAACGTGATCACGAATATGAGCTTGCAAAGACTTGCTGAATCCAGTCGTGTCGAAACTGTCACTCGAGGCATCGAAAACCTTCGGTTCGGACAGGCAGCCAGGTGACACACTATTGGTGTCAGCGGAGCTGAGAAGCCAGATACTCGAGGATTGTCTCTTCAGATTCTGGGTTTTTTTCCGGCTCACCCTTCCCACCCCTTTCCAGAATCGTTATGTAGCCATCTGAGAGGAGCTCAATGGGTCCGGCAGGGAGACCAAGGGATGACAGGGATGTGGTAGAACGTCGCGGCTACTAAGGGAAAATTCAATGGATAATTCACTTGGAGCCGCCTGCAGCGTCGAGTGTACTCGGCGGTAAGGTGTCCGATCGAGCCCAGCTCTTTAGTATTGCCAAATCATATCGAACCAAAATGATACGTTCCTGTTTTCGATATTTCGCTTGCCAGAACGAGCGGGATTCCTCAGCCTCCTCGATCCGGTCCAATGGACACGGGTCATAGCATGGCGCCGGACATCTGGAAAACATCATCCGATCAGCCTGACTGACCTATTTTGTTGACAATACTTTGGGATGACGTGGGGATCCGGAGGTCTATCCTGTGAGTCGGACCCTGTCCAATTGCTTGACAAGCGGCTCTGCAACTTCCCATGCTTTCGTGCGGCAAAATCGACCGGATGTGAGTTCCGTGGTTTCAACGTCGTGGTGTCCGGTGTCAGCTGATTCATTCAGCTTTATCAATCGCTCCTGTCTATCAGATATCCCGCACCAACTTTTAGTGTTTTCGCTGGCCTCCTGCTTCGTGACGACATTCACCATGCGTTTGACCGTTTGGAGCTATCTTTCTACCTTAAGGTGGGTCTTGCTCCTGCTCCAGATGCAGTTCGACCATGTGATGTGAGGCTGACCTTCAAGGGCGTGACATACTACCTCCATTTCTTCGTACTCAGACTTTAATCTGCTCGTAAACTGCATGGGAACGCCTTAACGGCCGACCGCTTCCGAGAGAAGCTTCACGATTACCCCGATCCGAGATTCATCAAGTGACATTACAACCCATGCGTGAAAGCCCGGATAAGAGGTTTCACGAGCGGATTGGAACTATCCGAGCGATAACCACACCTGGACTACATGTGTTACAGACGAGCGGTGCGAGTCTCAAATCGACTCCGACTGATCCGTATCTTACGCCTCTCGCGGGCAGGTGGATCAATTTGGCGATGAGGTGCTTAGGAATGCGAGGCTAGTGCTATATCAAGACACAATCCGCCATATGCGCCGCGACTCGCCAGTCGGCGTGAGGATGGAGAAAGCAGATGGTGCCTGCGGAAGGAAGGAAAAGCTGCTGCTACGGCTCGCTACATGCATCGAGACGTCATTCAATGTTTCACGAGGTCGAGTGTGGACTGAAGCATCCGGCTGCGGGGGATTACGATCTGCACAGATAAAGATCGACGATCAATAGGATCAACATATACGCTCCCGCTCACCATTTGGCGCCTGGAGGATCGTACATCTGTCATCCTGTCGCTGAACGATCAATCAGAATTGTGGTCACAAAATTATTCCATCCGTTCATTCTCCACACGGTTTTACACTCATGTCTTGCTGCCTACGCACCACTCTGCGTTGATTAGACGCCCGTACTCGTCCTCCAATTGCAGCGTTCGCTACGCCATTGAGCTGTATGATCATTTGTGTCCCCTATGATGGCATCGAACCCCAGGCATCGGACCCTCTGTATCGTCCCCTCTCCCCTACTCTCCACCTCTCTCCCAGTGCGGAGGCTGACAAACGTGTTGTGCTTCGTGCTTGACCGGTTTTGCACTACTGGAATGAGCTTCTCATGCAAAATGCATCTACTAGACTGCCCATCTGCGTGGCTTCGCAGCGGGCACCAATGCGCTCGTCAGTCCGCCCGAAGAGAGGCATAGTCCCGTAGGAGGCCATTGAGTTCAAGGTCAGTCTAGGTGATGCGTAGAAGAATTTTTACAATAAACCTCTACAACGATCTGCTTTGACGCGCGTTGCTTACAACGACGAGATCGACCACGGAGGTGCAACAAACGACAAAACGATTTTAACATTTGGTGCTGGTTGTTGGGAGAGCCGTGATCGTCCTCGCACCACGTGGCGCCAATTAGCGGGAAGTAGGCATAGAGGGCGCGGTCAATCTAAAAAAGGAGACATGGCGAACTCGTCCAGCGTTGTTTGGTTGGGACGACCGGACTTTGGCACGTGGGCTGCCATTGAGTCCCATATGATAGCATACGGATCTTGTTCTAACGTCTTGCTTTTTCCCATCCTGTGAGTAAACGTGTCTGAGTTCATCTCAAGATGCTATAGATGGACAATCAACAGATCTCTATGTAGGGACTGTGAAAGGTGTAAGAGGTAAACCGCGAACAAAGCTTGAAGAGAGCAACAGGCACTGATATGTATAATTGTATAGTCTTTACCCACATAACCGGCCAGATTTCAAACAAGTCTGACAACCTGACTATGTTTGAAGTCACAGCAATCACTTTGACAGCGAGAGAGAATGCTGAAGTGGAGGTTCCGAAGTTTGTGGTGTGTTTCAACTGAGGTGCCCCGTAGATTCGCTGTTCGTGCTTCCAAGTCGGCGACAGTAGAGCCTGAAAAGCCCGCAATCCGTTGCCCACGATTGGCTCAAGCAGTTCAATAACTCTGCGTCTCCATATCATCTCTCAGTCTCTTGTCATGTATCACGTTGACATGCAACTTCTGATTGAATTCGATTGATGTAGGCGTTCGATATCTCATCACAATTGTAGATAGGACGAAGAGTCAACTTCCTCATTTGCGCTGCGTCTACCACGTCGATGAGTGCGGCTCGACCCATTTGGTTTGGACTATGGCTCATAACACGCTCTGGAGATGACGCCGACTCTCGATGTTAAGGTCCCTAATTTAATGACTCCTTGACTTGATAGGCAGGCAGTGGTAGTCTTCGCGACTAGCTCAACCGACCGCGGGAATTCAAGATGCGATTTGGGCATGGGACAGGGGCGGCAATGCCGCAACATCTACAGCGTGTGGGACTTCGAGGAGCTCTCAGATAGTATGCAATAACGCAAGCGGCTGATTCAGAGAGGTACGAGAGGTACAAAACATAGATGCGAAGAAAATCACATACCTCGGACAAGGCAGACAGTCAAGTAGTGCCTGATTCTCTAGCCCTCGGGGGAACCTATATGTGGGTCTCTTTGGTGTCAAACCCGTTGTCGCTCAACGTGTTTCATTCATTGATGCTATTGGCTCCCACACTTTTCCGCGTGACCATGAGTGGCTCTCATAAAGAATGCCAGGTGATTGGTACTCGCGAAAAGACAGGCTGTCTTTCTCTAGGGTTTATTCCGAGTGAAAAAATCCGTTCTTAGACAAGGCATCTCTGACGCAGGGTATATATGAGCTTCTTTCTCTCGCAAGTCGCGACCCTCCTGGAGACCAGAACAAATGTGATGCATGCTTTTGATGACAAGACCTCCATAAGATATATGCATGCTAACTGATTGCGATATTTCAAATATCCTGAACACTCTTTTTGGTAGTCTCATCGTCATCATGACCAAGCCGGAGTGAAGATGAAGTCGTAGACAAAGCAGACCAGAGGATGGAAGGAGCAGTGGAAGAACGAGCAGGATGCAGATGCCTCGTCTTCGACTGATAGAGCCATTTGACGCGTGTGCGACACGCCATGTGAGACTAAGTGCGACGAGCGTCCGCAGATTCGTTTAGCCGGCATGGATCGGCATGGCGCCGAAAGGTGTCAGTGCGCGAAAGCAGGACGACCGGCAGCTTGCTGGGTTAGTGATTGCATTTCACAGTCGGTCCACTAGGCCGATTTATCCGTTTGAAATGCGACCTCTTGACCAATCATTGGCGGTGAAGACCAAATGTACGCCCCTTTGATGCACACCTCAGCAAGTGAGACTTAGTGCGACACTCTTCCTAGCAATGACCGTAGCAGATAGATAATCGACTGTGTACATCAGGTGTATTGGGTGTCAATACACCTTCACCGTCCTCGGATGACGAGGACGATACCGACGATGACGAGCCCTCGAACGTCCATGATTCACGACGAGAGCCTCGACGGAGGCCACCAGCAAGCTGACAACCAGTACAGCCGAGATTGTTCACCAGCTCGATCGCATCGGTGAAGTGGTTTGTGTTCCCTCTATGACCCATGGTGCAGGACCAAGCAGGACCACTCAGGAAGTGACGATGCGCTGTGCGACCTGGTAGTCCCAGGTGTGTAGCAAACGCGAGATATTCCATGACGCAGGATATATCTGTACCTGGTCGTGATCAACCCAGGACCTGGCTATAATAGCGAATCAGAAGTCCACCCGCTAGATATTGGCCCACGAGTTCGACCACCGATCCTTTGCCGACACGCCCTGGAACTCGAACCAGATTCGAATCATTACCTTGGGACACGTATAGTGCGCAATGCGTAAAGCTTGTATCGATCCAGTACAGTACACGACGCGTCCAGTCCGCCCGCAAGAATCATAAGGTCCCCAGTCGCTGCTTTGGGGATTTCTCCGGAAACCGGACAATCGATCAGGCGTACCATTGTAGTTCGCGCAATCGACATTTGGGCTGAGAATTGAGCCATTTAGCGGTGATCTACAAAAGACAGCGAATACTGACACATGCTGAGTACGGATGATATAGAATTCATCATTGTGTTGTCTTTGCTGCTGAACTCCGCTGCATACTTTACGATTGTTGACATACCTTGGCTTTTGCCCTAAACTTCCTCTGAGCCACTCTGTTTTGCTCCCTCCTTCTTTCCAGTTTCTGAATAGGGTCAAGACCAAGTCTACTTGCCGTTAACAGTCTGCTTGTCGTATACGCTAAGCCGTCCGGATTTGTCCTTCTTTTTACACTCCAGAATCCAGACGAATATTCAGAAGACCTGGAACCTGCATCCGGTATTAAGTCCAAGTGTTGCCGGACTGGACCCCCTTCAATACCAGGTGGATGTCGATATGGTGGTTCCGGGAATGCTTGCCATTCACTAATGCCTTTTCGTGAACATTGCGCTGGATGCGGTTTGAGCTCGAGTAGATGTTTGTGGTGTGGAGGTTGAAGTAATCGTGGCTGATGAAGTTGTCGACGGTGATCTTCATGGCCTAGTGGCTGAGTGGGACTAGAAATGGGAGCTGATAGTGCTAGAGCTTGCCCGCCGATGTCTCGTGATCGATTGGTCGTATCGTATCTTTGTCGATCTATGTGTTCGGGCGCTCGGTGCCGACTTGTGTGGGGTTTGACTTGAATGATATGTAGAGGAGAAGACAATCCCAGACAAGGAGGATACGATTGTGAAGGAAAGGTGGAGATGTTGGTATGTGTCGAATGAGACATCATAATTGCGCACATCCAGAACTGTGTAGTCAATCTCCACTCCACATATCGAGGTGTAAAATACCAACGCTACAAGGTGAAGATGTCTTCTAGCCATAACCATCTCAATTTACGCCCAATTGCAAGAATGGTATGGAGCCAAAACCGCTGGCTGAGAAGATGTATGATCTCCAGAGATGGCAGGGAAGAACAATGGGGGAGAAGGTGATCAACCTGTGCTTTCTTTCGAATGGCCAAGTCGGGAACCGGACTCACTCAGTCCTCTTGTTGATGATTGTTGACAATAATGATCGAAACGTTCAGAATTACTTTTTCAGGAGATTTCAATCTGATTATCACAGAATGAGTGGAAGAAGATAGCACTCACCCCAGCTCTATTCATCAAGCCACATTAAGACTTGAGTAGGGAGCGAAAGCGATACAGGTTTATCACATTGGTGGATCTGCATCCAGGTGGACGACTGTATCAGTGGCGTGGACAGTGATAAGGTAGATAAGTTGCCTGACGTACGGCGCCCTTCCAGCGACAATAATGTGACTGAGTATTGTAGACTACCTTCCGAGCTCATTGGAAGCCATGATCACTAGCTTCGTAATCTATCCAGTCGTGATCCCATAGGTCAGAGGTTACGAATGGTGATTCGATTGACAAGTCAAGCTCGGATGACGGATGGACTAGTGCGAGCACTCCGACGGAAGCACCTTGTATCCTATAAGCTTGATTCTGACAACATCAATGCCAATGACAGCGGGGAACGGTTCTAGCTGGGCAAGCTTAGAAGCAACGAAGCCAGTACCTTTGCTGGAAATGAGGGTGACAGCGACGAAAAATTTCTTCTTAAAGATCGCGTCTGAATACATAGAGCAGAAAAAGTACAGATTACAAAGAATAGATTACCGGTACCTCCAAGTAGGCCTGATGGCGTCTCCTTGGCGTCCCTCAAGCGCAGTCTCTGATGGTATGCACCGAATATGTTCAGAGACAAATTTTCATGTGTGGCTTCCTATCTAGATGTAGCTTCATATCAGCCTCCGCCCTGCTGCAGCTTTGCATCTAGACGCTATTTGTTGTTCTTGGGCAAGCCATCAGATCGTTCTTCGTGAAATCTAGCCAGCATCCCGCTGTAGCGTACCAGTGTAATTTAAAATTCGACACAACACATTAGGCCAGCGCAGGTGTCCTAATAGAAAAAGTATGTTATCGTCGGTAAACCACCTCACTACCGCACTGGTGAGTAGATCTCAAAGGTGGCGACAACGTGACGATAAGGTTACTACCTCATCTTGGGGAAAATCCCTTTGTCTGTCTTGCTGAAACTTTATGGTGACTTTGTTATATAATCGAGCGTTATGCGCTGCTTGGATGAAGAGCTGATCTTCACGACAACGGCAGACCCAATTTGTCACGGGTTTTTCAATGCGAGGTTTTCGTATAATGGACCTCTGATCTGGAGGTCATGCGGAGTGCGCGAATCACTCAATTGCGCTATTCGGAAAACATACGCCCCATGTTTGAGCCGCTTTCGTTTACTAGGCTCAGAAATCCGCGACGAGTTGTCACAGGCTTTGGGAAGCGGCTAGACCGAAGTGCACCAACAAAACGAAAGTTTGCTGCAACGTTCATCCTCTTTGTCTTCGTCTTTGACTTTGCCTCTCTCTTATTCATGTAGATTGTGTCAAATGAGACCCTCGACACACCTATTGTGATAGAGTTAAAGCGAGATAGGTACAGCCTTGGCACACATCAGGGCCTTGGCACATATCAGGTATCTCGTTCTTGAACAATTCATCGGTCGACAATCTGTCATCATTCGGTCTCGCACCTCATCCCAAGTAAGACGTGAGTCAGGTGAGATCATACCAGACTTAAAGTGCGCTTCACTCACTTCAGGATACTAGGGTCCAGGTCCAAATACAGATAATTCTCCATGCGCATCTGGGCAGAATGTCTCTCACTACGATCTCATCCTGGGCTGAGCCTAGCTTTAACCTGCTGTTTCACAACTCCACCTCAGCGATGTGGTGTTGGCTGTCCAGAACGACTATCAATGGCGGTTGAAGCCAATCATATGAGCTCAGGCGTCGACGTGCGGCCTTCATCCATGAGGAAATTACTGTGGATTGGCGAGCTATATCTTTCCGGGCTTGGTCGCTGCACAACCTCGTCTACCGAACGCACTATAGCCTCGACGTCTTTTCAGCCTTCCGATGCGATTATCTGATCGAATTGTAAGGCTGAATGAGTGTCTCGTGTGTTATGCTGGCGGCATGGCTCAGATCCTCTTATCTTAGGTGGCGTTCCTGGAGCAGTCAAGACATTCGTAAATGTCCGGTCCGCAAACGTGGAAATCGTAAGCATCGATGTATCACTTGCAAGCTTGGAAGACACCAGAAATATCCATTAAGCTTCACGAGATCTGCCAATCATAGCGATCGTGTGCTGATTTCTCGCCCTAGACATGTTATGGATAGCCCATACCTATTCGAGAAAAAGGGTAAAAGCAAGACCCCGAACCCGTAAGTACATTGCTATGCGTAACTTGGAGCCGGACCCACGTGGCAAACTCCGGTCGTCATGACTAAACAATGCATGAAGAGGTCTTCATTCCCCCATTCCTGAGTTTGATCGCGATTCCTACGCCTATAACCCGCAAATCGGCTGCATTCGGTGATGAACGAGTAGCGCAGCTAACAATCCCGGAAAGATATAGCTCTCTATTCGATATTCGACCCTTCGTGGATTGAAACGGTGAAAGTCGACGCTCGAGTTCGGATGACGGGCGTGAGCCACCATTGATAGTCGATTCTGCCAGCCAAAACAACGTCAATAAATGTTGAGATATTAAAGAGCAGCCCGCAGCTGGGCTCGGTCCAACGATGGGACCGTAGAACCGGGCATATCTCGCATCACTATACTAATGGTGGAACAAGAATCTGGTCTTATTGTCCTGTAGTATGCGAATCTGACACTTAGAAAGAGTTCACGAGACTCACGAGGTTCACCTTCCACTTATACTGGAGTGCGATCACGACAAACGATAGCTACAGGCGTTTATTTTAGTGAATTGGGTGAGAAATGAGAATGTTAGATCTATCATTCCCATTGTGGCCTTCGCCTATTTCCGAC
>Ga0308160_10001053_pt1 | contig 42407 bp, 53 predicted proteins | sample PhyFR1_FD_201036 | JGI IMG/M metagenome (GOLD analysis project Ga0308160, IMG submission 201036) | Phyllosphere microbial communities from UC Gill Tract Community Farm, Albany, California, United States - DLSLF.R1 | ecosystem: Host-associated > Plants > Phyllosphere > Unclassified | place: USA... | reverse complement strand
GTAGTAGCGGAGAGCCGGATCAAGCTCCTGAAAAAAGCGAATGGGATTGGGAGGGTGAGAGGGAAAGTTTTAGAGTTTGGGATTTGAGGGGTTGGAGGGTTTGAGAGTTGGAGGGTTTGAGGGTTTGAGGGTTTGGGGGTTTGAGGGATAAGGGATAATATCGGAACGAACAGAGGGTTTTGGGATCAGTTATAAGGGTCGGAGGGTTTGGGAGTTTGAGGGTTTGGGGGTCGGAGGGATAATGAACCATGTCTGAACAAACAGAGGGTTTTGTGGATATTGAATGACGGCTAAAATAAATTTTCACATCGCGGGAGCACTTGATCACGAGGTTAAAAACAAAAAACACATTGAAAATCAATGTGTTTTACTGTGAGCCAACTACGGGACTTGAACCCGTGACCTCTTCCTTACCAAGGAAGAAAAATAAATCCATAACTTATTGTATAGTAATTTATTGGAAAAGTAATTATATTTTTGTCAGAAATATATCTGAACTTCGTGGAATATTGTGAGTAGTATTTAATTATAAAATTTTTAAGAATTTTTTTAATGATATTGTTAATTATTAGAAATATTATTTACTTTTACATCGCTATAAGATGAATTAAATGATGTCTTTTAGTTTTTGCGAAAAAAAATGCTACTTTGAGGGTGCAATAATGCAATAACTAAAAATCATTTACTAATGAAAAAACTTTTCATTGCGGTCGTGATCGCATCATCATTAACAGCGTGCAGAGAAACAACTGCAGAAACCATGGAAAATGAGGCTATGCCTCAATTCAAAAAAACTGAGAATGCAACAAAAAAGACTGCGGACAGCGTTGGACCGGTTGTGGTCATTCCTCCGAAAATTACGGGGTCAACTACGTCAACGGGGACATCTACTACAACAACGGGGACAACGGGTAGCACAGAACCTAAAACTACTCCTTAGAGGAGACAAACAAACTTGGTTACGGTTATACCGTAACTATATAGGTATTACAAGTACAACCAGTGGAGGCAATACAATTGCCTCCACTATTTGGCTGATAATTTCAGGTATAATGTTATACATGGAAAATATATTAGGCCTTTTTTTTAATCTTAAAATTGCGGTCCCCAATTTTGTAGTACTTGAAAATTTCATCTATGCAACCGAATCGGCCGTATCTGCAATCATCATTTTATTTGCATCCAGATCCAACCCCTATAAATTAGCTTATATTGTCCCCCTCTATGCCTGGGTAAATGTTCTGATTGGTAATACAATTATGGTTTTAGGATTTGAAATATGGGCATTTTGGTGGTATCGCCTTTTAATTTTTGGTACTGCGGTCCCTGTTTATATTATCCTGGTTAATACCATCAGGCAGCAGGAAGCAAGAGAACGATCTGAGCAGGCAAGACAAAGATTGTTGAATAATTACAGAAAGCAACATGATGAATAATAGTTATCACGCCAATTTAATGGCTGAAATCGATAAAATGATGATTATAGCTGACAAGCAAGTAGAAGCAGAAATAATAACGGATAAACAGTACCGTAAAATTATGTTTTTACTTATTGATAAAAGTGAAAATTACATTCAGAGTCTTGAAAAAATTGAAATTCCGAAAATTGAAGTAAAAAACTTTAGAAGTATAGATTTATTTAATCTTACCAAAGTCCTGTTTTGTACCGGTTGATTTCTCATTCTCTGATAAGTCCCGGTCAAGACTCCTTAAAACATTAATAGCCAGCTGCAATTGTTTTCTTAAAACATCATTTTGTTTTCTTTCATTTTCTCGATCATCCTTCATAATGTCAAAATCTCTTCGTAGATCTTTCATTTCATTTAAAATTTCCAGAAGAATTCTATTTTCAGAATTTTCTTTTCCTACACTATTACTAGATAAAGTATCATTACCTGCTTTGTTTTCAGCTACGTTCTTATAAAAATTGATGATATAATCTGATTTCCCTGATGGAAGTTCGGTAGCCGATTCGTAATTAGAAATAGTCTGTAAGCTTACTCCCATGAGTTCAGACAGTTGGATCTGCGTTATTTTCGCTCTTTTTCGTATTGCCTGTAATTCTTTGCCAGTCATGAGTAGTGATTTCAAGTTTTATTTAGCTGTAAAATTCAAAAATTATAAAAATTTATCATTTGATTATCAAATAGATACAATTAAAATTATAAAAACTATCAAATTTTTTATAATTTTTATAATTTTTGAAATATATTTGTATACAATTAATCGACAAAATGTCTACAAATATAAATAAAATGAAGATTAAAAACGAAATTCTCGACCTTATTTTATCCACCCCACGATATTTCGCGGACATTTTCTTACTTGTTAATGATCCTAATAAGATAATTGTAAAACCAGAGTCTTTGCAGAAGCGTCTTGAAAGACGATCTAAAACCACCAAAGAAAGTTTGGTGATTTTAGAATATTTCCGCGGTCTGGGTTACAATGATTCTGAAATTTTTGAAAGTCAGAATTAAAGCGATGGAGGTACCTGCAGGATATATTTTGGTTCCCGAAATTCTTTACCAGAAATTTATTAGGAATCTGGAATGGGTGGATATTGAAGAACCGACCATGGCGGATGTAGAAGGCTATTTAGGTATTTCTTCCAGTAAAATCAGGCAGGATCTAAAAAAATCAGATTGCCCTTTACGGGAAACTTATGAGGGTGGCAAGGGAAAAGGCAATCAAAAACGCTTTGTAAAAAAATCAGTCGAATTATATAAAAATTGGCTGGTTTACAAAAAATAGAGATTCCGAAACAGCTATTTCCTATATATAGTATTACAGAGAGTTGGATATTATTTTCAAAGCAGGGAAAAGTTGAATCAGCGCAGACGTTCAAAAAATTAAATTGTTATTGGTAGTTCACTGCTGGGAAGCCCTGGACTACATTTTTCGGAAAACTGGCGGAACTGGCAGACGCCCCTCTTGGTTGAGCGGTAATAATTTTCAGGTTCGAATCCTGAGTTTTCCACAGGTACGGATGAAGCCGAAGAGACGGACCGATAAAGGTCTAAACCAGGCAAAGGGTTGATGCTCCCTTAGCAGAAAAAGCATCTGTTTTAAGGTAGTCAGACAACCGCTTCTTAGTTATTAGTTTTTAACCCGGCTGGCAAATGCCGGCCGGGTTTTTCTTTTGAAATCAATTTAAAATAAAATAATATGCTTAAAGAATTAGAAGATTTATTACATGAAATCATCCATTTCCAAGAATCCGAAGATGTTGATTATGATCTTTTTAACAAAGTCAAAAACGAAGAGAAACTTATTCCAGGCAATAAAATTGAAATCTGGTGGACTGACAGGGACGAAGCAGATAATGGTTATCTATTTAGATTACCGCACCAACAAGCAGACGAATACGACTTGTGTGTACATGTTACCGATGTTGACAACTCAGACGGAATGGATGATGCACCTGAAGAATTTCATCACATATATCATTTAGTTTCATTAAAAAGAGTAAAAAAAATTAATATAAAATGAAATCAAAACCACTTTCCTTCTACGGCCAGTTGAATTACACCCAGATACAGGCCGGGCTTAAATCAGGGCATATCAAAGCCCAGAGGATCCAGACAAAAGACGGTGAACAAATCGTATTCAATATCAATGTATGGGTTCACGAAGAGGCTGATCAATACAATAACAATGCTGCTGTTCAAATGGAGCTAAAAAAAGAAGCTTTCGAAAACAATGTAAAAAATACTTTTTACATCGGGAATCTTAAATATAAAGTTCCGACTGCGACAGAAGCCACGGCTGCGGATATTAATAATGCCCTTGGGGGTGGCGATGACAAAGATGATTTACCTTTTTAAAAAACATTATATCATGAATTGCAATTGTATAAAAGAAACTGAAGGAAAATTACTCGAGCGTGGAGAATGGGAAGGTCGGAAAATAGTAGGTGTAGGAATGAAGGATCTCATGTATACATTCGGTACAAATGGAGGGAAATCTGGGACACTCACCTATCAGGAATTCGAAGTGGAACTGGAAGGTCTTAAACGTCCAAAAAGAATAAAGGTTTCTCATACTTTTTGCCCATACTGCGGGATTAAAGTAGGAAAGTTAGATCCAGATCAACAAGATAATAATCCATTAGAATGAAACCCCAAATCATGGAATTTGTAAAGGTTTACGCTCATAAACCTTTACCTAAAATTACGGTAAAAGAGTGGATCAAACAACATAATCATGAAATCTGGCGAACCTGTCAGGATTGTCTTCATGAGTTTGATCTACGTAATGTACTTCACATCGACCACTGTCCTAAATGCAAATCGAAAAATATTAAGTAATCATGAAAACGAGATTCAAAGAAAATGCTATTCTCATCTGCTTTGTTATCGAAATCATCATTGTTATCATTCAGAAATTCATTCTATAAATGAAACGCATAAATGCCCTACAGTACAAAAAGCTCACGGCCTTCTGCAAGGAAGTATTCCGGAAAGAAAAATTTATTTCGCAACGGGCTTTTAACCTCCTGATCCAGCAGAATCTTTCCCAGATGTCAACACGGTATCGCCGGGAAATGCTGAGTCTGCAGATGATCAAGGAAAAAAACCGGCTAATCACGCCCGGCCCGATGCTTACGCATTTCAAACTGGTAGATTATCGGGCGATGATCCGGCTGCAGAAGCATGGAAGGGTCGACATCATTGATGATCTGATCATAAGATTTAGCCCGAAAGATGGCAATGGAAAATTTGAATTTCCGGAACACTGGGGGCTGGTTAGAAAAACAAGATCTGTTTTAATGTTCACTATAAAATCTAATTAATAAATCATGGAAAAAGTACAAATCACAGCAATTATTTGCTTTACAATAATTATCGTCGCCTTTCTCTATTTTGCTTTAGTAATCTATTATTTTAAGAATAAAAAATAATGAAAAATAAATATATAGAATTACGAGACCTTACCATCAGCTTACTGTACGTTGATTTATTCTGCGGAGCTGGCGGAACCAGTACTGGCGTAGAGACTGCAAAGGTGGATAATGAAAAATGCGCTAAAGTTATCGCCTGCGTAAATCATGACGCCAACGCTATTGCCAGCCATGCCGAGAACCATCCCGAATCCCTTCACTTTACCGAGGACATAAGAACACTGGAGCTTTCACCTTTGGCGGCTTATGCAACAGAAATGCGAAGAGCTTACCCTTTTGCAAAGTTGGTTTTATGGGCGTCCCTGGAATGCACCAACTTCAGTAAAGCTAAAGGCGGGATGGCCCGGGATGCAGATAGCCGAACATTAGCCGAACACCTGGACCGTTACATTATTGCGCTGGATCCGGATTCCGTTCAGATCGAGAATGTAGAAGAGTTCATGGGCTGGGGCGACATCGACGAAAAAGGTAGGCCAATCATCAAGGATAAAGGCAGATTATATAAAAAATGGATTGACCATATCAAAGATTTCGGCTATAATTTTGACTACAGAATCCTGAACAGTGCTGATTTCGGCGCGCTAACTAGCCGTAAAAGGTTTTTCGCGCAGTTTAATAAACCTGCATTCCCTATAGTATGGCCCGAGGCTACACACTCAAAGAAGTCTGAAGGCGGATTCTTCGGAAGTCTTGAAAAGTGGAGACCGGTAAAAGAGGTTCTGGATTTCTCCGATCAGGGTGAAAGCATTTTCCGCCGAAAAAAGCCGCTGGTAGAAGCTACTCTGGAAAGGATCTTCCACGGTCTTGTTAAGTTTGTGGCAGGCGGTAAAGATAAATGGCTGCTGAAATATAATTCAGTGAACGGAAAAACCGGAAGGCACATTCCGCCAAGTATTGAGGATCCATGTCCGACTATTTCCTGCCAGGGGCGGCTGGGCGTTGTAAGTGCTCAGTTTTTGGCCCAGTACAATTCCGGAAGTGCAGAATACCGCGTAAAAAGTATTGACGAAGCCTGTAATGCGGTAACTACCAATAACCGATTTGCAAAAGTCGAGTGCAATTTTCTTTCAAAATACTATTCCGGAAGACCGGAACATAAAAACATCACGGTGAATGGACCTTCAGGAACAATAAGAACAAAAGATTGTCAGGCGCTGGTACAGCCTCAGTTTATTCAGGCTTACTATGGAAATGGGTTCACTTCAAGTATTGAGTCACCATCGCCAACTGTAACTACTGGAGACCGTTTTTCTCTTATCACTACGAACTCATTAGATAATCCCGTATCGGTTAGCTGTGATTGCGGTCATACTTGGATTACATCAGAAAATGAATATATGGAAGATGCCTGTGATAAATGCGGGGGATACGGAGGATCTGTAACGTTCATCGATCAGCAGTTCGGGAAAAGCAAACCCGCATCGATTGATACCGCGCTAGGAGCTGTTACCGTTAATCCCAAGTATGCGAAAGTATCATGTGAAAACTGGCTGATGAATACCAACTTCAAAAATGTTGGCAGCACAGTTAAAGAGCCTGCACCAACGATCACCGCAAACAGGAAATGGCACTACCTGATGGATGCTCAGTATAAAAGAGTCGGAAACAGTTTGGAACAGCCTTGCTTTACCCTGATTGCTCGAATGGATAAAACGCCGCCGTATCTCATAGAGATTGACGGATCAGGAGATATGCCACCCTTCATTGTTCGAGAAATAGACCACCTGGTTTATATGATCTACGATACCGATTCACCGATGATGGTTAAGATCAAAGAGTTTATGGCCATGTACGGGCTGACAGACATAAAAATGCGAATGTTGAAGATCCAGGAATTAAAGGAGATCATGGGATTTCCAAAAGATTACGTTCTGATCGGCACCCAGGCGGATCAAAAAAAATTTATCGGGAACGCCGTGGAAGTTACCATGGCGCGGAAAATATGCGAAGCAACTGCAGGTAAGTTGTTTGAATTAAGAAAAGTTGCATAAACTATGAACTACATCAAAAAAGAATTTATCGACCGCCTGATATCGGATGCTGATATAGTTCAGATCTTTTCTTCACGCGAAGAATCGCTGAAGAAAAAAGGAGTGAACTATGTTTGTCTGAGTCCTTATAATGACGAGAAATCCCCGTCTTGTATGGTGTCGCCAAAAACACAGACTTACAAAGATTTCTCCAGTGGTAAATCCGGAAACGTGATCACATATCTGATGCATAAGCTGAGCTGCACTTTTGCCGAAGCAGTGGAAGAACTGGCAAAGATCCAGGGCAAAACGGTAGAATACGAAAAGCCGGAAATTGCAGAGAAGCAAAGGCAGAAGCAGGCGGTTGAGAAAGATTTAAGAAAATACCTGGAGGCGATATCCAAAAAATTCCAGGAAGAACTTTATAAGCTACCGAAGGATCATCCGGCCTGGCTGGAAATTGCAAAACGAAATTATACCGACGAAGATGTCCGGTTCTGGGAACTTGGATATGCACCGGGAAACAATTTCATGTACAACCTGTTTTCGCAGTTTGGAGTCGTGGAAACCGGAAAGAAACTCGGACTGATCAATGATAAAAACCAGGACAAGCTTTGGGATAAACTTATTTACCCGATTTATGATGATCGAGGGAAATTAATCGGCTTTGCTTCGCGGAAACTGGATGACAATCCGAATTACGCAAAATGGATGAATCCGTCCGACAGTGAGCTGTATCATAAATCGCAGCAGCTTTTTGGGCTTCACCTGGCCAAGACAGCCATCATTAGAGAAAACCGGGTTTACATTACGGAAGGCTATAATGATGTTATTGCCTGGCATAAGTTCGGCATCGAAAATACAGTGGGCGTATGCGGTACGGCTTTCTCTGTGAAGCAGATGGAAATGCTGAAGAAATACTGTACCAAGATCACCCTTTGCCTGGATGGAGATAAGGCCGGCCGCGCAAAAATTCCGGAGTATATTCAGCACCTGCTGCGCATCGGGTTTGGTGTAGAAGTCTGCATTCTTCCCGGATCTATGGATCCGGACGATTACAGCCGGAGGTTCCGCGGTTTCCCGGCCTGGTATCATGCAGCCGGAAAAACTGAAAATCCGGCATCGTTGCAGGAATCCCTGCAGGCTTATACAATGAACGGTTTTGATTACCTGATGTTCGATAAGATCCAAGGCGATGAACTGGACCGGAATAACGGGATCAAGGATGTTATCGAAGTGATTTCAAAAATCAGTGATGCCGGTCTGCGTAACATCTATACTGAAAAGCTGGTAAAAGAGACGAAACTTAAACCGGCCATCGTAAAGCAGCTTTTTAAAGAACAGCAGGCGGAAAACGTAAAGTATATCAATGCCGGAAACGAAAAGTACCAGCTGCCTCAGGGTATTACAATGAAAATTGAAGATATAGATCCGATCGTGGAGAAATATGAGCTGCTGATCGATAACAATCAGATTTATATGGTGGATGACATGTCCTACCCGATCCATTTCCGGTCCGTATCCAATTTTAGCATTGAAATTCTCCAGCACATGAACGACGATAAATTCGCGAAGAAACTTCTAAGTGTATGTAATGTTCGTGGCCAGGAGCGGATCTTTGATGTTCCGGCCAATACCTTCAATGCTCCGCAACGATTTAAGGATGTGCTTGCTGATCAGGGGAATTACCGGTTCGACGGGAACCAGAAGGATCTGGATAAATTGTACGCCTACCTGGCGGATCATATGGGCATCGGCCGCAAGATTGACGTTTTGGGGTGGAACCCGGAAGGTTTCTTCTGCTGGAATAATATGGTAACTGTTCCGGGAAAAAAGGCCGTCCCAATAACGAAAGACGGAATCTTCCATTTTGATGGCCACACGTATTATGTTCCTTCAGCGAATGAGATCTACCGGAATAATCCCTATAAATATGCAAAGCAGAAGAAATTAACCCTTAAATCTGCAGGGTTTAGTATTGAAGACTATTTATCGCAAGTTTATAAAGTCCATAAGGAGTTCGCAATCCCTGGTATTCTCTTCGCGTTCGCCTCGGCTCATCAGGATCTGATTTTTGATGTGTCAAAGGGTTTTCCGGAATTCTTTTTATACGGGCCGGCATCATCCGGAAAGGATCAACTGTTTTCCTGCATCAAAAGAATGTTCGGTCTAACGGAAACCGATTCTATTTCTCTGCAGAACAATCAATCGACGGGGAAAGGTAAGATCAGGGTATTCGGAGAAACGTCCAATATGGTCGTGCATTTATCTGAATATACCAATGCCGTGAAGGAAGATATCGGGATGATGAAGGGGCTTTGGGAGAAGACCGGATATACCATCGGAACGCTGGAATCCAAAGTATCTACGGATATGATCCCTATCCTGTCATCGGTGATGGTGACGGGGAATGAATATCCGAATGATACCGCTTTGCTTTCCCGTTTGGTTTTCGGGGAAATGATCAGGAATATCTTTAATGAAGAAGAAAAGGAAGAATATAAAAAACTCGCAAAAATGCTGACGGAACCGGTGACCAGTTTCATGGATAAGGTAATCTGGGAACGGAACGCATTCGAAGAGAACTTCCGGGACAAGTTCAATCTCTGGAAGAAAACATTGTCTGGCCGTAAACCTTTCGAAGGTGCCATCGACCGGATTATAACGAATTATGCAGTTCTGGGCGCAACCTATGATATCCTGCGCGATGCCAATGTATTCTCATTCCCGTTCAGCATGGACGAGATGCTGAAGACCTTTGATGCGTTCGTGACTAATCTAAGAAGCAAGATATCCAGCGCCAGCATATTCATTAAATTCTGGGATCTCTTCCTGCTAGGCCTGCGCGGAAACTCTACGTCCCACCTTCGCGAGAACCGCGATTTCCGGATCGATGGTAACATCCTGAGCATTCAGTTTACCAACGTATTCCTGAATATCCAGAAAGAATGGTTTCCGAGGTTTTCAGAAAGCTGTCCCGGAAAGAAAACATTCCAGGATGATATCAAGAAAGAAAACTATTTTGTTGGCGCCGATAAAACGCGGATGGAAGTAGATGTACTTGAGAATGGCAAGCTGGTCAGCAAGTCCACGTCGGTATCTATCTATAAGATCGATCTCAGTAAGATGCCGGAAGAGACCCGTGAGAATATAGAGTCTACCATTTACTGGCAGCGACAAAACAGGAGTACCAACGGCGATTTGTTCGTTACCCCTGCAACCCCGGATCAATCCCGTGGGGAAGAAAATAAGCCCGCGGAATCCGGAACGCTTGGCTTTCGTTTTTAATTTTTTTTAAAAAGAATAGAGCCAGCATAAGCATTTTCAGGATTCAACAGATTCAACAAATCAATTGATATTGAAAATGAATAAGTTAAATGAAAAAATTATTAAAATTCGTTGAAAAATATGTTGAATTGTGTTGAATTATGTTGAAAGTAGCTTTTAAGGATTCAACAAGATTCAACAGGATGAAAACTTAAGTAATTGAAAATCAGTTTTGTTGAACTGTTGAATGTTGAAAAGCGGATTTTACCCAAAAAGTTTAAAAAATAAAAAAAATAATATGTCAGAATTAAAAGATAAGGAAGGATATCCTTTAACACACGATCAGTTTTGGGCATCTGAGGAAAGATGTGTAAAACTTTATATCGAAAATAAATTCTACCCAGCTTTTGAAAAGGCTGCTTACAGGGCTTATGTGAGATTCATCAGAGTAGATGCAGTTCATAATGAAAAAAATTCAAATGGTGAAACTAAATTTTTCACCCGGCACACATTAGAATCTGATCTTTTCCGTCTCGGACAGTATTTCGAGGAAGAAAAAAATAAACTGAATCAAAAAAAGATTAATACTGATCCAGATTATAACTCAGAAAAAGCACTTCTAAAAGAATATTTATCTGCACCGGGAAAGGGATTTGATAAGGTTGGTGCAGGATTGTATGTCACCAGTTTGTCTAAAAAGTTAGACGAACCAACCCATTTAAGATTTAGGGCAATTCTGGATCTTATCAGATTTATTAAGGGAAAATAATATAAAATAAAAATATCATGACAAAAAAAATCATCGAAATTAAGCAAGTGAATAAAATTGAATGTGATAGTTGCGAATTTTTTATTCTAAATGAAAATCCAAATAAACTATCGAATGTAGATGAATATGTAAATAAGCCCTGTCCCAAGTGTGGTGCAAATCTTCTGACACCTCATGATTACAAAGATTATCTAAAATTTATACAGCTGGTTAATAGAGCTAATAGGTGGTTAGGTTGGCTAAGCTATTTTTTCGGAAAACAAACAGTTGACATATCATCTAAAACTATAGTGAAAGTTCATGATGGAATTTATATAAATAATAAATAGTTATGTTTCCAAAACACAACATCATGCCCCCAGGCGAGGATCATCCTTTGTTTCTGGACGCGGCGAAGAAAGGCATCGGGTTTTCTCCATTTACGTTTTGTGAGTTCTTCCAGGGTATGGAAGTCCTGCAGCTGCTGGGCGAAGAGACAAAAGAATATATCTTCGGGTTGTACCATGGCGGTCGTTTGGTCGGAACCGTCTATTTCGGAGATTTGTACAGCAAAGAACAGCTCCTGAGACTGGAGCAGGAATTCTTCCCGGCAACATGGGACGAAATCCCGGAATATGAGAAAGAAAAAAGCGGCGTATGGTATGCAAAGATGCATCCGAGCCAATATGCTTTTGTATTTGATAAAGTGTTAAAAAAAATTGATTGATATGAATAATAATATAGAGAATGAAGCATTAATTTTAGATGCATGCTGTGGAAGCCGTTTATTTTGGTTTAATAAGGAACATCCAAATGCTGTGTATGTTGATAAACGTAGTGAAGAAATAATCGCATGCGATGGTCGGCGTGTAATCATCCGGCCGGATCTTATTGAAGATTTCCGATCTCTTCCATTTCCTGATAAATCTTTTAAACTCGTAGTCTTTGACCCTCCTCATGATATGTATGCTGGTAAAAATTCTTTTACTGCTCAGAAATATGGAAATTTAAATAAGGATACATGGCGTGAAGATCTAAAAAAAGGGTTCGATGAATGTATGCGGGTTTTGGATAATCATGGCGTCCTTATATTCAAATGGGCAGAAATTAGGGTTAACATAAAAGAAATACTGGAAATATTCGATTATGAGCCTTTATTTGGGCATAAATCAGGAAAGGTCAGTAAAACGCATTGGATCACTTTTATGAAAATTAATCAATAAAAAAAATATGGAAATCACCATTCACCTGCCGGTAACACCGGCCATAAAAAAATACCTGGAAGGCAGGCTGGGTAAAGAATACAAACTCAGTATAGATGACTGGTTCGGCGGGACCATTATCAATATGCTGACCATTAAGCGGCTCAGCACTTCAAAAGAGGAGAAGAGGCCCGAAAAGAGAACGGAAAGATTCAATATTCACACATCTTTGTCGATGGCTGAAAAAAATGGATTTACTATCGAAAACAAGCATGAGCACATGATCAATAAAATATTGAACTCACTCTTTAGGCAGGATCTGTATATCAATGCCATTATTAATAAAAAAAACTATGGGATTGATTATCATACAACAATCAATAATATCCTGGATGTGTACGATATTACGGAAGAAGAATTTAATACGGATGCTCTGAAGCGGGATCTAATCCGCAAAAGGGAAGAAATCGAAAGTCTACTTTACCTTTCTTAAAAAACGACAAAAAAAATAATTTCAGAGAAAAGTAATAAAAATGCAAAACTTTACAAATATTCCGGAAAATTTCATCCGCGAGCTTAAAGGCATCCTGATTTTCGATAAAAAGAAAATGCCGTACCTGGATCAGCTCGCGGGTAAATTCCCGGATCCCGATGACGCACAATATAAGTATTTCGTTCTTCCGGAAGATGCAAGCCGGAGCATTCCGACGCAGTTTAACGGCGGTAATGTGTATTTCTCGCCTGATATCACGGTGAGCCTGGTAGATCTTACCGTGACTAACCGCGAGCAGTGGTATGAAGAGCTAAACCGTTTCAACCAGTTTGCGGTGATCCTGATCTCGAATACCGAAATGATGATGCTGGGAAATGACCGCTGCCCTATGAGCATCACCGTTAACGATAGCATCGCTGATGATGGTTCCGGCTCCGACACTTTTATCCTCCGTATCTTCGGAGACACCTTCCTTCCGCCCATGGTGTACAAAATCGTCCCTAAATTCAAGGTCCTTTTCTTCATACCGCCTATTATATAGTTTTGTCCGTGAAATCAATACGATGCACGGAATCAATCAATACCTTAACCAGCCAATGATGATGGAACAGAATTACCTAATGTCTGTTCTGTCTTCATTGGTTTTAGGTTTTAAAACGAATTCTTTTGAAAGCTCAGAAACCATCAATCAAAAGTTTGTTGAGAAAATAAATACTCACATGGCTTCGATGATTAATGGAGGGGCAACGCAGTTTCCTGTAATTATAAATATCATTGGGCCTATTATTAAATATTCTGATTGGTATTATACGGGAACTCAAACGATATTGAATATCTGTAAACATCTGGAAATGGATGATCGGGTATCAGGAGTTTTATTTAATATCGATTCCGGTGGTGGAATGGGTGATGGAACACCTGAGCTTGCAGATTACATATTTAACATGCAGACTCCTACTATTGGCTACTCAAACGGAATGGTTTGCTCTGCAGCACTTTATTTATTTGCGGCATGCAAGCGTAAAGTAATGAGTCCGTTTGGGAATAAAATCGGATCAAAGGGTGTATATATTCCTTATTCCAATTATGACGGCATTTTCGAAAAACTGGGAGCTGTTATTCAGGATATTTATGCGCCTGATTCTTCCCTGAAAAACTTTGCCTGGCGTCAGATGTCAGAAAATAACAATCCTAAACCTTTTGAAGATTCTGCAAAAGAATTTAATGATGTTTTTACATACGACATCAATAGGTTTTATGGAGATCAGTTGAAGGATGACGGAAAGTTTTATGAAGGTGAAGTTTACAGTCCACAACAGGCTTTTGAAATAGGATTGGTTGACGAGCTTGGTAGTATTGAAACAGCATTAGAAATTTTTTAAAACATGAAATATCCAAAATTTACAGCTCTTTTAGGATTATCGACGTTGAGTTTCCATTCCAATTTTGGATTTGGAAAAAATCACGTTCGTCTTACTGAGGAGGAATGCCAGAAGCTGGAAGATCATCTTTCAGCAGATCCACCGGCGGAAAACCAGCAACAACTTACTGAATTGCAAGCCAAGTTTGATACGTTGCAAAATAATTACAACCAATTGAATGCTACCAACACCGCGGTAAATACTGCTCTGGAAACGGCCTTAAGTCTTAATAATTTAAAAGGGGAAGTTGGCGCAACAGCTACAACCGACGAAGCTATTACTTTGCTCGGAACAAAATGTAAGGAATACGGTTCCAGTGATAACAGGCATTCGTTTCCTAAAAACGACGGAAGCCAGCAGGATAATGAGGATCCGTCTAAGGATTATGCCCATAACCAGGTAATGACCGATAAATCAAAATTTAAAACAATCGTTTAATATGTTTACTACAACAGAAATCAGATCAGACCTTGTGTCTTATATCAATAAGTATCCTGAAGCTTTCCAGGCTGCTTTGTTGGCTAATGCCATTTTCTTGAGTAAGTACGCGAAAAGACTGACAAAGATCAACGGGGAATATCCAAGTGTTGTGGCCTTAATGGGGCATGTCGTGCAGGCTTATTATTCAAAGAAATTCTCTCCGTTTACAGATGTTACTTTTAAGAAGAAAGATCTGAAAACCTTCAGACAAAAAGTCGATTTCCAGTTGGATCCGGCGGAAATCCTTGGTACCATTTACGCCGATAAGTTCGACGAAGGTAAAAAACCTCAGGATAAGAAAATCACAAAGGAAATCATGGATATGTTATTGGCTAAAATTACCGATGACGTAGATTATCTGTCTGTGAATGGTGTTTATAATGCTGCGAAAACCGGATTGGATACACCAGAATTTGGCTATTCAATGGATGGACTGAATGAAGTGGTCAAAGATCTTCGTTCGAATACCGGAAATCCGGCTTACATTATTCCCGGTGATGCCGTAACTTCTACCAATATTGTAACGGAAATCAATTCTTTTGAGAAGAATTTACCATCCATGGCTAAGCCAAAGATCAAATACATCTTTACATCTGCGGAAGATGCGGAAGAATATCAGGAGCAATACGACAATACCTACGGAGCCCGTCCAATCTACAAAGAGGCTGATGCCTTAAGAACCCGTTTCGGCAAACGCGAATTGGTTGGTATTCCAGGTCTTGCCAAAGGAACGATCTATGCTACAATTGATAACAATTTCCTTGAATTGGTGGATGTTGTTGAAAATCCGGCGCAGATTACCGATGTACAGGTACAGGACAGAATTGTGAAGATGTTGTCTGAATTCTCCTTGGGTTATGATTTTGCGATCAATCAATATGTGTACTTACATAGTGCTGACGCAACTAAGAACTTGGGGCTGAATGATGCAACCCAGAACAAGTTGTTCTATCCTAACGAAAAGAAAATCGCTTAATCATTCAATAAATGTCAAAAGAAAATACACAAGATCAGCCTGCTAATGAGGATGATCTTAAAAAAAGAGAAGAGGCACTGGCTGCCTCTGAAGCAAAGCTGAAGGCTGACCAGGATATTCTTAAAAAGGATCAGGACCAGCTGAAGGATGATCAGGAAAAACTGGTTACAGACCGGAATGATCTTGATAAAAGGGAAAAGGCTTTAGCTAAGTCCCAGAAAGAAACGAAGCCGGCAAAAGAATTACCGGGAGTGGAATTTGAATTCCAAGGTTTGAAAAAGAAATTCACCGATGCAGCACCAAAGAAAATCCGTTATGACGGAAAAGTTTGGTCTCAGGATGAATTGATCGAAGACGAAGATGCTTTAATGGATCTGGTGTCTTCTAATTCTCATTATTTCGAAAACGTAAATTCATAAGTTATGGCAAGCTGCTTTGATGACATGAATCTGGAAAATGTAAACCATTGCCCGAACGATGAAGTTTCGGCTGGTGTTACGACAAAAATGCTATATGCGGCTGAGCCGCATATAGAGACGCTTACCTTGCCGACAGTAACGAATGCAAGTAAGTATATCGATCGAATCACTATTCCTACCACAGGGATCGTACCTGCTACCGGCAAGGGGTTCAAGGAGATGGACCTTTTGGTCGATATGAACGAAATTACGGCTACCCTTGTAGGATCTAAGGGTAATAAGAAATTGAAAACCGATCTTGATGCGTATATTCCAGGATTTCGCGGAAAGGTAATTGGATTTGTTCAGGCGCACCGGAATACACCGTTGATTATCGCTCTTAAAGATTCGTCTGGCCAAACCTGGATTATCGGTGATAAACTGAATCCGGCCTATATTGATACGGCGGAAGGAAAGACCGGGAAGACTTACGAGGAAAACAGCGGTGTGACGATTAAAATTACATCCAATGCTGTTCCAAGGCTTTACAACGGAACATTAACCGTAATTGCAGATACACCGTAATATGAAGGATCACATTATTTTTTCGGTAGCAAAAGGATCAAAGATCATTTCACCGGACGGTTCTGTAAAGGTTCTGAATGAAGTGCCTGATAATGCTCTTGATCTTATAGAGGCAGGAGCAACTTACCTGATGTTTAAAGAATCTGCGAAAGATTCTTTAAAAAAGCTTTCCAAAGAAAGGCTGGTTAAAATCATAGAGATGCGAAAATCTCAAAAACTGACCAGGGATGTTGCTGTTTTAGAAATGGCACTCGCGGAGAAGGAATCTGGTAAAAATACCAATACGGAAACTGAAAAAACGACAAAATAAATTCATTCCTATTTTTAATTTGATGTTCAAAACCTTTCTTCATGGAGAAAGGTTTTTTTAAGCCTATGAACCGGGAAATCCATAAAAAACTATTTGATCAGTATCTGGCCTCTGGCGGTGATGCTAAAAAGGTACAGCTATATAAGTCTTTCAACCTGGCCAATCATGCAAAGCTGAAGTATTATATCAAACAATTAAATATTGCAGTTCCTGAGCCTGAAGCATTGGAAAAGCCAAAGCCCAAACCGCAAGAGGTAATTTCGGAAAAAGAGCGGAAAAGCATATTCTCAGATCTGATATCCAATTACCCGGTGGAGCTTCACCAGGCGTACAAGAAAAGGTATGATCACTGGTTGGAAGCATGTAGTCTGAAGCTGGAGCTGAACGCCGTACATCATACTGATGAAGATACGGCGTATGAGATACAGGAAAAGCTTTGGGATTGCCTGGAGAAAATGGATAAATGCCAGGAAGCAATGGATCATTATCGTAAACACAAGCGAATCCTGGAAACGGAAACACTGGCTGATTTCTCAAAATTGACGCCCATTGAGCTGCTTACGAAAAGAAATACTACCCGATCGAACATTGCGAAACGTAAAGCAACCATCAAAAAACTGGAAGGTCTGCTTCCGAAAAATACGGATCCAGAGTACCGGAAAAAGCTTCACCAGATCAACCTGAAGATTGAGCAGCTGCGTGTCATCGAAAACGAGCTGGAGAAATTGGAGGAATTGATTAAGTAATAAATGTCCTTTAAATAGCCCCAAATCAGGGCTATTTTCGTTTTATGGAATTGGCAAAGTTCACCAAAAACAACTTACTCCAGCGTCTTAAAAACAACTACATAGACGACGAGGAATACCCACTTGAACCAGCTGATCTCGAAAAGAAGAATCTTTTGGAGAAAATATGGGCTTTGCGGGTGAATAATAAGTACCAGCAGGAGGATATCATCCGTATTCTTATGCGTTCGAAAGATCGGGGTGGCGAAGGGTTGAGTCGTTCCACTGCTTATCGTGACTATAATCTTTCCCAACAGCTTTATGGTGAATTGGACTTTATTAACGCTGCTGCAGAACGTGCAGTGGCAAGGTCTATTTTTCACGATATGTATATCAAAGCATATAAGCAGGGCGATATTAAAACGGCAAACAAAGCTTATGAAAATTACGTTAAATTAATTCCGGAAGATAAAGTTGATAAGATAGATCCTGAAATGCTGAAAGCATCTGTATATCGTCAGGTTCTTCCACCTGAAGTTAAAAAAATGTTCAGGAAGGCTGCTGAACGAGGGGTTGTAGATCTTATGTTCCTGGGAGCAGAAGATGTGGAGTTCCAGGAAGTCAACAATGAAGAGGAAGATGATGAGTAATTTTTCACAATATCGAATGCCTACTGTAAATGTTAGCCATAATCTCATGCAGGCGGCGGTGGCGGAAGCAATAAAAGATGGTGTTCCGGAAATTGATGTGGAAGCTTCCCGGGGTGCTGGTAAATCTACCGTTCTCGGCAAAAAAATTAAGACAAATGTAAAAGAGATGCCGAAATCTACAGGTGTTGTAGTCGGCGAGACTTTCATACAGATCAAAACCAGAACACTGGCCTCTACCAAAGAAGGGTTAAAAATGTATGGTCTGCATGAGGATATTCATTACGTTGTAGGAAAATGCGGTAAAAACTTTGGCTTTGAAATGCCTTTTCAGTCGCCTGATTCATGGCAGAATGTTATTCATTTTTTTAACGGTGCTATTGCCGTTTTCGTTTCTCTTGATAACCCCAACTCCGGCCGGGGTCTGAATGCATCCTGGGTAGTAGGTGATGAAGCTGCACTGTTGGATTATACACGGCTTTTTAATAACGTCCTTACCACTAACCGGGTAGTCAAGTCTGAATTTAAGTATGCCAAATCCCTCAATTCTACTATGTTTGTTTCATCGGTAGCGATGACAAAGAAAGGGGAATGGTTTACTAAGAGGGAACTTCTGAGTCAGAAAAAGCCTAAGAAATACAGGTTCATCAAGGCTAATGCTTTCGTTAATGCTCATAATCTGCGTAAGGGGTATATTGAGGATATGAGGACTGAAGCATTATCTCAGATCATCTTTGATGCTGAGATAATGAATATAAGACCGCGCGGGGTTCAGGATGGATTCTATCCACAGCTTAAGCTTAAGCATTATTACCAGTACCAAGATAATATTGATCTGCTAGGTGGTGTGGTGGAAGACTTCACGCCATCCAGTAAATATGATAAGGATTTGGTGCGCGGCGTACCGATAGATCTTAATCTGGATTTTGGTGGTAAGATCAACTGTGGTACCGTGTCGCAGTATCTGAAGTCCCTGCACCAGATCAACTTCATCAAAGAGTTCTATGCCAAGTCTATGGATGGTGAGAAGCTGGACGACTTGGTGCAAAAGTTTATTGATTACTACGAACCGCATAAAGCATCATGTAATGTCGTGAACCTGTATCATGACAGATCAGGCTATAAGGAAGAGGCGAACAGCAAGACCACATTGGCTGAAGACGTGGAGAATAAACTACGCGCTGCCGGCTGGAAGGTAATCAACCAAACCCCTAATACCAATAATCCGGGTCACATCATGAAATATCGACTCATTCAGAATATCTTATCTGAAACAGATCACAGCTTACCGATCGTGCGTATCAATCAGGACCGGTGCCCGAACCTGATCATCTCCATGGAGAATGCGGAAGTTACTCATAAAGATGGCTTCGAGAAGGACAAGAGCAGCGAGAAGTCCAAGACCTTACCGCAGGAGCATGCTACTCATTTCAGTGATACCTTCGACTACCGCCTGTACTGGGGCTTTGGTTCTGTTATCGACCCTGCCTACTCCCATACCTACGTCATTACCAACCTATAGCCTCTAACCCTTACCTGCCTACACCCCTAAACGCCCTATTTGGGCGTTTTTGCGTGCTGGGGCCGGCCGGCCCTGCTCCATATTTCGCTTTTCGGCAAACGGCAATTGTAGTTTGAACTAAGGCGGCCGTGGGGTTATTTTTCACGCGATGGGATTAAAACGACAGTTTGCATAGGCAAAAAACTGACAATCAAAAACATAACTTTTTTTACGTGGGATTAGTGGTATTTGTTTTTACAAAAAAGCGGTGTCCTTTTACAAAAAAAGTTATTAAAAGATCTTTGACCTGTGGAAAAAACAATGTTTTTAAGCGAAGTTTTGGAAAAAATGAAGGAAGCAAACTTCACTTTGGAAATGCGCACCTTCAACCGGTATAATAAGTCCGGTGGGAAAACGGTGATCTATCGGAACGTCGAACTTTTACGTCCGCCGAAAAAAAAAGGATTGGTCAGACTTTCCGATCCCACCCCTTTTAAAAATCCCAACCACTTTAAAAACAGGACCCGCAATGTGAAATTCGAGGACGGAGAAATTAAAACCATTCACATTATTTATATAATTCGATTTAACGGCTATTTAGTAGTATTATGAGTAAAAAAATCACAGATGGAATCTACGCTGTAGGCAGTAATCGCGTTGCCATGGTTTTTAGTAAAACAAAGGGAGATCCTACATTCGCTCAGGTCAAAGTCACAAAAAGTAATGGAGATTCCGATATCTGTAATTGGGGCGACGATAACCTTTATCCAGTTAATTTTGAAACCAAACTTAAGAAATCCGGAACGGCGGTCGGTGGGCTTGAAGTTTTAACGACTTCCCATTTCGGTACCGGCTTTTCTTTGTACCGGGAAACGGCTGTCGGTGAAGCGTCGGATTATGTCGCAATACCTTTCAGCACAGAACCGGTTATTTACCAGTTCTTTCGTAAAGTGAAGATCGATCTATTTTACAAAGCAATTATTGAGGATTATGAGAAATACCGCTGGGCAGTTACCGAATACCTTCTTTCTCCGAACGGTCAGGAAATTATTTCTATTAAACGCCATCCAACGGCCTGGTGCCGGTTTGAAGTTCCAAACGAAAGTACCGGGCTTATTGAAAATGTGATCATCAACAGCGATTGGTCCAGCAGGAAGAAAGAAAATGATGTAAAGCTTCCGCTCTTTAGCCAGATGTTTTCGGTGGAAGAAATTAAAGAATATTGTAAAGAAAAAAGAATTACAAACTTCTGCATCGCAAGTATTGATACTTTGAGTATTGAAAAAGTTTACCCGTCTGTAGGTTGGCATTCTTCATTCAAAAACGGATGGATGGATGTGGTGACGGCTATTCCCGAATTCAAAAAGTTCATGTTTGAAAACCAGCTGAATTTTAAATATCTTATCCATATTGCCGATGACTATTTCGTCCACCGGTACGGTTCGGAAGCTTGGAAAGATATGACGCCTGCAGAACAGGAGGCAAAGCGGGATGAGCTGGTGGACAGTATCGATAAAAAACTCGCCGGTAACGAATCGGCCGGCCGGTCTTTAATTTCTCCGTTTTTCCGGGATCGGAACTCCAACAGTGACGCACCGATTAAAGGGGTACAAATAGAAACCATCAAGCAGGACCAATCAAATGGTGATTTCTTGCTGGATGCTTCTGCAGGAAACTCGGAGATTCTTTTCCCGATGGGTGTAGATCCATGTTTGTTGGGGGCAGGAATCCCCGGGGGGAAGAACTTATCCGGATCCGGATCAGACAAACGCGAAGCCTATACCATTCTATGCTCCAGGTTACCCGCAAAGCACGCCGTTACCTTGGAAATCTTTTTAACGATCCGCGACTGGAATGGATGGGACCAGACTCTGATCGGCAAATTCCCAAACGTGCAGCTCACAACCCTGGATAAAAATCCGACCGGACAAAGCAACTTCGTAATGTAAAACGACAAAAAAAATAATTTCAGAGAAAATACATAAAAATGCAAAACTTAACAGATCAACAATACCGGGAATTTGTAGGCTTATCGAAAGATTTTAATTTCGACCGATTAAAGCCACATCAGGAAACGGCATTTCGTAGAAAGATTTTCCCATACATTTCCGATGAGATCCTCACGGAACTGCAGGCAAGTCCTCAGAAAAAAAGTACTGCGGATCTGATCTTAAAAGCGGGAGTCTGCTACACGGTTGTCACTGCTTTACCGTTTATAAAGGTAAAGGTTAGCAGTTTCGGACTTGATAAATATGCGGACGAAAAATTAAAGTCTGCCGATTGGTGGGATGTTCGCGATTTAGGTTTATCGCTGGTTAAAATCGCTGATGAAGCCTTGTCCGATGCGATCACTTTAATTTCAAAGGATGCGACATTGACAGCCCGTGTCGATTTCTTTAAGAACATATCATTTGCGCCGATCCCGACGCCGGAAGAATTTAACAATATCTATTCGATTAATAAATCGATGGATGTTTATATGAATCTGGTTCCGTTGATGCGAAGGACTTGGCAGCGCTCGATCCTGGAAAAAATAAAAAGCTGCACGATCGATCAGTTATCAGCGAATGCCGATCTTTCTTTTTTGTTAAAAGATGCAGTTGCTTATTATTCTTTGGCCCAGGCGCTGAAGCTTTCGCAATTCACCTTTATTACTTCCGGATTGGTGATCCAGTACGACGAACTGCCATGGCAGAAATCCCTTATTTTATCCGAAGACCAAAAATCAAAGCTTGCCTGTGAATTCGGGGATATCGCTTCGGATTCACTGGGAAGCATTATTAAGCACTTGAAGGATCATCCGGATGATTTCCCGTGTTATCAACCGGAAACTTCAATTCCGGTCCGAAAAATCATCGAAAAAAAGTCTGGCCTTTACTTATAGAATGTCCTTTAACAGCGGTTTTTACACCGCTATTTTTGTTTCAAATAAATACAGCATGTCATATATTTTTGAGACCGTTACCGGCTCGGTGGGCGCTCTTTCATTTAAATTTAACGGCCAGTTCGCTCTAAAAAATTACAATGTTGAGATTGTAAACGGAAATCGTCTTAAAGTAGTATCTACTGCGAATGAAGCATTTTCCTTACTTGAAGCTGATGTAAGCGAAGTAGAGATCAATGGTACGGTTTATTCAGATCCGGCGGCGGCTCAATTGGCTTTAACATCTTTAGTGTACAGCGATGCCGAACCTGTGGTTCTTACGAAGGAAAAGTATATGCATCTGGCAGCAGCGGTTCAGGCAGCAGATCGGGGTAAAATTAATCCGGCAACTCCTATGCCTTCCGGAGGTTGGCTGAAAGGCTGGTATAAACCGGAAATTAATTCTGATGCCCCGGGCACAAACTATCCTAATGCCGGAGACCTAAAGGCTGTAAAAGGCTTTATTAATCATTTTTATTTTGATGGTATTTCATGGAGTTCCGTTCCGGAAATTGCCGGAGCAGCTGCTCAAATATTTGATAAATCAGATAATGCTAATCCTTCTACCATGAAGGCGGCCGCTGGTCGTTATGATCCTGCCTTAAGTGTTCTTGATTTTTTTGTTAAGCCGACAGAAACAGTTTACAAAGAATATCACTGGGCTGATGCGGACCAGACCATCTATGGAGTAAGCCCACAAGCTGGTATACTACGCAAAGATAATAGTCTTTTTGTATACTCGGAAGCATATACGGAATTTAAAACTTACATAGACGTGCCTGTAAATGGCAATGAAATTTTAGATATAAAAATTGTTAGGTTGGGAGGAAGCCCTGCCGGAGTATACTGTAATTTACTGGGGAAGAAATCAAATGGGCAAATAGATGTTTTATTAACTCCGATGACTAATCCGTCTAGTATGCTTCTGGATAGTGCTACATTAGATATTACGCAATATGAGAGCTTATCTTTCACAATTGTTAATTTTATCGCCACCAACGCTGGACTTAATACCAATTTAAAATTCATAAAAAAAGACGGACCAGTAGAGGAAGATGCTGTCTTGAAAAAAATAAATTCCTTTAATATTTCAGCACTGTATTACGGACTAATCGATGTTAAGACTGAGGGCGCAAAAGGCGACGGAGTCACCAATGACACAAATGCTATTCAATCTTGCGTTAATAAGTGTATACAACAAGGCGGTGGAACATTACTTTTCCACCAAGGCACTTATCTGGTTTCAAAAATTAATATACCTAATGTTACGGATTGGTATTCAATTGGTTTTGAGGGTATTTTCAATCCTGCACAAAGATATGGAACGATTGCAATTCCCGGTTTGTACGATCCTGATGTGACAAAACCAAATGGAACTGTCATCAAAGGAATTGATAATACTGTAGAAGCGATTATATATGTAGAGAATGGAAATAGCTACGGAGATTTTAATTTAACACATCTTTGTGTTAAAAATTTAACAATTAGAACTCCAACGGAAAATCCTAACATTCACGGTATAAACGCTGAAAATGCTGCACAGTTAGAATGTGAGCATGTCATTATAGATACGGGGGTGTACAACGTTCATTGTATCGAGCCGACGAACATTAAATCCGGATTAATTACGCCCCGAAATTCCAATTGCGCAAAAACGCTATTGTATGACCTTTGTATATCTGGTTTTTATAACGGAATTCTCGTAGGTGAGCATACCAATGGAAATGAGATAAAGGTTTCAAGCTGCGTTAACGGATTAACCTTTGTTTACGCGGATCACTCTTCTTTATTTACCAGAGTATGTTTACAGAGAAACACAAATCAGGTTTATATTGCCGGTCAACACGTTTTTGTAATACACGAATTGAACATGGAGTATGCAGGTTCTGGACAAACTAATCCAACAAATGCTTGGCAGTCCACACAATATGAAGTAAAAGATCCTAATAACTGGGGAACCGGCAATATTACCTACGCAAATGTCAAAGGCAACGTAGGGAAAGTTTCGACTTGTAGGATTCAAGGAGGAAACGGGATAATCATAAAGAGAGTAGGAAGTGATACGAAATTAACATCTCCAGGAATACCTGATTAAAATATTACAAATAAAATGTTAAAACAATTTTTGATAAAAAATCTTCTTACCATCCATTCCGGCGGGGTGGTGGGTAAGGTATGGAGTTCCGTCCAATTGGCTGCGGTTCCGGCGGTAGGAGTCGGAATTTCAGAAAAGATTACAGGGTGGTATCTTGAGAGAGAAACATATATTATAATTCTTGCTTTCGCTCTAATAGCCGATTTAATTTTAGGTGTATGGAAGCATTTGGAAAATCACAGCTTTTCTTTTGAAAAAATGCTATTGGGCTTTACGAAAAAGCTGGCGTTTTCTATTGTTTTTTATTTTTTCTCAGAAGCATTTTTACAGATTCTTCGTGACGCTAAATATGATTTACCTGCAGTAACAGGGTTCCTGAGGTTTTTATTATTTGCCTGGCCTGGAGGAAATGTAATGGTTAATATGGGGATTTTGACAGGTGGAAAATTTCCACCATTATTTATTCTCAATAGAATATCAAAGTTCAATAAAACCGGAAATATAAACGATTTAAAAATAAAAGATGAAACAAATACTGATACTACTGATCCTGTTTAGTTTGGCCGCCTGCCGGACGAAACAAAAGGCCGTAATGATGAGCAAAGAGACCCGCACGGAGACAGCCCGGGTAAAACTTGATTCTTTGAAAGAAACTGCTGTAAAGCAGGAGGTGAAAAAAGTGATCGATAATATTACCCAGGAAAAGAAAGACGAGTTCTCCGGGGATATTACCATCAAAGGAAAATCCGATTCCTTAAATCCTTTGGAGTTCCACAATGTCGTTAACGGCGACACCCTGCAGTCGATCTCCATCCGGGGGAATGCTGACTACGTAATCCAGAACCGGTTCCAGAAGTCGGATAATAACAAAATCGAATCAGTAAAAGAAGAAAAGCTGGACGTTATCCAGAAGGCCGCCCGGGACCTGGTTTCAAAGGAGACGATAGATGATGTTGCGGCAACAGTGGAGAATAAAACCCGGCAGATTACCTCCCGGGGATTCCAGGCCGGCGCGTGGATCATCTGGGGCGTGATTGGAATTGTCCTGGTGATCGCCGGATATCTTTACTTTTATTTTAAACGAAAATAACAACATAATGAAAAGTTCAGCACAATATCAAAATAAATACGGGGCGCCAAATGCGACCGGCGCCGGATACCTGGTAACAATTGATTTGCCTTATCCTATGCGGCTTGCGTGGGACCATGATACGACCGTTAAAAAAATGAGCTGTCACAAAGCTATGGCGGAAGCTTTAAAGCAGGTTTTTAAGGACATCCTGAATCATTACGGCCTGGAAAAAATTCAGGAATTAGGAATCGACCTTTTCGGCGGCTGCTTTGCCTTCCGTAAGATGCGCGGGGGATCATCCCTTTCCGTTCATGCCTGGGGCCTGGCAATTGATCTTGACCCGGACCGGAATAAGTTAAAGGAGACGAGAAAGACGGCTCGATTTGCACGAGGTGAATATCTACCAATGATCGAAATTTTTTATAAGCACGGATTTATCAGTCTTGGAGTGGAAAAGGATTACGACTGGATGCATTTCCAGTGGGACAAATTTTAACGGAATAATCTTTGCTCTCACACAAGCAATCAAATCTTTACGCAAAAAATATCCCCGCCTTTTTTAGGTGGGGATATTTTGTTATTTTAAATATTTCTCAGTTTCTTTGTCGAAATACTCTAATACAGTCTCAACAAATGATTTTATATCATCATCTTTAAAATAGTCTTTGACTGTCGGATTTTGGTAATGAATTGTTAAATTTCCAAATATTTTGGCTGCATCCATCTCTAATCCGTCACGAATAATTTTCTTTAAAGAATTTAGACGTTCACCAGAAACGCCATGATCATAATTGATCTTTACTCTCTCTACGCTTTTGTAAGCCTCAATCATAGCGTCGCCATTAAAAGCTTGAAATACATTAAAAATTGATTTTTCCATGATAATTAATTTTCCGCCAATATACAAATAAAACCAATTCTCAAATTACGTAAAGCCGCCAATTAAGATTAGAATATTTTTATGCCTTGAATCGCCCTTGCAGAGAGTATATTTCAATTTTGTTACAATTTTGAACGAAAATAATTTTACTGACGATTAAAATTGTAACAACTTTGGAGGATGCAAAAATTAGATATATATAAATTGGAGAGCCTGCGGCCTATTGTTTTGGCGCCTGTTCGGGAAAAACTCCTGGCAGGCGGGTATACAGCATTCCCCAGCGCGGCCCTTGACTTCCCGGATGACGGAATTGATTTCCTTAGACTACTGGTGAAAGATCCGGTTACGACTTTCCCCGGCAGAATTTCGGGTGAATCACTGAAAGACATCGGCATTTTAACAGACGATTGGTGCCTTATTCAAAAAGGCATTGAGGCCAGACCTAACGATTTGGTAGCAGCTATCATTGAAGATCAGTTTTTCATTAAGCGGTTCCGCCCGAAGTACCACGAAAATAATGTACTTCGGGAACTGAAGTTGCAATCGGCGAATCCGGAATATTCAGATTTTGACATCACGGAGCAAACGGAATTCATGTTGTGGGGCGTGGTCACCTGGACATTCCGTAACTGGCGGAAATTATGATCGCCCTCATTGACGGCAATAATTTCTACGCCTCCTGCGAGAGGATCTTCCGTCCGGATTGGCGGGATCGGCCTCTTATTGTATTGTCGAATAACGACGGGTGTGCAATAGCCCGAAGCAACGAGGCGAAAGCCCTCGGGATCAAGATGGGTGAGCCATATTTTAAGGTGAAAGAGTTTGAGAAGTCGCACGGCCTGATCGTGCGTTCAGCGAACTTTATACTTTATGGTGACATCAGCAACCGCGTCGTGCAGATCGTGCGCCGGTACTGCAACGATATTGAAGTCTATTCTATTGATGAATCCTTTATTTTTCTGGATGGGTATTCTGAACCGCTCAAACGTATGCGTGAACTGAGGGAGAAAGTCTTCCGGGGATTGGATCTTCCAACCAGCGTCGGAATCGCCAATACTAAAACTCTGGCAAAAGTGGCTAATAAAATTGCGAAGAAATACCCTGACCGGACCGGTTCTGTTTACTGCATCGATACACCCGCAAAGATCACCGCTGCTTTGAAGTGGTTTCCTATTGAAGATGTCTGGGGCATCGGGCGTCGGTACTATGACCGGTTCCAGAAGTACGGTGTCCAAACTGCCTGGGACTTCACGCAGCTGCCGGATGATTTCCTACGGGACGAGATGGGAATTTACGGTGTGAGAATGAAAAAGGAGCTGTTGGGCGACCGGCAATACGAGATGACTATTTCCGAGCCGAAAAAGAACATTGCGACTACACGTACCTTTGACAAGCCACGTGATGAATACGACTATATCTGGGAACGGGTTTCGACTTATGCTTCAGAATGCGCGCGGAAATTACGCGAACAGGGCAGCTGCTGCCGGCACGTTCAGGTTTTCGTTACGACTGATAAATACCGGCTTACAGATGCTCAGTATGCAAACGCTTTTACCATCACCCTTCCGAATCCATCGAATTCAAGTATAGAACTTTCAGAATATGCTAAAAAGGCGCTGGACCGTATATTCATCCAAGGTTTTCGATACCGGAAAGCCGGTGTGATTGTAGGGAGTTTCGTTCCGGAAAACGAACGCCTGGTAAGCATGTTCGATGAAGACTTCCACGAAAAGCATGCACCGCTTATGGTGGCTATGGACCGTATCAACAATAAACTGGGTATCCATAAAATTAAACTGGCCTCCATGGATATTCAGAAAACATGGAAGATGGATCAGAAGCACCTATCGCCGAAGTATTCAACCTCTTTTCACGAATCTATAATTTTGAAGGCTTAAAAACTACTTTTCATAATCCCTTCCCACGAGATATCCAAGCATAAAAAAATCGATAGCTTCGATCAGCGTTCCGTTTTTTTTCGAAAAAATAATTTCTGAACTGTATGGTCCCCGGTTTATCCTGATATCGTATACTTCACGGATGCCTATACCCAATACGCAGGTTTTTAAGGCTGCGATAATATTGAGGATTAAATCATTCTGATGTGCTATTTTTAATTCTTTCATAGTCAAATTTAAAACTGAATTTTTAATTGATAAGGTGGGTTCCCGTAATGTCCTTTTACCCCCTATCCTATCTGCGGATCTTTACAAAAAAATACGGTATGAACATCACGGTCGCAAAATCCTGGCAGGAACTTAATGAATGGCAGCTGCAGGAAATTATCGACGTTTATCTAAATCATCCGGAAGAGCAGTGGGAAAAGGCTTTTGAAAAGATGATCCTGATCCTATTCCAGAAGAAAAACGGATTTTGGACGCGGATGAAACTCCGGAAGCTGATTAAGCAGGTGCCGGTTTCCACCCTTGCCGAATTCGGGGAATTCCTTCTGGAACCACCGAAGCTTCACCAGTTCCCGGAAATCGAAGGCGTCATCAAGCCGGCCGACAGGCTCGGGGATCTTTCGATCAAACAGTTTTCCTTCATGGATCAGTTCTTTCATGCCTGGACGGATTCCAAATCCGATAAATACCTGAGGGCGTTGTGTGCTGCCATCTACCGGGTTGGCGATTTTGATAATCTGAAGCTTCCTGATGTGGCAAAATATACCGATAAACTCACAAAAAAAGAACGCCAGGTCATCGGTTTTATTTACATGTCATGCTATCATCACCTGGCTGATCAGTTCCCTGTGGTGTTTCCGAAGCCGGTAAAAAAGGAAGGCGAAGAAAAAGCCCAGAAACCGGCCAAAAAACCTGCTTTTAAGCCATTCTCGGAAATTATACTGAATATCGTCATGCACGAAGAAACCCAGCCCCTGGGTAACCTGCATGAAAGCAATAAGACACGCATCTATGAATTCATGAATGTGTTTACAAGAATAATCCTAAAAAACCAAAAACTCGAACAGGAATATGCAAAGAGAAAATAACTCCTATTTAAAAATGAAAGATTACTTCGAGGATCTCGTAAGTAAATCCAATCTGGTAAACTCTTTTGCCGGGTATTTCCGGCGGGAACTGCTCAATAAAAAAGACCGGGATGATTTTTCAAGCCCGTACCTGGCGCTCTTCGATTACGAACTCGGCTTCACCGGGCCGGAACAGAATACCATCAGCACTCGGAAGATCGGCTTTGCTGTAATTTATCAGAATGTTCCGGAAGACGATCTGGAGATGCAGTACCAGCGTATTGACGATGCCGAATGGGTTATCCTGCAGTTTATGGCCCGGATGAAGATCGATGCGGCGGATGAAAAGCACTTCCTATACCGTGCTTTTAAAAAAGAAGGCGCCATCATTACCCCGGTAGAACTGGAAGACGGAGGCTTCGGCGCCGAAGTAACCATTGAGTTTCACAATAACCAAAGCCTGAAAGCCCTGCAGAATGCCTGGACCGATGATTTTCTAAAGTGTTAAATTCTTTTCATATATTATTTTTTCCCAACCCCGTAAGGTTGGGTTTTGTTTTTCTTTACGACGTACTAATGCTATGCATCACATATAAACAATTCTAAATAACGTATAAATTATTTGTACGTATAAAATTTTTGGATTAATTTAGCAGTATCAAAATAACAAAAAAGTTTAACAATTAAAATTTAACAAATGGAAACAATCGCAAGAGATTACTGGAACAATCAAGATGTAAACGTAGAAATAACAAGGATTCATCACATGATGGCTGGATATGGACACAAAGATGTGTTTTTCGAATTGAAGTTTAATGAATCAAAAAAAACATTTAAAACAACTTCTACCGATATGGAATTTTTTGATAATTTAGATGAAGATAATTATTCAGAATGGGAACTATTATACTTTGATAAATTTTATGATGAAATTTCAGATAACGTAGATGAATGGGTTTCCGATATTGCGGAATCAGAAGTTGAAGAATAAAATAAAGCCCTCAAAAGAGGGCCTTTTTGTCAAAATAACTTTAGCGTTTAACAACTAAAATCTCTGCAAAGATATGAAAGAAATTGTATTGCCACAATTCTTAATTGCCGAAGATCCTGCCGGTCCTGCTGATCGGGAGATCTTTATCTATTCCCCGCACTACCTGTCGCTGGTGGTTGTGATCCCTGAAAATGATATGACATTTCTTCCAAATCCGGAAAACATTTCCAAAAAACGGAAGACTTATACATACAAAGATGAATCCTTCGAACTTATTATTGTACAAAACAATGTATTGAATACCGGCGGTGCTTTATCTACGGAAATATCGGAGGGTGAATTTTTAGATCTCGCCTGGAAGTACTGGGAAAATTACTTGGTATGGGAAGACAATAATATCGATGAATCTGAATCTTCTAAATTGAATTAATATGACCCCACAGGAAAAATGCCTATTCATCATCAAAGAACTAGAGCTATCGGCCAGGCAGGTCGCTGAAGCAATAGGAATTAAAGGGATTTCCGCGTCCAAAAAAATGAAAAATGAAAATTATAACATCTTCAGTGAAGATGATTTCATCAAGCTAAAAGAATTCTATGTGAAAAAACTTGAAATAATCAAAAAAACCGTATAAATTATTTGTACGGTAATAAAAGTTGTCGTATCTTAGCATTGTCAAAATAACAGTTTAACAATTAAAATTTTTACAATGAAAAAAACAGACGAAAATGTACTGAGCTACATGAGAAACGACGCTTACTACGCGTACCTGGAACTATGCAACGCCACATGCAAAGTTCCTGAAAAACTGGTTTACGAAGCCATCCGGGAAGAGGCCATCGGCGAAAACCTGGACCGGATAACAAGCATCATCGAAAGTCAGCACGGTGAGTATGAAAGGGAAATGGATAAACTTAAAATTCCGCAACCGCCGCTCACCTTCCTACAGAAACTTAAAAAATTCTTCAACTAATCTCAACCCCCCGCCCAACCGCGGGGGTTTTTATTTTACGGCTTCCCGTATTTTCGCGCCTTCCTTTTTGGTATATTTGGGGAAATTATTAATCATGAAAAAACTATTTTTTATTACAGGCATTTTACAATCACTTTTTTTTAACGCTCAGGATAGCAAGGATGAAACGGCTAAATTATCTGAATTAGTACATATAGCAACGGGTGACGCAAATAAACGGGATTCCGTAATAATCGAATTAAATAAATTAGTTAATAATACCCAAAATCCCGAAATTAGCAAAGTTGGTAAAGAGTCGTTAAATTTATTTAAAGAATTACAATCTATATCAAAAGATGTAACACCATCTAAATATTTGTCTGAATTAAATTCTGATGATCTAAGGAATTTTAAAATAAATAAAGATAAGTTCAAAGAGTCAGCATTTATTCATCATAAAAAAGAAGGAGATCTATTTTACCCTTATTTATCTCTCAAAGATGGTAATATTTATATGAGATTGGTAGCAGATTATAGCGGTAAAGACTGGATTTTTTTCGATAATTTAATATTTATTGCAGATGGAAATAAATATGAAATAAATTTTCCGAATACGGACAGGACGATTGGATCTGGTTATGTTTATGAACGAGGCGATACATTTGTTTCTAAAGATATTCTTGAAATACTGAGGAAAATATCCGTTGCTGGAGTTGCTGAAGTGAGGTTCTCGGGTAAAAGTGTGTATGATAGAAAATTATCTCGCAATCAAATTAATGTATTGTATGAAATTATAGCTTTATATGATAAACTGAAAAAATAAGTATCCAATTAACCATTTATAAACCATTCCCGGTGTCCTTTCCTGCAGGCACCGGGAATTTTATTTTTGATCAAAAAAGAAAAATGATCGATTATAGAGAAGAAATGGCCGTTTTGTTTTCCCGGTATTACACTCCGGAAGGCGAAGAATACCAGAAAAAGCAGATGACGACTACTGATATCGATTTCCTCTTCCGGGGAGTACTGCCCAGCCTGCCCGTGTCTGAGCATGATGTTTATGAATTTATGAAGTCGGAAGGTTACTACCAGGAAAAAGTGACGCTTTACGAAGAAAAGATCATTGTGGAAGCAGATCCGAAGCGCGGGATCCAGGAAAAAATAGATCTGGTACCGGCAGGCGAAGTATTTAAGTGGGTGGTTTTCGAAAAAGATTAAGGATATGGCTACATTCAACGATAAAAACATAGGAACCCAGGCGGCCGGCCGTCTTTCCGCAGCCCTTCGCGGCAAAACCCGCAGCTTCACCACCCACTACAACGGCGGTACAGAGAAACTGATCAGCAGCAAAGCCATAGCGCGTTTTAAAAGTTATGGTCTAACCCGAAACGGGACCAAAAGTATATATCTCCGGGCAATCTCTATCCGGATGCCAAAGCATGGATACGTACGCCATTATGGGGTAGATATTAACCGGAATGCAGGAAGCCGGACACGATCCCGTCCGAAAAATAAAACATACCACTTCAAAAACCACATGATGAAGCAGCCGGCACGGCCTTTCCTGGATGAAGTGATTCAACGGTCCCGTGTGATAGAATTCGTTTCCGAGAAAATTGCGGAACAGCGCGGTGCGGAAATCGCGCAAAACCTTGCTATTTCCATCAGTAATTTCCAGTAAAAAGTCTGTCCTTTTTTAACCATTACTTCTGGACCATTTTTGAAAATAATTTCAGAATATGGCAGGAAGAAACGTTAATAGCAACGTTGTTATTAGGATCAACGATCGTGAGATCACAAATACTTTCCGGGGAATAGGCGCTGAAGTAAGTCGGCTCCAGCGGGAACTACGTGGGATGACCGTCGGCAGTGAAGAATATATCAGGACCTCGCAGCAGCTACGTACCGTCCGGGCGAGATTCAGCGAGATTCGGGACGAGATCAACGGAACCCAGCGCGATACCGAAGGCTTGCTGAATATCTTCAAGGGAAATGTCGCTGCCCAATTCTTCGAAAATGCAACGTCCAAAGCTATGGAGTGGGGGCAGCAATTGAAAGAACGTGTAGTTGAACTGGCAAACATCAAGTCGACCTTATCCACAATGGATTCAGGATTGAAGGGCGATGATCTTAATAAAGCTACCGCTTCCGTACAGGCAATTGCCGATACCTATAATAAACCCGTGGAAGAAATCGAAGGAGCTTTGAAGGGGATGAATACTTTGACCGGTGATACCCAGAAATCCTTAAAACTTATTGTAGACGGCTTTGATGCCGGAGCCGATGCTTCCGGAGAAATGCTTACCCAGATGAAGGAATATCCTACCATGATGAAGGATGCAAATGTATCGGCTGAACAGATGATCGCCATCATGTCACAATCGGAAAAAATGGGAGTATACGATGATAAGGGGATCGATGCCATAAAAGAGGGGATGCTTAAAATCCGTGAGGGAACCAAATCTACTAAAGATGCCATGAAAGCTTTAGGGCTGGATGTAGATGGAATTTACAAACAGGTAGCTTCCGGAGCTATCAATTATTTCGACGTCCTTCAGATGGTTTCCGGAAAAATTTCGGAAATGGGAGCCAACAGCCGTTTGACCGGCACCGCAATTGCCGACGTTTTCGGTGGCCCGGGTGAAGATGCCGGCTACGCTTATCTTTCACAGCTGAAAGACATTAATACCAATCTTGATACCTTAACGACGAGTACCAGCGAAGCGGCTATCGCTAAAAAAGCAGAATTTGAAGCAAATGAAAAGCTGAACAATATTTGGGTAAACCTTACCGGTACCGCGACGAGTCTGAGTCTTGGATATGCCAAACTTAAATCTGCTTTTGCTGATTTTCTATCTATCGTTTTCAATCTTAAAAATGAAGATCCATCAGAAGAATACCTTCAGATGGCTAAAACAATACGCCATCTGAAGGAAACTATCCAGGCAGTGATTGCGGTTCTGGCAAGTTACCGGATCGGCCTTGCGTTGACGGCTTTATTTACAAAAGGAGCCTGGCAGCAGACTTTAATTTATAATGCCATTCAGAAAGCAAAAGTGATCGGAGAGAATATCGCCCGTGGTTCTACCCTTTTGTATGCCGCCGCAAAAGCTATTCTTACAGGGAATATTACCCGTGCAACAATTGCCTTGCGGATGTTCAATACCGTTACCAAACTGAATCCATTAGGCCTTTTGCTTTCTATTCTTACGGCTGCAGTAGCGGCCTTTGTGATATTCCGGAACCGGGTGAAGGAAGCCCGGCAGGAAATCGCAGTACTCAATCGGGAACAAAGGCTGGCTATGGAACAGCAAAAAGGTATGAATAAGCAGGTTTTGAACGATGTGGAGGAAATGCGCAAAAAAGTAGATCCTTTGGTTAAAATCCTGAATGATCAGAACAAAACTTTGCAGCAACGAAAAAACGCGTATGAACAGTTGGTAAAAATAGCCCCGGAATTCCGGGGTACGGTTGATAAGGAATACTATGCAACCTTAAAACTTGGTGATGCTTACGGCCGTCTTATTGATCGCATTACAAATCTGGCGAAGAAAAGAGCATTGGAATCGCTTACGGCTGAAAAACAATCTGCTTTAATTCGCGAAGAAACGCTTGTAGATACACTTAGTGCCGAAAAAGAGGAAAATCTCTATAAAATGACTGGTATACTTCCCGGTGGAAAGAGTTGGGCTGTAGATAAGGATGTAAAAAAACTGGATCAGGCAGAGCAAAACGTTTTATCTAATCGTAATAAGGCGATTGAAATACAGATTGCTGCTTCCCGTAAAAAAATGGAAGTTCTAAATAAAGATATTGATGATACCAACCGTACAATAAAGAGCAGATACGCAGATGTTTTTGATGAAAAAAAGAATGAAAAGTCTGTCGATCGGGATATGGATGCAGAGGCAGCAGCAGAAAAAGATCGTCTCAAAAAAATAAAAGATGCAGAATCTGCCCGGAAAAAACTGGAAAATAAAAATAAAACAGATCTGAAAGACGCTGAAAAGATGGCGGTTGAAAGCAATAACCGGCTTTTGGAAATTGAGGCTCAATTTGCTGCTGATAAAGCGAATATTGAAGATGCTACGCTTAAACAGGAAACTGAAGCGGAAAACGCCAAGAGATCCCAGGAGTTAAATAAACAGAGGGAATATCAGGATCAAATGATCAGGAACATCCAGGATCTTCAGAAAAAAATTGCCGAAACCAAATCTCCGGAGGCTAAAAAAAAATATGAAAATGCCTTAAAGGATGAATACGCAGCGTTACAAAAGCATGATCTAGTTGTTCTAAATTCTGAAGAAGCCCATCAAAAAAGGCTTTTGACTCTCCAATATAAATGGCAGTCTAAAAAGGTTGAAGAATTTATCAAAGGGCAGGAAACAATACTTGCCGAAAAACTCCGGAAGGATGAAGAGGATATCCAGGGAGAAAATTCTCTTGAAAAAATTAAAGAAACCCTTCGGAAAAATGCTTTTTTAAAGCTTACCAAAGATGAGCTTAATCAGATTGATACCCTTGAAAAAGGTAAAGCTGCTTTACGCGAACTCGCTAATAGGAAAGCACTGGCTGAACAACTTGTTTTCCTTGAAGATCAGCGAAAACAGTTAGATGAAGCGATCTCTAAGATGTCTGATAGTCCCGAGAGAAAAAAGCTTAAAGAAGATCTTGATAAATTAAAAGATGCAATATCAAAGATAAAGGGCGAAATATTAACGGGTCAAGAGTCTGACAAGGGTAAAGCCAAAGATGCGGAAAATAAATCCAAAGAATCCCTTGATATTCTCGGCTTCTCAGCAAAAGATTGGCTGGACACCTTTGATAATTTAAAAACCCTTGAAGACGGTCTGAAAGCTGCCGGAATGGTTTTCCAGGCGTTAGGCAACGCAGCCAATATGTTCGGTGAACTGCAGCGGGCTTTAGGCGAAAAAGAGCTGAAAAATTATCGTAGGGTTCAGGACCGCAAAAAAGAAGAACTGGATAAAAACCTGGCATTAGGACTAATCTCCCAGGAAAATTACAAAAAACAAACTGAACTTTTAGATGCCGAACTAGCTAACAAGCAGGCAGAAATCGAATACAAACAGGCCAAAGCGGATAAAGCATCAAAATTGTTTTCTGCTATCGGTGCCACCGCGGTAGGAGTAGCCAGCGCTTTAAGCGTGGCTCCGCCTCTGGGTATTGCTTTAGCTGCTATTGTAGGGGCCTTGGGTGCTGTACAGATCGCCACGATCGCCGCACAGCCATTGCCGGAGATGCCAAGCTATGCGAGAGGAGGGTACTTCGAAGGATTCACCGGGGATAGCACCCATCCGGCAGATGAAACCGGCGAGCGCCCATTTGCCAACGTCCGCCTTCACCGTAAAGAGTGGGTGGCCCCCCGATGGATGACAGAGCATCCACGTATTTCTCCAATCATCAATAACCTGGAATTTATGCGCGCCAATAAGATGACCAAAATGGCTGAAGGCGGCTTCCCGGAAGCTAATGCGTCAGGGTCTGTCGCTTCAAATTCCACCGGTACCGTAGAATCTACAGGTACGCTGATGATCCTGGTGACGCGCCTGCTTAATCTTTTCCAAAAAATAGATGATGAAGGCGGCATTGAAGCATATATCGCCGAAAATCCGAAAAATGAAAAGAAAATGCGGGAAATGGTCCGCAATCGTGAAAAATTAGTCAACAAACAAAAAAGATAATATGCCGCCAAACAGCAACTACTTCAACATGACACCCCTAAGCCAGAACATCACCTGGACGCGGAATACGCCTTTCCCCAACCTACAGGATATCGCCTTGGGATCCGATGCATTGGAATACGGTTTTAATTTTGAAAACACATCCGTCGACTGGCTTTCTTTGAAAGATCATGTATACGACCCTTCGGACATCAATTTCGTTAATCTGGATAACGGAAAAGTTACCCCGGAACTGAATAACCTGAATTTGCTGACTGGAAATACGTATTCGGGGAAGATTATTTTTAATAAAATAAATTACAGCCGCATTCATACGGTAAATCTTACAATATTGGGAACTTATTCGCCTATAAAAACGGATAAGGACTATTATTCAGTGATCTACAACCGGGAAACCAATACGGTTTCCGGAGAAACCTTGGTGAATATTTTGGAAAATACCAATAACGAAACCATTTCCTTCGAAACGATAGGTTCAAGTCTTTTCCTAGAAAAAACGGGGGTTAACTCTTTTACTCTGGAAGAGGATCCGGCGTTTCCTTTTTCCAATAATCAGACGCTTCCGGTTACCGGTACACGCCTGGTAGGTTGTGTATTGAAAAACGCCTCGGGAAATGTGTTGTACAGTTTCACAATAGCCGTGACCGTTATCAACACAAACGATATCACCACAGATCAGCCGTCTGTTCAGTTCACCACTTTCAAACACTTATCCGAATCGAAATCGGCAGTATTGAAAATCATCAATCCTGCCGGGCAGAACTTTAGCGTTACTGCGCCATCTTTCGTAACGGCAAGTCCGTTATCCGGGAGTTCCTCCGTAGATCTTATCATTGAAACAGATAATTCTGCGGACCTGGACGCGCAGGTTTACGCCGGGAATATTGAGATTACGTACAATTCTAAAGTTTTGAAAGTACCGGTAACCGTTACCAACGTAGATTTTATCACCTTCCCGATCGGAGATTATAATTTCTGCCTGGATAATTTCGTCCTTAATGTCCACCGGATTGACGATACTGCCCGGTTGGTCCGTATCAGCATGGAAATCGAAATCACAACGCCTTCGGGAAGCTCTACCGTCAATTCATCTTACCAGATCGCATATTATAACGACCGGGCATCCACCGATATCGGGCGGAAGATTCACAACTATTTCCCGGTATTCGCTGAACCGATCTTCGACAATCCCGGAATTGAGTTCAATAACGTTTTTATCTGCCGGCCGGCCATCGTAAAAGTGATTATTGAGGAACTGGATGCGAACTACCATGTCGTTTATTCCAAAACGTACAGCAACATCAAACTTTTCCCCGGTAAAAAGCCTAAGATGTTCCCGGTATTTACCAATTCTGCCGTAAAGCGGATTTATGCGAATTCAGCACATCTATTCACCTATCTTACCGATCTTGTGCAGCCGTCAGATATCACCGGCCAACCGGTGAGCAGCAACCCTTTTCTTCCCGGGGAGATAAATTCCGTCTTTTTCGAAGATTCTGACGAGCTGATCACGTTCGGGGATTATAAAAAAGTACTTGACATCGATTTTATCCGAATCCCGAAAGGTGATAACCAGATCTTTTACCAATATGTGAACGAAAACCTGGTTCCGGAACTCTTTGTCTTTAACGGGGATTATTCGATTGAGGAAAATTTTGAACACAACTATGACGACGACGAAAATATCGCCAGAAAGTATGGCTGTAAAGTGGTCGCAAAAATGACGCTCAATACTGGTTTTGTTTTTAAAGAAGAAGCTGCTGCACTGTCAGAGCTCAACCGCCGGAATCTCGGCTTTATAAAAATCGGTGAAGATATTTTCCGGGTTTTCCCGGTAACTTCCAAATTCCGGAGAATAGATTCCAAAGAAAATGTAAATAATTATGAACTTGAATTTTTAATCGTAGAATATGGAAACTAAATTTATATCAGAATTCGGCGTAGAAGATTTGTCGGATATCGCCATCAGCGTCGAGGAAAGCAACTCCAAAGTATCAGATTCGATGTTCACGAAATTTACATTACCTTTTGATCATTATGCTGATGCGCTATTTCTTGCTATGTATGGAGATTTCGTCAGCTATGAAGCTAACAATCTTAAGAATAAGATCGTCGGCAAACTGCAGTTCGAAAATCGTCTCCATGATGCCGAACGGTTCATCCAGTCCGGCCAGGGCTTCAATATCACCAACCAGATCGATTTCGGTTTTGAAGAGCTGCCGAACTTTGGGAAAAAACTCTCAGAGCTTCCGCTGGAGAAATTCGACGTTCCGGATATCCACGTTTACGCAAAGCAGATTTGTGAAAAAAAATGGCCGGAAACCAATTTTAATTTCCCGCGGGTGTACTCGAAGAAATATTCTCCAGATCAGCAAATCTGGAGCGCTTTCGATGGCTATTACAATGATCTGAAGACTGACGGTTCGGAAATGAAGAAAAACTATGTAGACAGTACCGGGAATATTTTTAACATCAATATCATCCATCCGTTGGTGCATCCGATCTATGTTCTGCAGAAAGGGTTCAAGGATGCCGGGCTGGAACTTCAGGGCGATATCCTTACCGATCCGGTTTTGCAGAAGAAATGGATGTTTTCCGGAACTGAATACTTTAGCAAAATAAACCAGTATTCCAACGAAGTGAAGGTGAGTTCCCAGGATTCCGTAGACCAATACTGGGAATCTAATCCTGTGGCCGGATCTTATCCAGTTTATGTCTTCGAGAAATCGGAAACATTAAATTTTCAGGATCAGGTCTTCATCAGCGTAACATTTAAAGTAAAAGTCGTCAAGAACCGTCCATATCGGTTTAAAGTGAAAGTGAACGGAAACGATATCTACTCCGTTGAAGATTACGTTTATGAAAATACCGAGATTATAAAAACTTTCCAGACCGCAATCCAGGTGAATAATGCCACAATTACATTCCGGGTAGAGTCCGGAATGTACGATCTGAATTTTCCATGGGACGTTATGGTGTATGAATTGAAATCTAATTCAATTATCAACGCTGAGAGTGAGGCCCAGGATTTTGATAATTCTCTGGTAAAAAACGGCAATACAATCAACTTAAAAAAAGCGGTCCCGGATCTTACTTTCGGCGATTTATTTAAGATCATTAAAAACTGGCTGAATTACGACCTGGATATCGTGGATAATGTTGCACTGATGAATAAGATTAATAACGAAGAAATCAAAGAAATTAAAGATTTTACCGATTACGAAGTGCTGCTTCCGAAACGCGATTTCCTGAACCAAAAATCCTGGCTATTAAAATTTGACGATCTGGATGGTGATCAGAAAAAAGATAATCTATATTTCGACTACCAAGGCGTTAAGATCAACGGCGAAGAAAACGACGAAACCAACGTTATTACGATTAACGGATATGTAATGCCGGTGAAGCTTCCGAAGGAAAACGGTTATAATACCGCCTTTGTAATGAAAGACAGTGCCACGACTTTGGCACTGGTAGATTACGATGGCCTCAAAAACGGGCAAAATAACGCTAATTCTGCTTCAGACTGTGATTTCCCCGCTTTATTTGATACGCACTGGAAAAATTGGCTTAAAATGCGCCTGAGCGGTCAGGAGTTCAAATGGACAGCCATGGTTAATATCGAAAGGTTTGCACAATATAAGATCAAAGATTTTATATACTGCTACAACAACGTTCACATCATTAAAAACTGGAGCAAAGAAAAAATAAGCACGGATAGCTACCGTGTTGAATTTACTACGGAAACGATCAGTTAGGCGATATCGGTAAATTCCGAATCCGCCGGGAACTGTTTTTCCTGAACAATCACTGCGTCGATAATTTTCCTGTGAACTTCATCTTTGATTTTCTCAGGAAATTTACCTTCGTAGATCGAAAGCGTATCTCCTTGCGCATGTCCTACCAGTTCTTTGATGATATCGCGGTTCTGGTAAAGCTCCATACTTCCAATATGAATGAAGCTGTAACGCGGCGATTTGCTGTCGACGTGGCTTGTGATCCCAATATTTGAGAATAAAGGCTTTATACGACTTGCGTAATTTTTGCGGTAATCGGTGTAATTATACTTATAAATTGGAAGTAGGTATTCAGATTCTTCATCGGTAAAAAAATCAAGGATTCTCTGAGCTTCCGGAAAAATCCTGTTATTGATGACTTCACGGGTATTTCCTTTCGATCTTACTTTCTTTACCCTGCCCTGCCGGATATCCGATTTTTTAAGGCTTGCCAGATCGATAAAATCAAGCCCGCCCAAATAAAAACATAAAAGGAAATACTTGTAATATACATGGCTGCTCGGTTTGCTGATCAGGAGCTGCATTTCTTCTATTGTTAAATATTTATCCCGTGTCGGCAGCTCTTTTTCCATCACCTTTTCAAACGGATAGTTTCCTTCCCTGGTGTACAGTCCTCGACGTATCGCTTCGTTGTAGATCGCACGTATTGCCTTTAGATAAGTATTGATCCCAGAGGGGCCGCACGTGGATGATTTTTCGATTTTAAATCTTACAATAAAATCATAGGTTATTTCCTCGTAAGAAAGGTAAGGCTTATAATTCTTCCAAACATTCAACGTAGTTTCGTAAAAACCGGCATTCCCCTTCGTCCTGATGGCTTTGTTTTTATTCAGCAACTTTTTTTCCTCTTCTTTTATCCTCTGCTCCCAGAATGCATAAATATCTCCATCTTGACCGAATATATAATTTTTTGCCTGAACAGCAGTTCTTTTGAAATTTGATTTTTTAACCTTATGAATTTTGATTTTATATTCTAAGATTTTGGAGATGATTAAAGAATATTGAGGATGACTTTTTTTAGGTTCCAATTTTTCAAAATCCCAATCTTCCGCAAAAGCATATAGGTTGGTTGTTGGGTAGCATTTATCACTTTGAGAGTTGAAAATGCTTATTGTTATGGGAAATCCGTTTTTTCTTAACCGGTTTGTATCTAAAAATAGCTCTATGTTCATAAAAATATCAGAAAAATATCAGAACAAATATATGATTTTATGCATATTTTGTGAATATTTAAATAAAAAATAAACGTTTAAGAACTTACAGTTAAGCTTTATATAAAATAAAAAACACATTGAAAATCAATGTGTTTTACTGTGAGCCAACTACGGGACTTGAACCCGTGACCTCTTCCTTACCAAGGAAGCACTCTACCGCTGAGCTAAGTCGGCGTAAACTAAAAA
>Ga0308160_10001052_pt1 | contig 42427 bp, 20 predicted proteins | sample PhyFR1_FD_201036 | JGI IMG/M metagenome (GOLD analysis project Ga0308160, IMG submission 201036) | Phyllosphere microbial communities from UC Gill Tract Community Farm, Albany, California, United States - DLSLF.R1 | ecosystem: Host-associated > Plants > Phyllosphere > Unclassified | place: USA... | reverse complement strand
TGCTGAGCCAGCGCGTGCCGGCCGGCGTCGACGACGCGGCCAAGGTCAAGGCCTCGTACCTGGCCGCGCTCGCCTTCGGCAGCGAGCAGTGCGCGCTGATCTCGCCCAAGCGCGCCACCGAACTGCTGGGCACCATGCTCGGCGGCTACAACATCCACCCGCTGATCGAGCTGCTGGACAACGCCGAGCTCGGCGCGGTGGCTGCGGAAGGCCTCAAGCACACGCTGCTGATCTTCGACGCGTTCCACGACGTGCAGGAAAAGGCCGAAGCCGGCAACGCGCACGCCAAGGCGGTGCTGCAGAGCTGGGCCGACGCGGAGTGGTTCACCAGTAAGCCGGAAGTGCCGCAGAGCCTGACCGTCAGCGTGTTCAAGGTGCCGGGCGAGACCAATACCGACGACCTGTCGCCGGCGCCGGACGCGACCACGCGTCCGGACATCCCGATGCACGCGCTGGCGATGCTGAAGAACAAGCGCGACGGCGCGGCGTTCGTGCCGGAAGAAGACGGCAAGCGCGGCCCGATCCAGGCGATCGCCGACCTCAAGGCCAAGGGCCACCTGGTCGCCTACGTCGGCGATGTGGTCGGTACCGGTTCCTCGCGCAAGTCGGCGACCAACTCGGTGCTGTGGTGGACCGGCGAGGACATCCCGTTCATTCCGAACAAGCGTTTCGGCGGCGTGTGCCTGGGCTCGAAGATCGCGCCGATCTTCTACAACACCATGGAAGACGCCGGCGCGCTGCCGATCGAGCTGGACGTGTCGCAGATGGAGCACGGCGACGTGGTCGAGCTGCGTCCGTACGACGGCAAGGCGCTGAAGAACGGGCAGGTGATCGCCGAGTTCGCGATGAAGTCGGACGTGCTGTTCGACGAAGTGCGCGCCGGCGGCCGCATCCCGCTGATCGTCGGCCGCGGCCTGACCGCCAAGGCGCGCGAGTTCCTCGGCCTGCCGGCCTCGGATCTGTTCCGCCTGCCGATGGTGCCGCCGGATACCGGCAAGGGCTTCTCGCTGGCGCAGAAGATGGTCGGCCGCGCCTGCGGTCTGCCGGAAGGCGAGGGCATGCGTCCGGGTACCTATTGCGAGCCGAAGATGACCTCGGTGGGCTCGCAGGACACCACCGGGCCGATGACCCGCGACGAGCTGAAGGACCTGGCCTGCCTGGGCTTCTCCGCCGACCTGGTGATGCAGTCGTTCTGCCACACCGCCGCGTATCCGAAGCCGGTGGACGTCAAGACCCACCACACCCTGCCGGAGTTCATCTCCACCCGCGGCGGCGTGTCGCTGCGTCCGGGCGACGGCGTGATCCACAGCTGGCTCAACCGCATGCTGCTGCCCGACACTGTCGGCACCGGCGGCGACTCGCACACCCGCTTCCCGATCGGCATCTCGTTCCCGGCCGGTTCCGGCCTGGTCGCGTTCGCCGCCGCCACCGGCGTCATGCCGCTGGACATGCCAGAGAGCGTGCTGGTGCGCTTCAAGGGCGAGATGCAGCCGGGCGTGACACTACGCGACCTGGTCAACGCGATCCCGCTGTACGCGATCAAGGACGGCCTGCTGACCGTGGCCAAGCAGGGCAAGAAGAACATCTTCTCCGGCCGCATCCTGGAGATCGAAGGGCTGCCGAACCTGAAGGTGGAGCAGGCGTTCGAATTGTCCGACGCCTCGGCCGAGCGTTCGGCGGCCGGCTGCACTGTGCACCTGGACAAGGCGCCGATCATCGAATACCTGACCAGCAACATCACCCTGCTGCGCTGGATGATCGCCGAGGGCTACGCCGATGCGCGCACCCTGGGCCGCCGCATCAAGAAGATGGAAGAGTGGCTGGCCGATCCGCAACTGCTAGAGCCCGATGCCGATGCCGAGTACGCCGCGGTGATCGAGATCGACCTGGCCGACATCCACGAGCCGATCGTGGCGTGCCCGAACGATCCGGACGACGTCAAGACGCTGTCCGACGTCGCCGGCGCGGCGATCGACGAGGTATTCATCGGTTCGTGCATGACCAACATCGGCCACTTCCGTGCCGCGGCCAAGCTGCTGGAAGGCAAGCGCGACATCCCGACCCGGCTGTGGGTCGCGCCGCCGACCAAGATGGACGCCTCCGAGCTGACCAAGGAAGGCCACTACGGCACCTTCGGCGCGGCCGGCGCGCGCATGGAAATGCCGGGCTGCTCGCTGTGCATGGGCAACCAGGCGCAGGCGCGCGAGGGCGCCACGGTGTTCTCCACCTCCACCCGCAACTTCCCCAACCGCCTGGGCCGCAACACCAACGTGTACCTGGGTTCGGCGGAACTGGCGGCGATCTGCTCGCGTCTGGGTCGCATCCCGACCAAGGACGAGTACATGGCCGACGTGGGCGTGATCAAGACCAGCGGCGAGCAGATCTACCGCTACATGAACTTCGACCAGATCCAGGAATACCAGGACGTGGCCGATACGGTCGCCGCCTGATCCAGGCGGTCGAACAGCGCAACGAAGAAGCCCGGCGATGCCGGGCTTCTTCGTTTGCGCTTGGCCCTGCAGCACGGCCATGCCGATGCGGCGACAGCGCTGGCGCCGACGCCGAAGGTCGCACCGGCACCGCGCCGCTGATCCAAAGCCCCTCTCCCACCGGGAGAGGGGTTGGGGTGAGGGTGCGGACGCGAAGCGCCTCAAGACGTTGGGTACATAAGGCTTCGCCCGTACCCTCATCCGCCCCTTCGGGGCACCTTCTCCCAAAGGGAGAAGGGAACAGCCGCTTAGCCCCTCTCCCCCCGGGAGAGGGGTTGGGGTGAGGGTACGGACGCGAAGCGCCTCGCGACGTTTGAGTACATAAGGCTTCGCACGTACCTCATCCACCCCTTCGATTCGGTCGCGTTGTGCTGCCTGAGCGGTTCGCGTCTGGATCGATTGCAGCGCTGGCCGACATGCCGACTTCGTTGGTCGCGGTTGAAACCGCTCCTACAGTGCACCCAGCATGCTCTCTGTATGAGAGGTTCAACTGCGATCGGTTGCGTAACGACCAGCGCTCAGGCGCTTTCCACCCGGTTGCGGCCATGTTCCTTGGCCCGATACAGGGCCTGGTCGGCGAGGTTGGTCAGGCGCGTGCTCGACAGATCGGACCGCGGCCATTTGCTGGCGCAGCCGATGCTGACCGTCACCAGCCGATGGTGCGCGCCCGGGGCGTGCGCCACCGCGCAGCCCAGCACCGCCTGGCGCAGCCGCTCGCCGACCGCATGCGCCGCCTCGCTGTCGCAGCCGGGCAGCAGCGCCACGAATTCCTCGCCGCCGTAGCGCGCCAGCACGCCGTCCTCGCGCAATTGCGCGGCCATCGCCAGGGCCACCACGCGCAGGCAGTCGTCGCCGGCCAGATGCCCGTAGTGGTCGTTGAAGCGCTTGAATTCGTCGATGTCGATCATCAGCAGCGCCAACGGCCGCTGCTGCGCCTGCATCTGTTGCCACAACCGCTGCTGGCTTTCGACGAAGTGGCGATGGTTGGCGATGCCGGTGACCGGGTCGCGTTGCGCCTGGTCGGCGAGGCGGTGGTTGGCCTGCTCCAGTTCCTGGGTGCGGGTGCTCACCAGTTGCGCCAGCAGGTCGCGCTGGCGGCGCAGCCGGTAGCCGTGGACGCGCCAGCCGAGCAGCAGCGCGGCAATCAGCACCACCGCTGCCGCACCCCAGCTCAGCGGCGACAGGTACCACGGCGAGGGCTGCCGGAAGCGCAGCCGCGCCGGCGTGGTCGACCAGGCGCCGGTATCGCTGCGCGCGATGATTTCCAGGGTGCTGTCGTCCCACGGCAGCAGCGCGAAGTGCAGGCTGCGCTGCGCGCCGATGTCGGTCCACGCCGAGTCCTGTCCCGGGCGGGTCAGCCGGTAGCGGAAGCGGGTCTTCTCCGGCGCGCTGAGGTTGATCGCGGTGAAGCCCACTTCGATGTCGTGGCTGTGCGGCGGCAGGCGCAGCTCCGTGCTCAGCGGCACGCTGCGGCCGCCGACGTCGAGCGACTGGATCCGCACCGGCGGCGCCTGCACGCGGCGCTGGCCGAGCGCCAGCGGATCGATCTCGGCGAAGCCGGAAATCAGCGGGAACCACAGCTTGCCGGCGGCATCGCGCAGGCACGCCGGCTGGCCGCCGCCGTTGGTTTCGGCCGGTTCCAGGCCGTCGCTTTCGGAAAAGCCGATCGCGCTCAACTCCTCGCTGCCGGCGGCGGCCTTGGCCAGTTCCTCCGGCAGCAGCAGGGAAATGCCGCGGTTGCCGCTGAGCCACAGCCCGCCGCGCGCGTCGGCGACCATGCACGAGACCACGTCGTCGAACAGGCCGCTGCCGCGATCGAAACGCTGCACGCGGCCGTTGCCGATGCGGTTGAGGCCGCCGCCATAGGTGCCGATCCATAGCGTGCCGTCGGGCTGTTCGTACAGCGAGCGCACGAAGCGGCTGGACAGGCCGTTGCCGGTGTTCCAGCGCTCCACCACCTGCTGCCGCCGCCAGCGCACCACGCCTTCGCCACCGGCCAGCCACAGGCCGCCTTGCTGCGCCGGCTGGATCAGGGTGACGCTGCCGGGCAAGCCGGGGAGGCGTTGCGGCGTGCCGGTCTCGCCGCCGGCGCCGACTGGGATCGCGTACACGCCGTGGCCGCTGGCGACCAGCAGCTTGTGCTTGGCGGTGAGGTACAGGGCGCGGATCGGCAGCTGGTCCGGCCATTGCGCGACCAGCCGCAGCGCCTGGCTGCGGTAGGCGTCGCTGTCGCGGTCGGCGCGGTCGTCCTGCGCGTCGGGCGGCAGATAACCGACGCGGCCATCGACGGTGCCGATCCACACGCCGCCGGCCTCGTCGCGGTGCAGCGACCACACGCACTCGTTGCCGAGCGCCGATTGCAGCGACCAGCGGCGCAGGCGTCCGCTGGGCGCGTCCCAGTGCCGCAGTCCGCCGCACACGGTGCCCAGCCACAGCCCGCCGCTGCCGTCGCCGATCACCGGCAGCCCGGGCCGGTCCATGCCTTGCTGTGCGTCGTTGAGCAGGCCGATGCGCGAGCGCGCGATGCGCAGCAGGCCGTGCGCGTTGCTGCCCAGCCACAGGTTGCCGTCGCGGTCGCTGAGCAGGCTGCGCGACGCAGGCAGCGCCGGGGTCGTCAACGGGCGCAGCCCGCCGCCATCGTCGTCGTCGCGGAACAGCTGTCCATCGACATCGACCGTCCACAGCCGGTGCTGCGCATCGCGCGCCAGCGCCTGCGCGCCGCGCACCGGCGCCGCTGCCGGCAGCCACTGCCGGCGCAGCGTGTCGTAGCGGTACAGGCCCGCGCCGGCGCCGACCCACAGCACGCTGCCTTCGCTGTGCAGCGAACTGACCCGGGTTTCCCCGGCCGGCAACGGCACCGCTTCGCGGCGTCCCTGGCGCAGCCGCCACAGGCCTTGCCCACCCAGATAGAGCTGCCCGTCGCCGCCGAGCGCGGCGGTCATGTCCAGCGCCTGCGGCTGCTGTTCGAGGGTGCGCAGGGTGCGCGTGTCGATGCGGTAGGCGCCGGCGCTGCTGAGCACCCACACGCTGCCGTCGGCCGCGGCGACGAAGCGGCGGATCAGGCAGCGGCCGCCGCACACGTCCAGGCGCAGGAAGCGGCCGTCGCGGTAGACGCTGACGCCGGCGTCCTCGCTGCCGATCCACAGCTGGCCGCGCTCGTCCTCCAGCAACTGCAGGATCCGGTCGCTGGACGGGCCGCTGCCGGCCAGGCTGCGGTAGACGCTGAACTCGCTGCCGTCGAAGCGCGCCAGCCCGCCGAAGGTGCCCAGCCACAGGAAACCGTCGCGGTCCTGCACGATCGCGTTCACCGAATTCTGCGGCAGGCCGTCGTGGGTGGAGAACCGGCGCACGACGTCGGGATAGGCAGGACGCAGCGTCTGCGCGGCGAGCGCAGCACTGACGGACCACAGCAGCAGCGACAACAGGAAGCGGATCGGCATTGCCAGACGGGGGGTGAAAAACGTGCTGCGGATCAAGCAATAATTGTGCCGCGACCGGCTAGTGGGGCGCGGCGCCGGACGTTGCGGGCGGCGCGGCCGCCTCCGGGTCGGCCTGATGCGCGCCGATCCAGCGTTCCAGCTGCGTCGCTGGCAGCGCCGGCGAGAACAGGAAGCCCTGCAGCACGTCGCAGCCGAGCCACGACAGGAACGCCCGCTGCGCCTCGGTTTCCACGCCCTCGGCGACGGTATGCAGGCGCAGGCTCTCGCCGATGCGCAGCACCGAGGTGGTCAGCGCGCGCGCGGTCTCGCTGTGTTCCAGGTCGCGGACGAAGCTCATGTCCAGCTTGAGTTCGTTGACCGGCAACTGGTGCAGATGGCTGAGGCTGGAATAGCCGGTGCCGAAGTCGTCCAGCGACAGGCGCACGCCGCTGGCCTGCAACTGACGCAGATTGGCCAGCACCGCCGGTGCGTTGGACAGCATGACGCTCTCGGTCATCTCCAGCGCCAGGTCGCTGGGCACCAGCCCATGTGCGCTCAGTTTCTTCGCCACGCGCGCCGGCAACTGCGCGTCGGCGAAGTTGCTGGCCGACAGGTTGACCGCCACGCGCGGCACCGGCACGCCGCGCAGGCGCCAATCGGCCATCTGCCGGCAGGCCTGGCGCAGCACCCAATGCCCGAGTTCGTCGATCAGTCCGCATTCCTCGGCCATCGGCACGAAGCGCGCCGGCGAGATGTCGCCCAGATGCGGGTGCTGCCAGCGCAGCAGCGCTTCCACCCCGTACAGCGCGTAGGGCGGCTGGCTGTGCAGCTGCGGCTGGTAGTGCAACTGCAGCTGGTCGCGGCGCAACGCCTCGCGCAGCGCGGTCTCCAGCGCCACGCGTTCCTGCGCCATGCGGTTCATGTCGGCGCTGAAGAAGCGGAAACTGCCGCCGCCTTCGTTCTTGGCCCGGTACATGGCCAGGTCGGCGTGGCGCAGCAGGGTCTCGATGTCGCGGCCGTCGTCGGGGAACATCGCCACGCCGATGCTGGCGCCCGGGTGCAGGGTCACGTGCCCGACCACCAGCGGATCGGCCAGCGCCAGCAACAGCCGTTCGGCCACGCCGGCGGCCTGTTCGGCGCCGCACTGCGGCAGCATCAGCACGAATTCGTCGCCGGCCTGGCGGCCGATCAGGTCGGTCGCGCTCAAGGTCTCGCCCAGGCGCCGCGCGATGTCGCGCAGCATGCCGTCGCCGGCGGCGTGGCCCTGGGTCTCGTTGACACGCTTGAAGCGGTCGATGTCGACGAACAGGATCGCCACCGGAAACGCGTGATACTCGGCGGCGGCCAGCGCCTGCTCGGCGCGGGCGCTGAACATGACCCGGTTGGGCAGGCCGGTCAGCGAGTCGTAGAACGCCAGCTGGTGCACGCGCGCCTTGGTCTGCTCGCGCTCCAGCGCCAGCGCACACAGGTGCAGGCACAGCTCGATCAGCCGCAGGTGCCAGGGCTGCGGTTCGCACACGTCGCGGTAATACAGCGCGAAACTGCCGAGCACGCGCCCGCCGCTGGATTTGATCGGGCTGGCCACGCAACTGCCCAGGCCGAGCTGCTGCACCAGCGGCCGGTACTCGGCGAACAGCGGATCGGTGGCGGCGTCGCGCACCAGCACCTGCTTGCCGCGCCAGATCGCCGCGCCGCAGGCACCGGCGGTGGGACCCACACGCATGCATTCGACTGCTTCGTTGAAGGCGGTCGGCAGGCTCGGCGAGGCCAGCGGGTGCAGCCGCCCGTCGCCATCGACGCTGATGATCGAGGCCACCACCTGCGGGGCGATGCGCTCGACCTCGCTGCAGATCAGCGTGGCCACGTCGACCAGCGGCTGTTCGCGGACCAGCGCGTCGAGCACGTTCTTGTGCAGGATCTCGTGCATCTTGCTCTGGGTGATGTCGGTGAACGACACCACGTAATGCTGGATGCCGCCGTCCGCGTCGGCGATCGGATTGGCCATCAGCGTGGTCCACAGCGGCGAGCCGTCCTTGCGGTAGACCAGCAGATCGGTCTGGTGGCCCAGGCCGCCGACCACGCGTTCGCGGGTCAGCCGTACTGCCTGCATGTCGGTGCCGACGCCGGGCAGCACGCTGCTGGGCAGCCGCCCGCGCACTTCCTCGGCGGTATAGCCGAACATGTGCACGAAGCCGGCGTTGACGTACAGGATCGCCAGCTGCGGGTCGCAGACCACGATGGCGTTGTCGCTGCGGTCCAGGGCCAGCGACAGCATCCGCATCTTGGCGTCGCGCTCGCGTTCGGCGCTGATATCGCGCACGAACACCACATACAGCGGCGCCGGTTGCTGCGGCACCGTGGCCGCGCTGACCGACACCCAGCGCTGCACGCCGTCGTTGCCGGGCAACTGCAGTTCGTAGCCGTCGCCGGGGGTGTCGCTGCGCTGCCGCATGCACCTGGCCAGGAACGGCGCGCGCGCCTCGTCCGGCACCAGTTCGCCGAGCGAGCGCCCCAGGACCTGCGCCTGCGACAGGCCCCACAGCGCCTCGGCGGTCTGATTGAAGGCGAGGATGCGCGCGTCCGCATCGATCACCACCACGCCATCGGGCGCCTGTTGCAGGCAGCTCAGCAGCGCCTGCTCGGACCCCGTCAGCGTGGCCAGGCCCGGAACCGTGGCGGCAACGGCATCGCCAGGCGCGTTCGGGGTGCGGACGCGCTGGCGCGGCATGGGCTAGCGGGCCTGGTTGGACAAGGCGATCAGGCGTTCGGCGATCCGGTCCAACGGCAACACTTCCTGCGCGGCGCCGAGCCGGAACGCGGTGCCGGGCATGCCCCAGACCACGCTGGTGGCTTCGTCCTGGACCAGGGTGCTGGCGCCGGCCTGCAGCATTTCCAGCAGGCCGCGCGCGCCATCGTCGCCCATGCCGGTCAGCACCGCGCCGATCGCGTTGGCGCCGGCGTTGCGCGCCACCGACTGGAACAGCACGTCCACCGCCGGCTTGTGCCGGTTGACCGGCGGGCCGTCGTCGATCTTGCAACGCCAGCGCGCGCCGTCGCGCACCACCTGCAGGTGCTTGCCGCCGGGCGGCAGGTAGGCGTGGCCGGGCAGGATCGCTTCGCCTTCGCTGGCTTCGCGCACCGCCATCGCCGAGTGCCGGTTGAGGCGGTCGGCGAAGGCGGTGCTGAAGCCGGCCGGCAGGTGCTGGGTCATCACCACCGCCGGCGCATCGGCCGGCATGCCTTCCAGGACCACGCGCAGCGCCTCGGTGCCGCCGGCGGAGGCGCCGATCGCGATCAGCCGGTCGGTGGTGCGGAATTTCAGCGTGGACGCGGCGCTGGGGGTGATCACGGCGTTGCCGCCGGGCCGCGGTGCGGCCGGGCGGTCGAGCGCGCGGACCTTGGCCTTGGCCGCGGCCTTGACCTTGCCGATGATTTCCTCGGCGTACTCCTCCAGGCCGCGGGCCACGTCGAGCTTGGGCTTGGAGATGAAATCGACCGCGCCCAGCGCCAGCGCCTGCAGCGTGGTGTCGGCGCCGCGCTCGGTCAGCGAGGAGATCATCACCACCGGCGTGGGCCGCAGCCGCATCAGGTTTTCCAGGAACGCCAGGCCGTCCATGCGCGGCATTTCCACGTCCAGGGTGATCACGTCCGGATTGAGCCGCTTGATCTTCTCGCGGGCCAGGATCGGATCGGCGGCCGAGCCGACCACCTCGATGCCGGGCGCGCGCGACAGGATCTCGGTGAGCATCTGCCGCACGACCGCGGAGTCGTCGACGATCAGCACGCGACAGGGAATTTCTGAGGTCATTCGAACAACTCCACGGCGCCGGTGACCGGCGCTTTGGCGAGGCGGGCACGCACCGCCGATTCGGCGGCGGCGACTTCGGCTTCTTCGTGCGCATGCGGCAGGCGCTGCACGACCACGCGGCCGGTGGTGGGGAAGAACCAGATCTTGCGCGGATGGATGCCGCGCAGGTCCTCGGCCACCACCGGAATCTGCTCGGCTTTCAGATACTGCAACACGAACTCGGCGTTGCGCGTGCCGACCGGGTTGTTGGTGAAACCCTTGAGCACGTTGCCGCCGCCGAACACCTTGGCTTCCAGGCGGCTGCGGCTGGCGCCGCGCTTGAGCAGGTCGTTGATCAGCACTTCCATCGCATAGCTGCCGTAGCGCGCCGGTGCGCCGTCGCCGGCCTGGCCGTCGGGCAGCATGAAATGGTTCATGCCGCCGATCTTCAGCAGCGGGTCGCGGATGCAGGCGGCCACGCAGGAACCGAGGATGGTGGTCAGCGCGGTGTCGTCGTCCACCACCAGGTACTGGGTCGGCAACAGCTTGGCCGCAATGGTCTGGAAGCGGGTGTCGTGGTAGCGCATCACCTGATCCGCGACCATCGTGGCGGCTCTCATGCGCGTGCCTTGGCGGCGCGCCGGTACAGCGTGCGGCCACAGGGCTGGATCAGGTCGGCCGCATGCAGGTAGTTTTCCGAATGGCCGGTGTAGAGCATGCCTTCGTCGTCCAGATGCGGGATCAGCCGCGACAGGATGCCACGTTGGGTGGGCTTGTCGAAATAAATCATCACGTTGCGGCAGAACAGCGCCAGGTACGGGCCGCTGACGTCGTAGCGCGGCTCCAGCAGGTTCAACTGGCGGAACTCGAGCAGCTCGCGCAGCGCCGGCACCACCCGGCACTGGCCTTCGTTGGCGCCGCTGCCGCGCTGGAAGTACTTGCGCTTGAGCGCCGGGTCCAGGCTGGAGATGCGATCGACCGCGTACACGCCGCGCGAGGCGGTCGCCAGCACCTGGGTGTCCACGTCGGTGGCCAGGATCCGCACCGGCGGGGTCAGCGTGCCGAACGCCTCGCAGGCGGTGATCGCCAAAGAATAGGGCTCCTCGCCGGTGGAGGCGGCGCACGACCAGATCTTCACCGGCGCCGAGGCGGCGTGCTTCTGCAGCTCCTCGCGCAGGCGCTCGAAGTGGTGCGGCTCGCGGAAGAACGAGGTCAGGTTGGTGGTCAGCGCGTTGGTGAATGCCTCCCACTCGTCGCCGCCGTCGCGTTCCAACCAGTCCAGGTACTCGCGGAACGAGCGCAGGCCCAGCGTGCGCAGGCGCCGCGACAGGCGGCCGTAGACCATGTCACGCTTGGCCGGGGCCAGCGCGATGCCCGCCTTCTGGTAGATCAGGTCGCAGACCCGCTTGAAATCGCGATCGCTGAATTCGAAGTCGCGATTGTCGGAACCGGGGTGGGGCAGGGAAGACGTTGGAGTGGCCATGGCTCGCAGCGGTGATCGGTCTATCGGGTTATCGGCCGGCGCCGAGCGAAGTTGACGCCGGAACAAGACGCGGCCTGCGCCGCTGTCGCTGCTGTCGTCAGAACTCCTGCCACTGCTCTTCGGCGGCGCTGGCGCGCGCCGTGCCCGCCGCGCTGCGGATGCGCGCAGGCGCACGCGGCGCAGTGGCCACCGGTGCGGCCTTGGCGCGCAAGGACGGCCTGGCCTTTGCGACCGGCGCGGCCTGCGCCGCCGCTGCGCTGGCCTGCGGGTCCAGCTTGAACTCGGCGACGGTGGCGCTGAGCTGGCCGGCCTGGGTCTGCAGCGTGCGCGCGGCGGCGGTGGCTTCCTCGACCAGGGCGGCGTTCTGTTGCGTAGCTTCGTCCATCTGAGTGACGGTCTGGTTGACCTGCTCGATGCCGGCCGACTGCTCCTGCGAGGCGGCGGAGATCTCGCCCATGATGTCGGTGACGCGCTGCACCGAGGACACGATCTCCTGCATGGTGCGGCCGGCCTGGTCGACCAGGGCCGAGCCTTCGGCGACGCGGGTCACCGACTCGTCGATCAGGCCCTTGATCTCCTTGGCCGCGCCGGCCGAGCGCTGGGCAAGGGTACGCACTTCGCTGGCGACCACCGCAAAACCGCGGCCCTGTTCGCCGGCACGTGCCGCTTCCACCGCGGCGTTGAGCGCGAGGATGTTGGTCTGGAAGGCGATACCGTCGATGACGCTGATGATGTCGGCGATCTTCTTGGAGGAGGTCTCGATGCCGCTCATCGTGGCGACTACCTGGCCGACCACGTCGCCGCCCTGCGACGCGACGGATGCGGCGCCGACCGCCAACTGGTTGGCCTGGCGCGCATGCTCCGCGTTCTGTTTGACCGTGGAGGTCAGTTCTTCCATCGAGGCGGCAGTCTCTTCCAGGCTGGCGGCCTGCTGCTCGGTGCGGCGCGACAGGTCGTCGTTGCCGGCGGCGATTTCCGACGAGGCGACGTTGATGCTGGCGGCCGCGCCCTGGATGCGGCCGACGATATCGGCCAACTGCTCGGCGGTGGCATTGGCGTCGTCGCGCATCTTGGCGAATACGCCGTGGAAATCGCCCTGCATGCGCACGCTCAGATCGCCAGCGGCGATGGCTTGCAGCAATTGCGACAGCTTGCCGAGGGTGTGGTCGCTGACTTCCATCATCGCGTTGAGGTTCTGCACCATCGCGCGGAAATCGTACTGGAAGCGCTCGGCGTCGCCGCGCGCGCTGAAATCGCCGACCGCTGCGGCCTCGGCCAGTTGCTTCACCTGCGCGTTCATCGCGGTCAGGTTGGCCTTGGCGGTGTCCATCGCCTCGGTCAGCGCCGCCTTCTCGCCGGGCAGGCGATCCATGTCGTCGGACAGGTCGCCGATCGCATAGCGCTGGATGATCTGCACCAGGCGCAGCTTCACCGCCACGTGCGAGGCGACCAGGTCGTTGGTGGCCTTGACCATGTGCCCGTACTCGCCGGGGAAGGCGGTCGCGTCCATGCGGTAGCTGATCGTGCCCTGTTCGTGGCGCTGCGCCATCAGGTTCTGCGCGTCGATCACCTCGCGGATGCGGCTGCGCATGTCCAGCATATCGCCCATCAGCTGACCGATTTCGTCGCTGGAGCGTGTGCGCACGTTGCTGTCCAGTTCGCCGCGGGCGATGGCCTGCGACAGCTGCCGTGCCGCGTCGAGCTGGCGCGCGATGCCGCGCGAGATCATCCAGCCGACGCTGGCTGCGGCCGCGACCGCCAGGGCGAGCAGGCTCAGGATCAGCAGCTTGGTGCGCGTCAGCTGCGCGTTGATGGTGTCCATTTCCTGGTTCAGCTGGGCGACGTTGTAGTCGGTCAGCGCCACGATCCGTTCGAACAGTTCGCGCCGCAGCGGCCGCGACTGCTTGTCGGAGACGGTCTGCGCGGCGGCGACGTCGCCGCCGCGCATCGCATCGCCCATCAGCGTGTTGGCATGCAGGTAGGCGTCCAGTTTTTCCTTGACCCCGGCATACATCTGCCTCTGCGTCTGTTCCAGCATCACCCGTTCGATGATGGCCTGGTTCTTCGCCACTTCCGTGCGCACCTTCTGCATGCGCTTGAAATAGTCGGCCATCGCTTCCGGGTCGTCGGCGCGCGCGATCTGCGCCAGCTCGTAGGTGCGGAACTCGCCGAGCTGCGCGCGCACTTCGGCCAGCGCCTGCGTGGCAGGTACCCAATCCAGCTCGATGCGCTTGAGCTCGGACATCGCCAAGGTGGTGCGCGAATAGGTGAACACGCCCAGGATCACGGTCAGCAGCGTGGTCAGGGCGAATGCGAAGATCAGCTTGTCGCGGATTTTCAGTTGGTTGAAGACATTCATTGACGTTTCCGTGCAGCGATTGGGCGATGGCGAGGCAGTACCGCAGTTGGACTAGCGGGCGACGTAGGCCGGCGCGTCGGCGTCCGGGTGCAGCGCGTGCGCGGCGTTGATACGGCTCAGTTGCTCCAGGTCGGCGAACAAGGCGCGGCGCTGCGGCAGCGCCTGTTGCGTGGACAGCTGGCGGGCGCGTTCGCGATCGCCGGCATGCACCGCGCTGCTGATCTGCCGGTGCAAATGCAGATAGGCATCCAGCTCCGCCTGGACAGTGGCGAAGCGGCGGCGTTCGTCTTCGCTCGGCGCGGTGGCGATGTACCGCGCCACTTGCGTGCGCGCGCCGCGCATCGAGCGTTCGATGCGCCGGTCGTAGTCGGCCACTTCCGCGGTATTGCCGGTCGCGGCGATCAGCGACAGCTGGTACAGACGCAATTCCGCGAGCTGCGCGCGCAGCTCGCGCAAGGCCATGGCCGAGGGCGCTTGCCGAGTCTGCAACTGCAGCAGGTGCTGGCGCGAGTCGTCGAGGCTGCGGGTGCTCAGATGCGCCACCCCGATCACCGCGGCGCAGCCGAGTACGCACAGCAGCGACGCGAGCAGAGACGACTTCAGATCGGTATAGCGCGGCATCTCAGGCTCCCGAAGCGGCGGCAAGGGCGAGGTGGCTGCGGCGATCGCATTCACGCATCGTTAATCCGATATCGACTGCGGCGGCTGCCGCTTGAGATCGCCAGTGCCCGGCGGCGGCGCTACTGTGATGCAAGTCCGGTTGAGGGCTGAACTGCGGCGCTGCGCTCAGAACTCTGCCCAATCCGTTTCGGCCACTGCCGCGCGCTTGCCCGCCACCTGGCGCGGAGCCGGTTTGGCCGTCGCCGGACGCGATGGCGCGGGCGCGGGCGCGGCGCGAACGGGCGTTGCCGCAGCGGGGCTGCCGCCGCCGGTGCCGAGCCGGAACACCGCCGCGGCCTCGCTCAGCCGGCGTGCCTCTTCCTCCAGCGCCCGTGCCGAGGCGCTGGCTTCCTCGACCAGCGCGGCGTTCTGCTGCGTGGCCTCGTCCATCTGGGTCACGGTCTGGTTGACCTGCTCGATCCCGGACGATTGCTCCTGAGAGGCAGCGGAGATCTCACCCATGATGTCGGTGACGCGCTGCACCGAGGACACGATCTCCTGCATGGTGCGGCCGGCCTGGTCGACCAAGGCCGAGCCTTCGGCGACGCGGGTCACCGACTCGTCGATCAGGCCCTTGATCTCCTTGGCCGCGCCGGCCGAGCGCTGGGCGAGGGTACGCACTTCGCTGGCGACCACCGCGAAACCGCGGCCCTGTTCGCCGGCACGTGCCGCTTCGACTGCAGCGTTGAGCGCCAGGATGTTGGTCTGGAAGGCGATGCCGTCGATCACCGAGATGATGTCGGCGATCTTCTTCGACGAGGTCTCGATCCCACTCATGGTGGTCACCACCTGGCCGACCACATCGCCGCCCTGCGACGCGACAGCGGCCGCACCGACAGCGAGTTGGTTGGCCTGGCGCGCATGCTCGGCGTTTTGCTTGACGGTGGAGGTCAGTTCTTCCATCGACGCGGCGGTTTCTTCCAGGCTGGCCGCCTGCTGCTCGGTGCGGCGCGACAGGTCGTCATTGCCGGCGGCGATCTCGGTGGTCGCGGTGTTGATGCTCAGTGCCGCGTTCTGGATGCGGCCGACGATGTCGGCCAACTGGTCGGCGGTGGCATTGGCGTCGTCGCGCATGGTCGCGAACACGCCGTGGAACTCGCCGCTCATGCGCACGCTCAGGTCGCCGGCGGCGATGGCCTGCAGCAGCGTGGACAGCTGGCCCAGGTTGCGGTCGCTGACCTCCATCATCGCGTTGAGGTCCTGCACCATCAATCGGAAGTCGTGCTGGAAGTGCGCCGCATCGCCGCGTGCGCTGAAGTCGCCGGCCGCGGCCGCAGCGGCCAGGCGCTTGATCTCGGTGTTGATCGCCAGCAGGCTGGCCTTGGCCGCATCCATCGATTGGTGCAGTACCGCGCGGCTGCCGGGCAGGCGCCGCGCATCGCGATGCAGGTCGCCGTTGGCGTATTCGTTGAGCACCGCGATCGCATCGACGATGGCGTCCAGGTGCTCGAACATCATCGTGTTGATGCTTTTGCTGAGCTCGCCGTACACGCCGGGGAAGTCCTGCGGCATGCGGTGCGACATGTCCTTGTCGGCGTGCAGCACCGCCATCTTCGCCGCCTCGCTGGAGAAGCGTTGCAGCATCTGGATCATTTCGCCGGTGGCGCGCAGCATCTGCCCGGTCTCGTCGCGTCCGGGGTTGTCGATACGCACGCTCAGGTCGCCGCGGGACACCGCGCGGATCGCCTGCAGCGTGCGCGACACCGGCACCAGCACCGAACTGCCGATCAGCCAGTTGATGCCGAAGGTGATCAGCACCAGCACGCCGCCGGCCACGGTCATCACGCCGGTGAACAGCAGCGCCTGCGCCTGCACGTCGTCCATGTACACGCCGGTGCCGATGACCCAGTTCCAGGGCTTGAACGGCGCGTTGTAGGACACCTTCTCGACCGGCTTCTCGTTGCCGGGCTTGGGCCACAGATAGTCCACATAGCCGCCGCCGGCCGCGGCCGCCGCGGCGAACTGGCGGAAGATCGGCTTGCCGTCGGCGCTGAGTACGTTGCCGATGTCCTTGCCGACCAGGTCGTGGCGGGTCGGGTGCATCAGCATGGTCGGATGCATGTCGTGCACGTAGAAATAGTCCACGCCGTCGCGGGCGCGCATCGATTCCAGCGTGGCCAGCGCGGTGCGCTGCGCCTCGGCCAGCGGCATCTGCCCGCCCTCCGCCTTGGCCGCATAGGCCTGGACCACGCCGACCGCCAGTTCGATCTGGCTCTTCAGCGCCTGCTCGCGGGTGTTGCGGATATCCACGTACTGCATGCGCGCGGCGATGATCGCCAGCAGCACGATGCCGCCGCCGAGCAGCAGGGTTTGCCAGACGAACTTGCGTCGCAGCGGCAGGTCCGACAGGCGCGCGACGAGCGACGGATACGACATTGGATGGGCACCTTCGAGTGGTTCTCGAAGGTCTTAACGGCGCGGCTGTAACAAAATTGAGACAAACCCGCGCCGGCCCGAGCGAGCGGCCGTGGCCACGACCGTGGGATGGCCAAAAAAATCCCCGGCGCGGAGCCGGGGATCGGGAAGTGCCTGAACGCCGCGACTGCCGGCGCCTCAGAACTCCTGCCAGTCCGAATCGGCCAGGGCCGGTACGGACTTCTTGCTGCCGGTGGCCAGCGCCGGCTTGCTCGGCACCGCGACGGGCTTCTTCGCCACCGTGCGGATCGAGTGCACCTGCGCATGACGCGGCGCCGGTGCCGGCGCGCTGGCCGGCGACTGTTCCACGCGGAAGATCGAGACCGCCTCGGTCAGCTGCCCGGCCTGCTCTTCCATCGAGCGTGCGGCAGCGGTGGCTTCTTCGACCAGCGCGGCGTTCTGCTGGGTGGTCTCGTCCATCTGGGTGACGGTCTGGTTGACCTGCTCGATGCCGGACGACTGCTCCTGCGACGCCGCCGCGATCTCGCTCATGATGTCGGTGACACGCTGCACCGAGGACACGATCTCGCTCATGGTCTGGCCGGCCTGGCGCACCAGCGCCGAGCCGTTGGCGACCTGGCTGACCGAGGCGTCGATCAGACCCTTGATCTCCTTGGCCGCATTGGCCGAGCGCTGGGCTAGGGTACGCACTTCGCTGGCGACCACCGCGAAACCGCGGCCCTGTTCGCCGGCCCGCGCCGCTTCCACCGCGGCGTTGAGCGCCAGGATGTTGGTCTGGAAGGCGATGCCGTCGATGACCGAGATAATGTCGGCGATCTTCTTCGACGAGGTCTCGATGCCGCTCATGGTGGTCACCACCTGGCCGACCACGGCGCCGCCCTGCGAGGCGACGGACGCGGCGCCGACCGCCAACTGGTTGGCCTGGCGTGCGTGCTCGGCGTTCTGCTTGACGGTGGAGGTCAGCTCTTCCATCGACGCGGCGGTTTCTTCCAGGTTCGCCGCCTGCTGCTCGGTGCGGCGCGACAGGTCGTCGTTGCCGGCGGCGATCTCGCCGGCGGCGGCGTTGATGCTGATCGCGGCGGTCTGGATGCGGCCGACGATGGCGGCGAGCTGCTCGGCGGTGGCGTTGGCGTCGTCGCGCATGGTCGCGAACACGCCGTCGAACTCGCCGTGCATGCGTGCGGTCAGGTCGCCCTGCGACAGCGCGGTCAGCAGCTTGGAGACTTCGCCGATGCTGTCGCCGTTGGCCTGCAGCAGGCCGTTGAGCTGCTGCGCCAGCTGCAGGAAGAAGCCCTGCTTGCCGTCGGTGGCCACGCGCCCGGACAGGTCGCCGGCGGCGGCGGCCTGCACGATCTTGGCCACTTCCTCTTCGACCTGGGCCTCGACGGTGCGATCGCGCGATTCGCAGACGAAGCCGACATGGCTGCCGTGCGCATCGCGGATGCTGGAGACGATCTGGGCGATGCGGGCATGGCCGTAGGCCATCTCGCGCTCGACGATGCCCTGCTTCTCGATCGCGGCCACGGTGCGGGTGTCGATCTGGTTGCCGTATTCCAGCACCGACAGCGAGGAACCGACCAGCGGCATGCTCGAATCGAACGCGGGGGCGACCTTGCGGATATGGTCGGCGTACTTGTCGACGATGCCCTGCATCGACGGGTTCGCATAGACGATGGTGTAGTCCAGGTCGGCGATGAACATGCCGGTGGTGGAGTTGTCCAGCGCGGTGCGGATGCGCAGGTTCTCCGACGCCACCGCCGCGTCGCGCTCGGTGCGCTCGCGCAGGTCCTGCTGCATGCGCTTGAGCGCCTGCAGCAGTTCGCCGATCTCGTCCTTGCCGCTGGCGTCGATATGGCCATCGAGCTTGCCGCCGGCGACTTCGTTGGCCACCTTGACCGCGCTGCCCACGTTGCTGGCCAGCATCCGCCCGAACAGCCAGGCCATGCCCACTGCGCCACCGATGCCGATCAGCAGGCAGACCAGCAGTGTTGCCGACGCCTTGGCGTAGGTGCCGCCAGCGGTTTGCGCGGCCACCTTGGCCTGGCGATCGCTCTCCGCGATCAGCGCGATCACATCGTCGACCACCTTGTTGTGCAGGGTGCGCGTCTCGCTGGTGAACGTGTCGATCGCATCGTCATGCAGCTCCAGCTGCACCATTTCGTCCACGGACTGATAGGAGGCTTTCGCCTTCTTCCAATCGGCGACTGTGCGCTGGTAGATCGCGCGCTCGTTGTCGCTGCCGATCATCGGCGGGTATTTGGCCAGGATCTCGTCCAGTTGCTTGGCCAGCGAGACCTTGCGCGCCTCCGACTCCTTCTTCAGCGCGTCGCTGCTGCGAATCAGGTTCTGGTACGCCGCATTGCGGTATTCGCCGAGAATGCCGCGGATCTCGCCACCGGTACGCACGCTTGGCACTACATTCTTGGAAACCGTTTCGGCCACGCCGTTGATCGAATGCAGCCCGTTATAGGCGGCAAGCCCCTGTATCAACATGATGGCGAGCACGACACCGAATGCCAGCATCAGCTTCGGCATCAGCTTCATATTCTTTATCCACTGCATGAACGCATTTCCCCTTGGTTCGACAACGGCGGCGTAGCATCAGAAAAACAAAAGCGCCGCCATGCCGGAGCGCATGGGCTCCGGCGCGGCGACGCTTCGTGGTCTTACTTGATCGTGGCCAGCTTCAGGCTGGACGGCGCGCTGACCTGGATCTCGGCGCGCGAGCTGTCGCGTTCGATCTTGCCGATCACGCACACGTCCTTGCCTTCCAGGCTTTCCGGCGCGAAGCCGAACTTGCCGCGGTCGGCGCCGGCGATGCGCGCGGAGAAGGTGTGGCGCGGGAACATGCCGCCCATGTACAGGAAGGTCGGCTCGCCTTCGGAGTTCTGCGCGTACTTGGCCTTCTCGACCTTGCCGCAGACCATGCCGTCCTTGCCGACGAAGCGGGCCGCCATCTCCGGCGGAATCATCTGCTGCGACTGGGCGAAGGCGCTCGGGCTGGCGGCAAGCAGCAGGACCAGCAACAGAGGAAAGCTCGGTTTCATAGGGGGAAACTCCTTTAGGGGTGGGCGAAATAGGTCGGCCCAGGTACTGGATCGGGCCACCTATCAGCTATCGGCGTGGTAACGACGAACTTGATCGGCGCAAGTGATAAGCAGTTCGCATTTCCGAAAGAAAAAACCCGCCAATGGACGGCGGGTCGGGAATTGCGTGCGGAACCGCGGCGTGGCCGCGGCTCGAGCCGGCTCAGGCGGCTTCGTCGACGTGCGCCTGCTGGCTCAGGTCGGCGCTGTCGAGCAGGGTCTCGATGTCCAGCAGGATCAGCATCTTGTCGTCCTGGGTGCCGATGCCGGAGATGAAGCGGGTGTCCACCGCGGCGCCGAATTCGGGCGTCGGCCGGATCTGCTCCTCGTTCAACGGGATCACGTCGGAGACGCTGTCCACGACGATGCCGACCACGCGGTCCTCGACGTTGAGCACGATCATCACGGTGAAGGCGTCGTAGCGGGCTTCCTTCAGGCGCAGCTTCAGGCGCAGGTCGATCACCGGCACGATGGTGCCGCGCAGGTTGATCACGCCCTTGATGTACTCCGGGGCGTCCGGCACCCGGGTGACCGAGTCGTAGCCACGGATTTCCTGCACCTTCAGGATGTCGACGCCGTAATGCTCTTCGCCGAGGGTGAAGCTGAGGAATTCGCCGCCGGTGGCACCGGAGGCAGAGGTGTTCTTGTCGTTCATCGTGTGCTCCTGGTGCGCACGGAATTGCGGAGGGATGGCGGGAAGCGGGACATGCGGCTCTTGCACTAGATCGGCGTGGTGGGGCAGAACTTTAGCGGTCGTGTAACCGTCCCGGCCGGCTTGGTGGATTCGATAAAGATGGCGTGACCTGTACGAGCGGCTTCAGCCGCGACCGGGGTTTCCTGGTAACGCCCCGGTCGCGGCTGAAGCCGTTCCTACAGGGGGCGCCGTGGGCGGTGGAGGCGTTGTTCAGGACAGCATGCCGCTCTTGCGTGCGCTGCGCTGGCGCTCGATGCGGAAGATGTAGCGCTGGATCGCCGCGTCGGCGCCGCGCGGCAGATCGGCGAAGCGCAGCCCCACCCGCAGCGTGTCCTGGCCGTTGGCCAGCTTGTGCGGATACATGTTGCAGACCTGCAGGGTCAGCTTGATGGCATCGGCGTCGGGCAACTGCAGCACGCAGCGCGGGTAGCTGTGGCGCTGCTCCGGCACCGGCTGGCCGGGGACCAGCGCCACCGCCACGCCGCCGCCGCTGATGTCGATGACCCGCAGCACCAGTTCGGTGGGTGGGCTGGCGTCGTCCAGCCGCAGCACGCACATCGGCGATTCGGTGATCGGCGTCTCAAGGCGGAAGTGCTCGCGGCGCTGCAGGTAGTACAGCGAATCGGGCAGCGGCGCGCGAAAGCCCGGCGTGCCGTCGCCATCGACCCGTTCCAGGTCGGCGATGCGGAAGCGCAGGCGCACCCTGTCAAGCTGCGCGAAGCACAGCAGGTACTCGGCCTGCTCGGCGATGCGGTTGTTGGCCTCGTTGATGCTCAGGTCCAGCAGCAGGCTGTCCTCATCCAGCTCCAGCAACGCGGTCGAGAACGACTGGTCGCGGCCGCCCACATGCGCGCTGATCTGCGAACGCTGATTGATCAGCGCCTGCAGCAGCTGCCGGATCTGGCGCGGGTTGGTCAGCAGGAAGCGGTCGTCCTGTTCCGTCGCCTCGTGCGCAGACGGTTCGGGGGCGTCGCTGGGAATGCCTTCGGCCATGGGTGGGCAACGGGATCGTGGATGGGGCGGGGCGGCGCATTCCGCCCGTCCCACGATGCTATCGGCCGTGTCCGGCTTTTTTGTAGCCTGAATGCAATGTGGCGATGTTGCCGGCCGGCGGGCGCTGGTCCAGCGTGAACGAGGCGACCGCCCGCGCCAGCTCACCTGCCTGGCTTTCCATGGAGCGCGCACTGGCGGTGGCCTCCTCGACCAGGGCCGCGTTCTGCTGGGTGGCCTCGTCCATCTGGGTCACGGTGTGGTTGACCTGTTCGATGCCGGCCGACTGTTCCTGCGAGGCGGTGGAAATCTCGCCCATGATGTCGGTGACGCGCTGCACCGAGGCCACGATCTCGCTCATGGTCTGCCCGGCCTGGCGCACCAGCGCCGAACCGTTGGACACCTGGCCGACCGAGTCGTCGATCAGGCTCTTGATCTCCTTCGCCGCATTGGCCGAGCGCTGGGCGAGGGTGCGCACTTCGCTGGCGACGACGGCGAAACCGCGGCCCTGTTCGCCGGCACGTGCGGCTTCGACCGCGGCGTTGAGCGCCAGGATGTTGGTCTGGAAGGCGATGCCGTCGATGACGCTGATGATGTCGGCGATCTTCTTGGAGGAAGTCTCGATGCCGCTCATCGTGGTCACCACTTGGCCGACCACGTCGCCGCCCTGGGTGGCGACGGCCGCGGCGCCGACCGCCAATTGGTTGGCCTGGCGCGCATTCTCGGCGTTCTGCCTGACGGTGGAGGTCAGCTCCTCCAGCGACGCGGCGGTTTCCTCCAGGCTGGCGGCCTGCTGCTCGGTGCGGCGCGACAGGTCGTCGTTGCCGGCGGCGATCTCGCCGGCGGCGGTGTTGATCGCATCCGAGGCGCCCTGGATCTGGCGCACGATCGTCGCCAACTGTTCGGCGGTGGTGTTGGCGTGGTCCTTCATGTTGGCGTAGACGCCCTGCAGGTCGGCGTCGATGCGGGTGGACAGGTCGCCCGCGGACAGCGCCTGCAGCATGTGCTGGATATGCCCCAGGCCGGAGGCGCTGGCTTCCAGCAAGGCATTGATCTGCTCGGCCAGCAGCAACAGGAAGCCCTGTTTGTTGTCCAGGCGCACGCGGCCATCCAACTCGCCGGCGACCGCGCTGCGCACGATGCCGGCGATTTCCTCTTCCACCGCCACTTCGTCGGTGCGGTCGGACCATTCGACGACGAAGCCGAGGCGATTGCCGTCGCCGTCGATCACCGGATTCACGATCAGCCGCATGGTATGGCCGCCGACGCGGATCTGCGCGCGGTAGGTGCCCTTCAGCTCGGCCAGCAGGCGCGCCTGGTGCTCGGGGTGGCGATGGAACACATCGATGGTGTTGCCGATCAGCGTCTGCACGTCGAAGTGCGGCAGGTCGCGGCGCAGGTCGTCCTGCACGTCGCCGAGCATCTTCACCAGCGGGCGGTTGACGTAGACGATGCGCCGATCGGCGTCGGCGATCATCACGTTGGTGCTGACATCGTCCAGCGCGACGCGCACGCGCAGATTCTCCGCGGCCACCACGCGCTCGGTGCGCAGCCGTTCGCGCAGATCGTCGCGCATGCGGCGCATGCCGTGCAGCAGCCGGCTGACGTCGTCCTGGCCGTGGCCGACCTCGATATGGCTTTCCAGGCGCCCGGCGGCGATGTCGCCGATCACCTGCTCGACCACCGCCAGCGGCCGCGACACCATGCGCCGCGCCAGCACGAACACCAGCACGGCGCAGCCGACCAGCATCAAGGCGGAGAACGCCAGGATGCTGCGCATCAAGGCCTGCAGCGGCGCCTCGATGGCGCTGCGCGGCTGTGCGCCGAGCAGCACCCATTGCCACGGCCGGTAGGCCTGCGCGGTGACCAGGAACGGCTCGGCCGCTGCGTCTGCAGTTGCGTCGCGCTTGAGCCGCAGCGTCGCGCTGGCCTGCTTGCCCTCGAGCAAGGCCTGCAGCAACGGCTTGTCCGCCTCCACCACCAGCGCTTCCACGTTGGCGGCCTTGGAGACCGGGTGCGCGAGCAGTTGCCCGCGCCGCGCCGGGTGCATGTCCACGGCGATGAAGTGGCCGTTTTCGCCGACGCGCGTGCTGCGCAGGCGTTCCTGCAGCGCGGCCAGGCCCTGGGTGTAGTTGCGGCCGACGAACAGCGCGCCGACCAGGTTGTCCTGTGCGTCGTGCAGCGGCTGGTAATGGGTCATGTAGTCGTTGCCGAACAAATTCGCCGGCCCGGTGTAGGGCTTGTTCTGCAGCAGCAGCGCATAGGCCGGATGCGCATGGTCCAGCACGGTGCCGACCACGCGTGCGCCGGACTGGTCGTGCAGCGAGGTGGCGATCCGGACCAGGTCGTCGCCGCTGCGCACGAACACCGTCGCCACGCCGCCGCTGGCGTCGGCGAAATGATCCACCGAGGCGAAATCGAGATTCAGCACATGCGGCCCGATGCGCAGCGTCGGCGTCTGCACGTCGCCGACCTGCACCGTCTTGGCCGGCTCCAACTGCGGCGCGCCGGCGGGCAGCATGGTCGCGAACAGCTGCCCCATCCGGTCGGTTTCCTCGCTCAGCACCCGGTCGTACATCGCCACCGACTGGTTCATCAGGGTGGTGGCCGACTCGATTTCCTTGAGTACCTGGGTCTCATGGCTGGCGGCGGACTGGCGGTAGATCAGGGTGGCCAGCAACACCAGCGCGGCGCTGACCGCGATGGTGAGCAGGGCCGACAGCTTGGTGCCGACCGAGAGATGGCTGAACTTTTTCATGGGGGCGCCTATGCGGACGAGACAGAACGCCTGTGTGAGCGGCGCGTGAATTCCTATCGGCGGCGGTGACGAAAAATTGACCGGGAAATGGTCGTTTATGGCTTTATTTTCAGGCGTTTAGGTCTGTCTCGAGACAGCTAGGGGACATGGCCGGGACATTGGCGAGGCGCTCAGGCCACCCGACTTGCGGCAAATGCGTATTGCATGGGGACGCAGACGTATCGAAGCGATCTGCGTCCCCGCGCTGCGGTGAGCGCGGGATGTCGGCGTGCGGCAGGCCGGGCGACGGCGCTGCGCCGGATCAGAACTCGCGCAACTCGGTGCCCGTGGCGACGGCGATCGGTGCGCTGCGTACTGCGGACAACGCGGCCGGCTTGATGGCAGCGCGAGACGCTGCGGCAGGATGCGCACGGAACGTGGACGTGGTTGCCGGGTCGGACAGCTTGAATGCCGCGACCGCATCGGCCAGCTGTCCTGCCTGTTCCTCCATCGTGCGCGCCGCGGCGCTGGCTTCCTCGACCAGCGCGGCGTTCTGCTGGGTGGCCTCGTCCATCTGGGTCACGGTCTGGTTGACCTGCTCGATCCCGGACGACTGTTCCTGCGAAGCGGCGGAGATCTCGCCCATGATGTCGGTGACGCGCTGCACCGAGGACACGATCTCGGTCATGGTCTGGCCGGCCTGGCGCACCAGTGCCGAACCGTTGGCGACCTGGCCGACCGAGGCGTCGATCAGGCCCTTGATCTCCTTGGCGGCGGTGGCCGAGCGCTGGGCGAGGGTGCGCACCTCGCTGGCGACAACCGCGAAACCGCGGCCCTGTTCGCCGGCACGCGCCGCTTCCACGGCGGCGTTGAGCGCCAGGATGTTGGTCTGGAAGGCGATGCCGTCGATGACGCTGATGATGTCGGCGATCTTCTTGGACGAGGTCTCGATGCCGCTCATCGTGGTCACCACCTGGCCGACGACGTCGCCGCCCTGCGAGGCGACGGATGCGGCGCCGACCGCGAGCTGGTTGGCCTGGCGCGCATATTCGGCATTCTGCTTGACCGTGGAGGTCAGTTCCTCCATCGACGCGGCGGTTTCCTCCAGGCTGGCGGCCTGCTGCTCGGTGCGCCGCGACAGGTCGACGTTGCCGGCGGCGATCTCGCCGGCGGCGGTATTGATCGCATCCGAGGCGCCCTGGATCTGGCGCACGATCGTCGCCAATTGGGTCGCGGTGGCGTTGGCGTCGTCGCGGATGCGGGCGAACACGCCATGCAGATCGCCGTCCATGCGCGCGGTGAGGTCGCCCTGCGACAGCGCCGACAGCAGCTGCGAAATGCGCGCCAGGCCATCGGCGTTGTTGTCCAGCAGCGTGTTGAGCTGCTGCGCCAGCAGCAGGTAGAAACCCTGCTTGCCGTGCAGGCCGATGCGGCTGTCGAGGTCGCCGGCGGCCGCGGCCCGCACGATCTGGGTCACTTCCTCTTCCACCTGGATTTCGTCGGTGCGGTCGGCCCACTCCACGACGAAGCCCTGGCGCTCGGACGCGCTGCTGACGATCGGATTGATGATCAGGCGCATGGTGTGCCCACCCACCCGGATCTGCGCGGTGTGGGTCTGCTGCAGCGCCGCCAGCAGCTTGGCTTGGTGCTCGGGGCGCTTGTGGAAGATGTCGATGTTGCGTCCCAGCAGGGCGTTCGCATCGAAGCCGGGAAGCTCGCGGCGCATGTTGTCTTGCGCCGCCGACAGCATCCGCGCCAGCGGCTTGTTGACGTAGACGATGTTGCGCTCGGCGTCGGCGATCATCACGTTGGCGGTGACGTTGTCCAGGGCGGTGCGGATGCGCAGGCTCTCGCGCTGGATCTCCGCGTCCTGTTCGCGGCTGCTCAGCAACTGCTCGCTGGCCACCACCAGGGTATGCGCGATCGAGCCTTCCGGCAGGGTCAGATCGCGGATCGAGGCCGGCAGTGGTTGCTGGCGGGCCATGGCGCGAGCCAGCAGCGCCAGGTCGCGCGGGTCGTGGCCGACGTCCAGCAATTGCTTGCGCATCTGCACCGCCATCGCCACCAGGATTCCCGCTTCGGCCACCACATAGCCGGCGTGGGTGGCCAGGATGCCGATCCCGGCATCGGCCGCGAATGCCTGCAGCGGCACGCCGCGATGCTGCAGCCAGAAGAACAGCACGTGGTGGACGGCGATGGCGGCGGAGGCGACCACGATCGGCCGCCAGTCGCGGTAGTACAGCAACAATGCGATCAGCACGATCACGCCGAAGTGGACCTCGGCCATGCCGCCGGCCTGCTGGATCAGCACCGCGGCCAGCACCATCAGGCCCAGCGCCACGGTGCAGCGGCTCAGCAGCGTGCCGGGGTAGAGCTTCACCTGCAGGGCGATGATCGCCAGGGTCGGCAGCGCCACCGCCAGCCACGGTGTCCATACGCCCTGGTGCCAGGCGGCGGCGAGGCTGACGATGCCGGTGAACGCGGCCACCACCAGGAACAGGCGGTCGGCCTCCGCAGCCAGTTTTTGCAGATAGACGTAGCGCTCGTGGCCTACGAGAAAGCTTCCCTGGGTGGTGGAGGCGCTCATGCGGATGGTTCCTTTGGGCATGCACAGTGGGTGAGAAGGATCAGCGGCGCCGCATTGGCGGCCGCGAGCAGGCGTGGCAGCAGCGACGCGGCGGGAATGGGGGTGCCGCAGCCCTCGATATGCGAAGGGCCGGCGTAGACCAGGCGACCGCCGGCATCGAGCACGATCAGCGGGTAGGGCAGCGCCGCGGGCGCCGGCCGGTCGCTCAGATCGATGTTGAGCAGGCCCGGCAGCGCGGGCGCGGGGCTGCGGGCCGTGCAGCCGCATCCGGCCACGCGCAACTGGAACGCCACGGCCTGGCCGCGCGGCGGCGTGGTGGACGCGAAGGCCTGCAATTGCCGACCGATGGCGTCGGCGCTGGCGCCCGCCGGCGGCTTGGCGAGGTACACCAGGCTGGCGGCCGACCACGCGGCCCAGACGGCGAGCAACAGCAGACCGACCGGCAACGGCGCAAGCCGGCGCGGACGATTCGCCTCGGCGATGGTGGCATCGTGCATGGGCCTCCCGATGGGCGCTGCGCCGACAATCACCGGCTGTTCACGTTATCGACGGGAACGGGGCTGGCTTTAGGCCTTTGCCGATGCGGAGGCGTGAAGAAGGGCAGGGGCGCTTGCGCCAGGCCTTTCGCCGCCGGCCCGCCGTCGCCGGGTGGCGACGCAAACGACATCGGCCGCGGAGACGCTCCGCGGCCGATGCGGGTCGGCTCATGGCATGGGCCAGGCGCCGTTGGATCGAGGGCGCTACGGCCCTGCGATCGCCGCGCTGCGGTGGCTGGCATACGCCGGCTGCGGCTTGCGTTCGGGTGCCGTGGTTGCCGTGGCGGAGCGGGACCGTGGCGATAGCGCGGCATGGGACGTGTCGATCTTGAACAGGGCGACGGTCTCGGTGAGTTGCCCGGCCTGTTCTTCCATCGCGCGCGCCGCGGCGGCGGCTTCCTCGACCAGGGCGGCGTTCTGCTGCGTCGCCTCGTCCATCTGGTTGACGGTCTGGTTGACCTGCTCGATGCCGGCGTACTGCTGCTGCGAGGCGGCGGAGATCTCGCCCATGATGTCGGTGACGCGCTGCACCGAGGCCACGATCTCGCTCATGGTCTCACCGGCCTGGCGCACCAGGGTCGAGCCGTTGGCGACCTGGCCGACCGAATCGTCGATCAGGCTCTTGATCTCCTTGGCCGCGCTCGCCGAACGCTGGGCGAGGGTGCGCACTTCGCTGGCGACCACCGCAAAACCGCGGCCCTGTTCGCCGGCGCGCGCCGCTTCCACTGCCGCATTCAAGGCCAGGATATTGGTCTGGAACGCAATGCCGTCGATGACCGAGATGATGTCGGCGATCTTCTTGGAGGAGGCTTCGATGCCGTTCATCGTGGTGACCACCTGGCCGACCACGTCGCCGCCCTGCGCGGCGACCGAGGCGGCGCCCACCGCCAGTTGGTTGGCCTGGCGCGCGTACTCGGCATTCTGCTTGACCGTGGAGGTCAACTCTTCCATCGACGCGGCGGTTTCCTCCAGGCTGGCGGCCTGCTGCTCGGTACGGCGCGACAGGTCGTCGTTGCCGGTGGCGATCTCGCTGGAGGCGCTGTCGATGCTCGACGCGGCGCTCTGGATGCGGCCGACGATGCCGGCCAACTGCTCGGAGGTGGCGTTGGCATCGTCGCGCATCCTGGCGAACACGCCGTTGAACTCGCCGTGCATGCGTGCGGTCAGGTCGCCGGCGGCGATGGCTTGCAGCATCGCGGACAGCGCCTCGAGGTTGCCGTCGGCGTTGGCCATCAGCTGGTTGAGGCTGTCGACCATGGCGCGGAAGTCGTACTGGAAGCGTTCGGCATCGCCACGCACGCTGAAGTCGCCGGCCGCGGCGGCGGAGGCGAGCTGGTTGATCTCGCGGTTCATCGCGGTCAGGTTCTGCTTGACTGTGTCCATGGTCGCGGTCAGCGCGGCTTTTTCGCCGGGCAGGCGGTCCATGTCCTCGCTGAGGTCGCCGATCGCGTAACGGCCCATGATCTGCGCCAGGCGCAGGGTGACGGCGATATGCGCCGCGGCCAGCGCGTTGCTGTCGCGGACCATGCGCCCGTAGTCGCCGGGGAAGGCGCTCTCGTCCATGCGATAGCCGATCTGGCCGGCGTCGTGGCGCTGCGCCATCTCGACCTGCGCCGCCAGTACGCGCTGCAGCTGCTGTTGCATCTGCTGCATGTTTGCGAGCAACTGGCCGCTTTCGTCGCGGCTGGAGACCGCGATCGCGCTGTCCAGGCGGCCCTGCGCGATCTGCGCGGCGACGCTGGCGGCGTTGCGGACGTTGCGGGTCAGCACCGACAGGGTGTGGACGCACAAGGCGACGATGAGCAGCGTCAGCAGGCTCAGCCCGGCGATCGTCCACCACATCGCGCTGCGCGCCTCGGCCAGATGCCTTGCCGACTGCCGCTGCAGGGCTTGCAACGACGTTGCGCTCAGCGCCTGCAACGCATGGCCCCAGGTGTCGAGCGCGCGGTTCCAGCGGCGGTCGGCGTCGGGCGCGCCGCTGTCCAGCGCGGCGGACAGTTGTTGCAAGGCGTCGTCGGCACGACCCGCTTCGGTCGCGACGGCCGCGGCCAGCGATGGATCCGGTTGCTCGAGCAGGCCGACCGCCTTTTCCAGTTCGTTGCGCAGCCGTGCATGGTCGCGCGCGATCTGCGCGATCTGCTCGCGCAGCACTGGCGCATCCGCGCCGGCCTGCGACGGATCCGCAGCCACGTCCAGGCGGGTCAGCGCTTCGCTGGTATCGGGACCGTAGATCAGGCTGGCCACCACCAGGTGATAGCTCTCCACATACGGGGTATAGACCAGTTGGCTGTCATCGCGCAGCGCATCCAGCGCGGCGGCGGCCTGTTCGGCGACTGCGCGGCTGTCGCCGCGTCCGTTCGCCAGCGCCTGGCGCAGGCCCGCCAAGGCCTTGTCGCTGCGTTCGAAGCCGGGCAGCGCCGGAACGGTGCGCTGCAGATCGGCCAGGGACCGGTCCGCCGCGCGTGCCGCATCGGCGGCGGCAGCGCCGGTTTCGACGCGTTCGGCCTGCAGTGCCCCCAGCAGCGACAGCATCTCGCGCAGCGGCGCATAGCTGCGCAGTTCGTTGCGGCTGATGCCGACGCTTTCGTTGAGTTTGTCGCTGTAGAGCAGGACCGGGATCGCCAGCCCGAGCAGGACGAGGATGCCGATGATGCTGAGCTTCCTGGCGATGGCGAGATCGTGCCAGGCGTGCAGTACGCGCTGCGACCCGAGGGCGGGGCGGGGATGGCCGGCAGCGGCCTGGGGAAACTGTTGTGGCATGAAAAGTCTCTGAGCGTCGTTGGGGCGACAAGTCAAGCAGCGCGCGATTGCAGCGGCCAGGCATCGTCCGCCTGCAGATACGGAGCCGCCGCGCGCACGGATGCAGGCGGTGGGCAGCGCGATAGGGAATGCTTCATGGCGAGCACTGCTTGCGGAAACGTCCTGGGGTCGATGCAGTAACGGCGTGCGAGCTGGATTGTTGAAGCGCGGCCGGCGTACGAGTCAGCCGGCGATCGAGTTTGTCGCGTGTCTGTGAGTGCTGGATTACAACGCTGTTGCATCCTTGTACTCGGCGTGGCACTCGATCCGGAAGCGGTGGGCCGATTCCGGGTCGCTGCCGCCACTGCCGGCGATCGGCGTGAGCTGCCTGGGAATCAAACTGGCGGCTACCGGGCGCGAGTCTTGGCAGCGCTCGCGCTGCGCGTGGCCGTCACAACGACGATCGCCATGCCGGAAGGGCATGGCGATCGTCGGCATTGCGATGGCGGGGGCTTAGAACTCGTGCCAGCTGGTATCGCTAGCGGCGGCACCAGCGCCAACCGCACGCTTGGGTGTGGCGCGCACGGCGCGGGTCACTGCCGACACCTGTGCCTTGACCATTGCGGACACGGCCGGTGCGCTGATCGCCTGGCGCCGGCTCGCCGGTGCCGTCGTCGCCGGAGCATCGTCGATCTTGAACACCGCGATGGTTTCGGTGAGCTCGCGCGCCTGATCTTCCATCGAGCGTGCCGCGGCCGTGGCTTCTTCCACCAGCGCCGCATTCTGCTGGGTGGCCTCGTCCATCTGGGTCACGGTCTGGTTGACCTGCTCGATGCCGGCGTACTGCTCCTGCGAAGCGGCGGAGATCTCGCCCATGATGTCGGTGACGCGCTGCACCGAGGACACGATCTCGGTCATGGTCTGGCCGGCCTGGCGCACCAGCGCCGAGCCGTTGGACACCTGGCTGACCGAGTCGTCGATCAGGCTCTTGATTTCCTTGGCGGCGTTGGCCGAGCGCTGGGCGAGGGTACGCACCTCGCTGGCGACGACAGCGAAACCGCGGCCCTGTTCGCCGGCACGCGCCGCTTCCACCGCGGCGTTGAGCGCCAGGATGTTGGTCTGGAAGGCGATGCCGTCGATGACCGAGATGATGTCGGCGATCTTCTTCGACGAGGTCTCGATGCCGCTCATCGTGGTGACGACCTGGCCGACCACGTCGCCGCCCTGCGAGGCGACTGCCGCGGCACCGACCGCGAGCTGGTTGGCCTGACGCGCGTGCTCGGCATTTTGCTTGACGGTGGAGGTCAGTTCTTCCATCGACGCGGCGGTTTCTTCCAGGCTGGCCGCCTGCTGCTCGGTGCGGCGCGACAGGTCGTCGTTGCCGGTGGCGATCTCGCTGGAAGCGCTGTTGATGCTCAACGCGGCGGTCTGGATGCGGCCAACGATGGCGGCCAACTGCTCGGAGGTGGCGTTGGCGTCGTCGCGCATCTGCGCGAACACGCCCTGGAATTCGCCGTGCATGCGTGCGGTCAGGTCGCCGGCGGCGATCGACTGTAGCAGCGCGGACAAGGACTGCAGGTTGCCGTCGGCGGTGGCCATCAGCTGGTTGAGGTTGTCGACCATGGCGCGGAAGTCGTACTGGAAGCTGTCGGCGTCGCCGCGCACGCTGAAGTCGCCGGCCGCCGCGGCGGTGGCCAGGTGGCTGATCTCGCGGTTCATCGCGGTCAGGTTCTGCTTGACCTTGTCCATGGTCTCGGTCAGCACGGCCTTTTCGCCCGGCAGGCGGTCCATGTCGTCGCTGAAGTCGCCGATCGCATAGCGGCCCATGATCTGCGCCAGGCGCAGCTTCACCGCGATGTGCGAACCCGCCAGCTCGTTGCTGTCGTGCACCATGCGGCCGTATTGCCCCGGGAACGCCTTGGCATCCATGCGGTAGCTGATCTGGCCGGCATCGTGGCGCTGCGCCATCTCGTTCTGCGCGGCCAGCACCGCCTGCAGCTGCGTCTGCATCTTGTTCATGCTGATCAGCAGACGGCCGGTTTCGTCGCGCGAGCGGGTGTCGATGGCATTGTCGAGATTGCCGGAGGCGATGGCGTCGGCGACCGAGATGGCTTGCCCCATCCGCTTGACCAGCTGGCGGCGGATCAGCAGGCCCATGCCTACGGCGACCAGTACCGCGATCAGGCTACCGATCAGCACCGACCACTTGCCGCGGGTGCGCACCGCTTCCAGCTCGGCGCTGCGCGTGGCCAGCAGGCTGGTCTCTTCGTTGGCGAAATCGCTCAGCAGCTGACGGATCTTGCCCATCGCGGCGCGGTCGCGTCCCTCGCCGAATACGGCCAGGGACTGTTCGGCACCGTTGGCCGCATCGCGTACGCCGATGGTCTCCTTTTCCACTGCCAGAAATTGCTGATATGTCTTGTCCAACTCGGCCAGGCGCGTCTGTTGCTTGGGATTGTCCACGGTCAGCTGCTTGGCGTCGGCATAGCCCTTTTCGAACTCGGCCTGGCCTTTCTCGAAGGGCTGCAGATGCTGCTTGTCGCCCGACAGCAGGTAGCCGCGCGTGGCGGTTTCGATATTGAGTGCGTTCTCCTGCATCTCTTGTCCGGTCGCCAACACCTTGAACGTGTGCTCGTTGATCGCCATGGAGCTGTTCAATTTGGACTGGCTGCTCAGACTGATGCCGCCGACGACGAGCATGACCAGTACCACGGCGCCGAAGCCGATGGCGAGCTGGGTGGAGATGGATGGATTCTTGGAAGTCATGTGGCTTCTACCGGGTCAGGTGAACGAATAGTCGAACTGCGGAAGTACGGGCCCGGCAGGGAGAGCGGTCTGCATGGCGCCGGAGCTCAGCAGACGTGACACATGGACAGGAGGAGCCGGCCGACGCACAAGACACGATGGTCGAGGCAGTGGTGGCGGCTCTATCACATTCACATTGAAACTTTAGTGGTATTTTTTAGACAAAATCTCATATTGAGACTTGTAGCGGCTGTCGATGGGCAGACTTTAGGGTCGGAATGGGAAAATATCCGGCTCACGATGCCCATCCCAGAATCGGCGAGGTGGGTAGGTGCCAGTTTTGCGCTGCGCATAAGAACGATTCTCATGCTCTGGTCGCTGGCGATGTCTAATGCCTGTCCGTAATCGGACCTAAAAAGAAAGCCCAAATCGACGATTTGGGCTTTGCGATCATGCGACGCTGATCGATCGTGCGTCGCTGGTGCCGCTGCCGACGGCATGGCCGGTCGACGCTCCGGCGATGCGGCATCAGAATTCCTGCCAATCCGCCTCGGCCGCCGCGTTCGCAGCGCTCCGCTTGTTCGGTACCGCGCGAATGGCTGGCTTGGGCGGGTTGCCGGCGATCTGCGGCAGCTTCGCGTGTGCGGTCTTCGCGGCCACTGTTCGGTTCGCAGATGCCGTCACCTGGACGCCGTCGTCGAGCCTGAACATCGCCACGGCCTCGCTCAGCTGACCGGCCTGTTCTTCCATCGCGCGCGCCGCGGCGGTGGCTTCCTCGACCAGCGCGGCGTTCTGCTGGGTGGCTTCGTCCATCTGGGTGACGGTCTGATTGACCTGCTCGATCCCGGACGACTGTTCCTGCGAGGCGGCGGAGATCTCGCCCATGATGTCGGTGACGCGCTGCACCGAGGACACGATCTCCTGCATGGTGCGGCCGGCCTGATCCACCAGGGCCGAACCTTCGGCGACGCGGGTCACCGACTCGTCGATCAGGCTCTTGATCTCCTTGGCCGCGCCGGCCGAACGCTGGGCGAGGGTACGTACCTCGCTGGCGACCACTGCGAAGCCGCGGCCCTGTTCGCCGGCACGTGCCGCTTCCACCGCCGCATTCAAGGCCAGGATGTTGGTCTGGAAGGCGATGCCGTCGATGACACTGATGATGTCGGCGATCTTCTTGGAGGAGGTCTCGATGCCGCTCATCGTGGTGACCACCTGGCCGACCACGGCGCCGCCCTGCGAGGCGACGGACGCAGCACCGACCGCCAGCTGGTTGGCCTGGCGCGCGTGCTCGGCGTTCTGCTTCACGGTAGAGGTCAGCTCTTCCATCGAGGCGGCGGTCTCTTCCAGGCTGGCGGCCTGCTGCTCGGTACGGCGCGACAGGTCGTCGTTGCCGGCGGCGATCTCGCTGGCGGCGGTGTTGATGTTGCCGGCGGCCTGCTGGATGCGGCCGACGATGCCGGCCAGCCGCTCGGCGGTGGCGTTGGCATCGTCGCGCATGGTCGCGAACACGCCGTGGAACTCGCCGCGCATGCGCGCGCTCAGGTCGCCGTCGGCCAATGCGCTGAGCAGGCGCGACACTTCGGCGATGCTGACCGCGTTGGCATCGAGCAGGCCGTTGAGCTGCTGCGCCAGCAACAGGAAGAAGCCCTGCTTGCCGTCGCTGTCGATGCGCTTGGACAGGTCGCCGGCGGCGGCGCTGCGCACCACCTCGGCCACGTCCACTTCGACCTTGGCCTCGGCGGTGCGGTCGCGCCATTCGCAGACGAAACCGACGTGGGCGCCGACCTCGTTGCGGATCGCGGAGATCTCCTGCGCGATGCAGGCATCGCGGTAGCGCACCTCGCGCTGCGCGACGCCCTGGCGGTCGAGCTGCTGGTAGATCTCCGCGTCCTGCGAGTTGCCCACTTCCAGCAACGACACCGGCTGGCCGAGCAGGGGACTGGAACGCTGGAAGGCCGGCGCGCAGGCGTGGATGTCGTCGGCGTAGGTGTGCAGCAGTTTCTGCAGCGCGCCGTTGGCGTAGACGATGGTCAGGTCGGGATCGGCGATGTACATGCCGGTCGAGGCGTTGTCCAGCGCGGTGCGGATGCGCAGGTTCTCGGCGGCGATGCTGCGCTCGCGTTCGATCCGCTCGCGCAGTTCGCGCTGCATCCGCGCCAGCGCCGCCATCAGGCTGTTTGCGTGCTTGGCGGCGACCGGAATCGGCTGATCCAGGCGCCCTTCGGCGATGTGCTGGGCGGCGGCCATCGCCACGCGCGGTTCGCCGCCGAGCAGGCGCGAGACCGAACGCAGGATCCAGCCGGCGGCCAGTCCCAGGCACAGGATCGCCAGCACTACCGAACCGGACTGTTGCCAGGTCACGCGGCGGCTGTACTGCTCGGCGGCGCGGCGATTGGCCTCGTTCAGTGCCGCGATGCGGTCGCTGATCGAGCCCATGCGGGTTTCGAGTTGCTCGAACTTTTCGGTGAAGGCGGCGTAGGCGGCGGCGCTGTCCGCATGCGTTTCGACCAGGCCCACGACCTGGCTCGCAGCGTCGATGTAGGCCTGCAGCGCAGGTGCGACGGCATCCAGTTCGCGGCGCAACGCCGGATCCAGCGGCAGTTTGCGGTTGTCGGCCAGGGCCTGGCGGAACTCCGTGGCGTGCTCGAGCAGCGACGCGTGCGCGGCCTTGATGCCGGCGTCGTCCTGGCGCGAGGCGGACAGCAGCGCGGTGGTCACGTCGCCGCGCAGGGCGTCGTGCATCATGTCCGCCTGCATGTGATTGCGCAGCGCATCGGAGGAAATGACCTGCGCGGCGACCGCGTTGAGCAATCCATGCTGTGCGCTGTAGCCGACGCCGCCCAGCGCCAGCAGCGCGAGCACCGCCACCAGCACCAGGATTGCGAGCATGTGCATGATCTTCATCGGTATCGCCTAATTTTGTTCAGAAACGGAAGGACAGTCCCGCGCCGAGCGCGTGATCCGGCGAACGGTCGTTGAGGCCGTAGCTGTAGGCCACATCCAGTTGCACGTCGTTGCTCAGCAGCCAGGCCGAGCCGACGTCGAGCAGGGCGACGGTGCCGCCGTCGTCGCTTTTGGCGATCTGCGGCAGCGCCAGTTCGACGAACGAACGGCTGCGTTCGGTCCACGACTTGCCGAGCACCACGCCGAAGATGCCGGCCGCGTAGCGGTGGCCGTCCTCGTTCTCGTCCCAGATCACGCCCGGCATCACGCCGGCGGAGAGGCTGTCGCTGAGCTCCCATTCGGCGACCAGGCGGAATGAGGGCCGCGCGCCGTTGCCGCGCAGGCGCCGCGCGCCGCTGGGCAGGTCCACGTGCAGCAACCATGCCAGCGAGGCGCCGCCGTCGTCGGAAGCGGCCAGGTGATGCTTGACCCCGAGCGAGACATCGGAGAAGCCGGAGATATCGCCATCGCCGCCGGGCACGTCGTTGTGCTGCCAGCCGTCGGTTTCCAGGCGCAGTTCCCAGGTCGGGCCGAGGCCGTAGCGGAACAGGGTGGGCGTGGCGTAGCCGTTGACGCCGTCGTCGCGTTCCCAGGCGACGCTGGTTTCCACCTGCAGGCGGCGGTCGCCGACGGTGAGGCTGGATTCGACGAAGTCGGGACGATCGGTGGCGATCGGCTCGGCTTCGGCGTGCGCGAGGCTGGCGATGCCGAACAAGCTCAGGCAGCTGGCAAGAACGATAGGTTTCATTGTGTTCCCCGTGAACGGTCGATCTTGAAACGCACGCGCCTGGCCGGGTGTCCCGGACTGGCCGCATGGTCCGTTTGGACCGGCTGTCGCGTCCCCCAAGACGCGGTCAACCAAATGTCATACAGGCTAGCGGCCAGGCGCGACGGATCTTTAAATATGTCCGATCGATGGCTTGCGGAGGTCATCGAAAAGACAACGCTGCGGCGGTTGGTCTGGCGTGTTTGTCGCGCCCTCACCCCGGCCCCTCTTCCCACCGGACTTTCTTCGGCTGCCGGTGGGAGAGGAACTCAACCGATGGCGAGGCGATGGAAGGGCTGGCGCCAAGCCATTCAGGCAAGCACAGCCGCCGATGCCGGTCCGGCGCGTCCCCGCGTAATGTGGGAATGCCCCGAACCGCAGCGGCTCAGAACTCGTGCCACTGGGTTTCGTCGGCGCTCGCCGGCTTGCCTGGCAGCGCGCGCATCGGCACGGTACTGCGCTTTGCCGGCGCGCTCTTGGCTTTCGCCCTTGGCGCGGCGACCGTGGGGCTGAGCCTGGCCGCGGTTGCCGGCGTGGAGACGGCCGCGTTGTCGAGCTTGAACACGGCCACGGCCTGGGTGAGCTGGCCGGCCTGTTCCTCCATCGCGCGCGCCGCGGCCGTGGCTTCTTCGACCAGGGCAGCGTTCTGCTGCGTGGCTTCGTCCATCTGGGTCACGGTCTGGTTGACCTGTTCGATGCCGGCGTATTGCTCCTGCGAGGCGGCGGAGATCTCGCCCATGATGTCGGTGACGCGCTGCACCGAGGACACGATTTCCTGCATGGTCTGCCCGGCGCGATCGACCAGCGCCGAGCCTTCGGCAACGCGTGTCACCGAGTCGTCGATCAAACCCTTGATCTCCTTGGCCGCGCTCGCCGAGCGCTGGGCGAGGGTGCGCACCTCGCTGGCGACGACGGCGAAACCGCGGCCCTGCTCGCCGGCGCGCGCCGCTTCCACCGCGGCGTTGAGCGCCAGGATATTGGTCTGGAAGGCGATGCCGTCGATCACCGAGATGATGTCGGCGATCTTCTTCGACGAGGTCTCGATGCCGTTCATCGTGGTCACCACCTGGCTGACCACGTCGCCGCCCTGCGACGCGACCGCGGCCGCGCCGACGGCGAGTTGATTGGCCTGGCGCGCGTGCTCGGCGTTCTGCTTCACCGTGGAGGTCAATTCCTCCATCGACGCCGCGGTTTCCTCCAGGCTGGCGGCCTGCTGCTCGGTGCGGCGCGACAGGTCGTCGTTGCCGGCGGCGATCTCGCTGGAGGCGCTGTTGATGCTCGATGCCGCGGTCTGGATGCGGCCGACGATGCCGGCCAGCTGTTCGGCGGTGGCATTGGCGTCGTCGCGCATCCGGGCGAACACGCCGTTGAACTCGCCGTGCATGCGCGCGCTCAGGTCGCCGGCGGCGATCGACTGCAGCAGCATGGACAGCGCTTCCAGGTTGCCGTCTGCAGTGGCCATCAGCTGGTTGAGGCTGTCGACCATGGCGCGGAAATCGTATTGGAAGCGCTGCGCATCGCCACGCACGCTGAAGTCTCCGGCCGCGGCGGCGGAGGCGAGCTGGTTGATTTCGCGGTTCATCGCGGTCAGGTTCTGCTTGACCGTGTCCATGGTCTCGGTCAGTACGGCTTTTTCGCCGGGCAGGCGGTCCATGTCCTCACTGAGGTCGCCGATCGCATAGCGGCCCATGATCTGCGCCAGGCGCAGTTTCACCGCGATATGCGAAGCGGCCAGCGCGTTGCTGTCGCGGACCATGCGCCCGTAGTCGCCGGGGAAGGCGCTTTCGTCCATGCGGTAGCTGATCTGGCCGGCGTCATGGCGTTGCGCCATTTCCTTCTGCGCATCGAGCACGGCGCGCAGTTGTTCCTGCATGCGCTGCAACGAACCGAACAAGCGGCCCAGCTCGTCGTTGCGCTGGTAGTGAATGCGGCTGTCCAGGCGCCCGGCGGCGACGGCACCGGACACCTCCACGGCATTGGCCAGCGGGGTGACCACCAGGCGCCGCAGCAGGATGTAGAGACCGGCGCTGAGCAGCAGTGCCGCGCAAAGGCCGACCGCGGCGATGGTCCACAGCAGCGAGCGCGCCTGGGCCATCAGCAGCGCGCGCGGCACCGCCACGCCCAGCGCGAAGCGCTCCTGTGCCTGACCGATCTGCAGCGGGACGTACACTTCGATGTCGGTGGCTCCGGTCTGCGCATCGGCGACTTCGCGGGTCACGCTCTCGCCCTTGGCGATGGCGGTCAGCAAGGCGCGCGTGGCCGGGTCGTCCAGCTTCTTGCCGACCTTGGCCGCGTCGCGATCGGCGATGATCGCGCCGCCGGGCGACAGCAGGCGCACGCGGCCAGCGCCGAGCGGGCGCAGCTTGGACAGGCGTTCCTGCAGCTTGGCCAGGCCGAAGTCGGTGGTCACCACGCCCAGGAACTTGCCGTCCTCGAGCACCGGCGTGGTCAGCGTGGTCATCAGCACCTTGTTGCCGCCGATCTCGTACACGTAGGGTTCCACCACGGTCGGGCGGCGCTGCTGGCGCGCCTTCAGGTACCAGTCGCCGGAGCCGGGCACCTCGTAGTCGCGCAGCGGCTCGCGCACCTGCTTGTCGCCCTGCCAGGCCCAATACACCATGTAGCGGCCGCTGGCGTCGTGGCCCTCGGCGTTGGCATAGGCGCTGTCCTTGCCGTCGAACGCCTGCGGCTCCCACAGCGTGCCCAGGCCGGTCCAGTCCGGATGCTGGCGCAATTCGCGCAGCACGATATCGCTGAATGTCTCGCGCACCTTGCCGTCCTGGTTGCGCTGCGCCAGCAGGGTGTTGGCGAAGACCTGGTTGGACACGAAGGCCGCGCCGATGTCGCTGGAAATGCGTTGCGCTTCCAGGTGGGCGGCATCGGTCATGCCCGCTTTCGCCGAGGTGAGCAGCGCATCGCTGCTGCGCACGTAGATGATCGCGGCGGTCACGCCGAAACACAGCAGGGCGATCGCGGCCACGCCAAGCATCAGGCGGGTGGCGACACTGGTGAAGCGGGAGGCTGGATTCTGGCTCATTGTGTTCATCGACTGGCAAAAGTGGAAAAAGACACGGATGCCGATTCATTCGCCCACGCTGCGGTGCGATGTCGAGTAGGTGACGCGAGCGGCCCGGAACTCTCCTGTGTCCGAGTGTTTATCGGCACTGCGTCCCGGAAATTGAATCGGCCGCAGGGACACTGCGGCCGATCGGACCCTCAGGCGGCGGTGGGACTCGCTGCTGCCGGACTCAGAACTCCTGCCATTCGGTTGCGGTGCCCACCGCGGCCAGCGCGCGCGGCCGCGGCGCCTGGCGCAGCGGCGGACGCGCTGCCGCGGCGCTGCGCAGGACCGGCCGGGCCGGAGCGACGGCGTCATTGGCGGCCTCGATCTTGAACACCGCCACGGCGCCACTGAGCTGGCCGGCCTGTTCCTCCATCGCGCGGGCAGCGGCGCTGGCTTCCTCGACCAGGGCGGCGTTCTGCTGGGTGGTTTCGTCCATCTGGTTGACGGTCTGGTTGACCTGCTCGATGCCGGCGTACTGTTCCTGGGAGGCGGCGGAGATCTCGCCCATGATGTCGGTGACGCGCTGCACCGAGGACACGATCTCGCTCATGGTCTGGCCGGCCTGGCGCACCAGCGCCGAGCCGTTGGACACCTGGCTGACCGAGTCGTCGATCAGGTTCTTGATCTCCTTGGCCGCACCGGCCGAGCGCTGGGCGAGGGTGCGCACTTCGCTGGCGACGACGGCGAAGCCACGGCCTTGTTCGCCGGCACGCGCCGCTTCCACCGCGGCGTTGAGCGCCAGGATGTTGGTCTGGAAGGCGATGCCATCGATGACGCTGATGATGTCGGCGATCTTCTTGGACGAGGCTTCGATGCCGCTCATCGTGCTGACCACCTGACCGACCACGTCGCCGCCTTGCGCCGCGACCGAGGCCGCACCGACCGCAAGCTGGTTGGCCTGGCGTGCATGCTCGGCGTTCTGCTTGACGGTGGAGGTCAGCTCTTCCATCGAGGCGGCGGTTTCTTCCAGGCTGGCGGCCTGTTGCTCGGTACGCCGCGACAGGTCGTCGTTGCCGGCGGCGATCTCGCTGGCCGCGGCGTTGATGCTGAGCGCCGCGGTCTGGATGCCGCCGACGATGCCGGCCAGCTGTTCGGCGGTGGCGTTGGCGTCGTCGCGCATCCGGGCGAACACACCATTGAACTCGCCGCTCATGCGTGCGGTGAGGTCGCCGGCGGCGATCGACTGCAGCATCGTGGACAGCGCGTCGAGGTTGCCGTCGGCGGTGGCCATCAGCTGGTTGAGGCTGTCGACCATGGCGCGGAAGTCGTGCTGGAAACGTTGCGCATCGCCGCGCACGCTGAAGTCGCCGGCCGCCGCGGCATCGGCGAGCTGGCCGATCTCGCGGTTCATCGCGCCCAGGTTCTGCTTGACCGTGTCCATCGTGGTGCTCAGCACGGCCTTCTCGCCGGGCAGTCGGTCCATGTCCTCGCTGAGATCGCCGATCGCATAGCGGCCCATGATCTGGATCAGGCGCATCTTCACTGCGATATGCGCAGCGACCAGGCCGTTGCTGTCGCGGACCATGCGCCCGTAGTCGCCGGGGAAGGCGCTCTCGTCCATGCGATAGCTGATCTGGCCGGCATCGTGTCGTTGCGCCATCTCGGTCTGCGCGGCAAGGACCGCCTGCAGCTGCATCTGCATCTTGTTCATGCTGATCAGCAGACGGCCGGTTTCGTCGCTCGACCGGGTGTCGATGGCATTGTCGAGATTGCCCGAGGCGATGGCATCGGCGACCGAGATGGCCTGGCCCAGGCGCTTGACCATCTGCCGGCGGATCACCAGGCCCATGCCCACGGCGACCAGGATCGCGACCAGGCTGCCGAGCAGCACCGACCAGATGCCCTGTGCGCGCACCGCAGCCAACTGTTCGCTGCGCTTGACCAGCAACCCGCTTTCCTCGGCGGCGAATGCGCTCAGCAGCGAGCGGATCGTCCCCATCGCCTTGCGGTCGCGGCCTTCGGCGAACGCGGACAGCGCCTGGTCCTGGCCGTTGGGGCCGGCGCGCAGCGCGATGATCTGCTTCTCGACCTGCAGCAGCTCCTGATACGCGGCGTCCAGCTGCGCCAGGCGCGCCTGCTGCCGCGGGTTGTCCGCGGTCAGGCGCTTGGCCTCGGCGTAGCTCTTGTCGAAGCCGGCCTGGCCGAACACGAACGGCTGCAGATGCGCCTTGTCGCCGGTCAGCAGGTAGCCGCGCGTTCCGGTTTCCACGTTCAGTGCGTTGGCCTGCATCAGTTCGCCGGTACCGAGCACCTTGAAGGTGTGCTCGTTGATCGCGACGGCGTCGTTGAGCTTGAACTGGCTGCGCAGGCTGATCGCGCCAACGATGAGCAGCACCAGCACGACGGCACCGAAGCCGATGGCGAGTTGGGCCGACAGGGGCAAATTCTTGGTCTTCATCGATGGATTCCGAAATTGAGGATGAAACGGGCTGTGAAAGGAGGACTGCAGCGCGGCGGATGCCGATCGCCGCATCCATGTCCTCTGTAACGGCCGGTCCATGGACAAGTTCAATCGATTTCTCGACTGTAATAGATAGCCTCAGTCAATCGTTATTGACGGTTCTGCTATGCGGCGTCTTGGATTTGGTGGATTAGGGCACGCCATGCGGTGCGTTTGTGGTCTGTGCCACAGAAAACGCGTGTGACGTATCACGGCCGGCCATGATTGGCACTGCGTCCCAGAACGCGACTCGGCCGCGGGGATTCCGCGGCCGACTGGTTGCGTTGCATTGGGTCAGGCGACGGCGGACGCCTGATCGCCGCCATTGCGGTGTGACCTGCGCCCCGCGGTTATGCCTGACGCAGCTGTGCCGCTTGTGCCGGCTGGCTGCGCAGGGCGCCGCGGTTTGCAGACGCGGCGTTGGCCGCCTCGATCTTGAACACCGCCACGGCTTCGGTGAGCTGGCCGGCCTGGTCTTCCATCGACCGCGCCGCGGCCGTGGCTTCTTCGACCAGCGCCGCATTCTG
>Ga0308160_10001050_pt1 | contig 42470 bp, 33 predicted proteins | sample PhyFR1_FD_201036 | JGI IMG/M metagenome (GOLD analysis project Ga0308160, IMG submission 201036) | Phyllosphere microbial communities from UC Gill Tract Community Farm, Albany, California, United States - DLSLF.R1 | ecosystem: Host-associated > Plants > Phyllosphere > Unclassified | place: USA... | reverse complement strand
GGTCGACCACCCACAGGTTGCCGCGGCCGTCGGCGACCACGCTCTGCACGCAGACCCAGTGGCTGGCGGGGTCGAGCTCGTCGCGCAGGACGTTGCGCCAGGCATTCCAGCCGGCGTCGGGGTAGGGACGCAGCGAACCGTCGCGCATGACTTCCGCCACCGACAGCGGAGAATCCTCGGTCCAGCGCGGGAAATTGACGAAGATGCGGCCCCGCTCGCTGACCGACACGCCGGTGACCTGGTGCCGGAATTGCGTCACCAGTTGCGGCACTGCATGCACTCCGGTGCCGGTGCCGGGCCAGGGAACCGTCTGCGTCTGTCCTGGGCCGCGCGCGGCTGCCGCGCCGCTGCCGGCGGCAATGGCGAGCACGAGGGAAAATATCAGCGCCAATACGATATATAAATACCTGAATGCCAGCTTCATCCGTGCCTCCGTCCTGGAAACAGCATGCATGAAGAATATTCTGGCATGCCGCCTGCAGCGGACGTGTAGGCGCCCGCTGATTCGACCGGCGGAATCGAATCAGGACAAGGTAAGCCTTCCTACCTCAAGCAAGAGGCATTGACTAAAGGGAAAGCCAACTCAATGTAAATATATATCAGCGAGATAAATACATTTGTGCCAGCAACAGCGCCGGCATGTGCCGGATCAGCCACGATCCTTGCGTCACGCCGTAAAGGCCGAGCGCGTCACATCCCGTGTCGCCGGCGACCCGATGCGTCCTCAACAAGTAAAATAGCGCTTTTCGCTTGCATCGCAGACCACATTCCATGTCACATTCCCTGACTTTCCTCGACGGCGGCGGCAAGACCGCAGAACTGATCCGTGCCTTCCCCTGGGCCGGGACCGGGCTGGGACCGATCGAAGCCTGGCCGGGGGCGTTGAAGACCGTGGTCGCGATGATCCTGCGCTCGCCGGTGCCGATCGTCACGCTGTGGCGGGACGAAGGCTACATGATCTACAACGACGCCTATTCGGTGTTTGCCGGCGGCCGCCATCCGCAACTGCTGGGGTCCAGGGTGCGCGAGGGCTGGGAAGAGATCGCGGATTTCAACGACAACGTCATGAACGTGGTCATGGCCGGCGGCATCCTCAGCTACACCGACCAGGAGCTGACCCTGCACCGCAGCGGCAAGCCGGAATCGGTGTGGATGAACCTCGACTATTCGCCGGTGCGCGACGAATTCGGCCGGATCATCGGCGTGATCTCGATCGTGGTCGAGACTACCGCCAAGGTACGCGCCGAGCGCCACATCCGGGGCGAGCGTGCGCGCCTGGGGGCGATGTTCGAGCAGGCGCCCGGTTTCATGGCGCTGCTCACCGGTCCCGAGCACCGCTTCGACCTGGCGAACGCCGCCTACAAGCAACTGATCGGCGAGCGCGAATGGGTCGGCCGCACCGCGCGCGAGGTGCTGCCCGAACTCGAAGGCCAGGGCTATTTCGAGATGCTCGATCAGGTGTACGCCAGCGGCACCGCCGTGACCGGCGCGGCGATTCCGTTCCAGCTCGCGGCGCGTCCGGGCGCGCCGGCCGAAGTGCGCTACCTCGATTTCGTCTACCAGCCCCTGAAGGACGAGCAGGGCAAGGTATTCGGCATTTTCGTGGAAGGCGCCGACGTCAGCGAACGCGTGCTGGCCGAGTCGGCGCTGCGCGAAAGCGAAGCCAAGTTCCGCGCCTTTGCGCAAGCCATGCCGCACCACGTCTGGACCGCGCCGGCCGACGGCCAGCTCGACTGGTTCAACGAGCGCGTGTACGAATACTCGGGCGCGCGTGCCGGCGAACTCGATGGCGACGGCTGGGGCGCCATCATCCACGCCGACGACATGGAGGTGGTCAGGACGCGCTGGGCCGAATCGATCGCGGCCGGCAACCGCTACGAAGTCGAATTCCGCATCCGCCGCCACGACGGCGCCTGGCGCTGGCACCTGGTGCGCGCGGTGCCGATGCGCGACCCGGACGGCAAAGTCATCCGCTGGATCGGCAGCAATACCGACATCGAGGAACAGAAGTCGTCCGCGCAGGCGCTGGTGACCCTGAACGCCACGCTGGAAGAGCAGATATCGACCCGCACCGCGGAGCGCGACCGCATCTGGCGCCTGTCCAAGGACATCATGCTGGTGGCCGACTTCAATGGCCTGCTGACCGCCGTCAATCCGGCCTTCACCTCGACCCTGGGCTGGCGCGAAGGGGAAGTGATCGGCACTTCTCTGCTCGACCTGGTGCATCCGGACGACGTCCAGTCGACGCTCCGGCAGGTTGGTTCGCTCAGCAGCGGCGGCCACGTGTACCGCTTCGAAAACCGCTACCGGCGCAAGGACGGCAGCTATTGCACGCTGTCGTGGACCGCGGTGCCGGACGCCCGTTACATCCACGCGATCGGGCGCGACATCACCGCCGACCTGCAGCAGGCCGAGGCGATGCGCAAGACCGAGGCCGCGCTGCAGCAGTCGCAGAAGATGGAAACCATCGGCAAGCTGACCGGCGGCGTCGCGCACGACTTCAACAACCTGCTGCAGGTCATTTCCGGCAACCTGCAGCTGCTGGCGCCGCAGGTCAACAACGTGCCGGTGGCGCGCCGCCGCGTCGAGAATGCGCTGGCCAGCGTGCAGCGCGGCGCCAAGCTCGCGAGTTCGCTGCTGGCCTTCGCGCGCAAGCAGCCGCTGGAGCCGAAAGTGGTCAAGGTCAGCCGCCTGATCACCGGCATGGAAGACATGCTGCGCCGCAGCCTGGGCGAGGAAATCGAGATCGAGACGGTGATTTCGGGCGGCCTGTGGAGCGCGTCGATCGACGTGGTGCAGGTCGAGAACGCGATCCTGAACCTGGCCATCAACGCCCGCGACGCGATGGACGGCAGCGGCAAACTGACCATCGAAGTCAACAACGCCCTGCTGGATGCCGCCTATTGCGCCACGCATCCGGACGTGGCGCCGGGGCAGTACGTGATGATCGCGGTCAGCGACACCGGCAGCGGCATGTCGCCTGAGGTGCTGCGCCAGGCCTTCGAACCCTTTTTCTCGACCAAGGCCGAGGGCAAGGGCACCGGCCTGGGCCTGTCGATGGTGTACGGCCTGGTCAAGCAATCCGGCGGCCACGTCAAGATCTACAGCGAAGTGGGCGAGGGCACCACGATCAAGCTTTACCTGCCGCGCTCGCGCGAGGCGGAGGATGCCTACGTGGCCCTGGACGTGCAGCCGGTGGTCGGCGGCACCGAGACCGTGCTGGTGGTCGAGGACGACGACGCCGTGCGCGCCACCGTGGTCGAGATGCTGACGGAGCTCGGCTACCGCGTATTGAAAGCCAGCGACGCCGGCGCGGCGCTGACCGTGATCGACAGCGGCGTGCCGATCGACCTGCTGTTCACCGATGTCGTCATGCCCGGACCGCTGCGCAGCCCGGAGCTGGCGCGCAAGGCCAGGGAGCGCTTGCCGGACGTGGCCGTGCTGTTCACCTCGGGCTACACCGAAAACGCGATCGTGCACGGCGGGCGCCTCGACCGCGGCGTGGAACTGATCGGCAAGCCGTATACAAAGGAGAGCCTGGCGCGCAAGCTGCGCCACGTGCTGGCCAACCAGAAGCAGAAGACGAGCGGCAAGCTGCCCGCCGCCCCCGCCGCGCCGGCCATCCTGGCGGACAGCGGGCCCGCGCAGCCAGCCGCCGGCGGCCTGCAGATCCTGCTGGTCGAAGACGAAAGCGACATCCGCGAAAACACGCGCGACATGCTCGAATTCCTCGGCCACCGCGTGATCGCCGTCGCCACCGCCGAAGAAGCGATGCACAAGCTGTCGCTCGACGTCGACCTGCTGGTGACCGACATGCAACTGCCCGGCATCCAGGGCGGCGACCTGGCCCAGCTGGCCCGCGCCCAGTTTCCACACATGAAGGTGCTGCTGGCCAGCGGCTACGGCGGGGTGGCGGTGGCCGGCGCCGGCACGCTGCCCAAGCCCTATACGCTGGAAGGGCTGCGCGAGGCCTTGCAGGGGCTCGGCCCCGTGGCCCCGGCTTCCAGCGCGGCCCTGGACTGAGGGTCAGCTTCGAGCGTCACACGGGCGGGCCGGGGCCAGCGTGTCGAGCAGCGCCAGCAAACGCGGCAAGTCGACCGGCTTCACCAGGTGCAGCGCGAAGCCGGCGCGGCGCGAGGCTTCCAGGTCCTGGCGCTGGCCGTAGCCGCTGAGGGCGATCATGGTCGCCTGCGCCGCCAGCGGCAGCGCCTGCAGGCGCTGCACCAGCTGGTGGCCGTCCATGTCCGGCAGGCCGATATCGAGCAGGCAGACGTCGACTGCCTCAAGCTGCACCCGGCGCAGCGCCGCCTGCGAGGTTTCCTCGACCATCACCGTATGCCCGCTCGAGGACAGCACGATGCCGAGCGATTCGCCGGCGTCGCGGTTGTCGTCGACGATCAGGATGCGCAAGGGCGCGCGCGCCTGCGTCACGGCGGTGCCGGCCGACGTGGCGGGCGCCGCCGCCGGGCTGTCCATCGCCAGCGGCAGCACCACGTCGAAGCGGCTGCCCCGGCCCGGCCCGGCGCTGTTGGCCTCGACCCGGCCGCCGTGCAGGCCGACCATGCTGCGCACCAGGGCCAGGCCGAGCCCGAGCCCGCCCTGGGCGCGGTCCGGCGTGCGCTTGGCCTGGGTGAACAGTTCGAACACCTGGGGCAGCAGGGCGGCGTCGATGCCGATGCCGTTGTCGATCACGCTCAGCTTGATCTCATTCGCTTCCAGGTCGGCGCAGACCTTGATCTCGCCGCCGTCCGGGGTGTACTTGGCGGCGTTGTTGAGCAGGTTGACCACCACCTGCACCAGGCGCTTGCGGTCGCCGGTCACGGTCACATGGGCGTCGCCGAGGCGGGTGGCCAGCGTGTGGCCCTTGCGTTCGATGAGCGGGCGCGCCTGCTCGATCGCGCTCTGCACCACCGACGCCAGCTCGACCGGTTCGCGCTCGAGCTCCACCAGCCCGCGCGTGACGCGCGAAACGTCGAGCAGGTCGTCCACCAGTTCCACCATGTGCTTGACCTGGCGCGCGATGACGTCGCTGGCGTGCAGGCTGCGTTTGGGATCGCCGCCCTGCATCTTGAGGATCTGGGCCGCGGTGCTGATCGGCGCCAGCGGGTTGCGCAGCTCGTGCGCCAGCATCGCCAGGAATTCATCCTTGCGTGTATTGGCCGCCTTCAGTTCCTCGGACGCCAGCTTCTGGTCGTGGACGTCGGTCACGGTGCCCATCCAGCGCAGGATGCGGCCGGCTTCGTCGCGCATGGGCAGGGCGCGGTTCAGCGCCCAGCGGTACTCGCCGTCGTGGCGGCGGATGCGGTGCTCGGACTCGAACAGGCCGCCGGTCCCCATCGTGTGCAGCCACTTGTCGCGCAAGGCGTCGCGGTCGTCCGGGTGGATCACGTCCAGCCAGCCCATGCCGAGCAGCTCGTCCATCGACAAGCCGGTGAATTCGCACCAGCGCCCGTTGGAATAATCGTTCCGGCCGTCTGGCAGGCCGGACCACACCATCTGCGGCATGGCTTCGGTCATGGTGCGGAATTTTTCTTCGCTCTCGCGCAGCGCGCGCTGGGTGTCGACCTGTTCGGTCATGTCCATGCTGACGGCGACGGCGCCGCTCAGGGCACCGTTGCTGTCGTGGATCGCCTCGGCGCGGATCAGCAGGATGCGCCGCTCGCCGGGCCGGCCGAAGGGCTCGATCTCGACGATGTCGGCCTCGACCTGCTCGCCGTTCAGTGCGCGCGCCGTGGCCCAGTCGCCCGCCGCCAGCAGCTTGCCCTGGCGCTCGGAGCCGTCGGCCCACCAGCCGCGCCACAGGCCGTAATCTTCCTGGCTGCGGCAGGCCGGTGTTTCTCCCCACAACACGTCGTTCATGCGGTTGGAGACGGACACGGCACCCCGTTCGTCGACGTAGGCGATGCCGACCGGGACGGAGCCGAGCAGCGCATCCAGCCGGCGCCGCTCGGCTTCCGCCAGCGCGGCGGCGGCGCGCGCCTGCATTTCGCTTTCCTGCAGCGCGCGCTCGGCGTTGATGCGGTCGGTGATGTCGGTGAACAGCAGGGCGACGCGGCGCTGCCCCGGATGGTCGATGGGGCCGGCATACACGTTGAACCAGCGTCCCATCACTGGCGACTCCTCGACGAAGCGGCGCGCCACGCCCGTGCGGGCGATCTCGTCGTAGATGTCGATCCAGCGCTGCTCGATGTCGGGAACCAATTCGCGTACGGTCTTGCCGACGCTGTCGACCAGGCCGGTCTGGGCCGCGAAGGCCTTGTTGGCCTCGACGAACAGGTAGTCGACCGCCTTGCCTTCGCCATCGCGGATGATGTCGACCAGGCAGAAGCCGTCGTCCATGGTCTCGATCAGCGCGTGGTTGGTCTGCGCCAGGCGCTCGCGCAGCAGGTGGTCTTCGGTGACGTCGTTGCAGATTACCAGCACGCCGTGGATGCCGGATTCGTCCTCGATCGGGCTGTAGCCGTAGGTCCACCAGATGTCCTGGCGCGCGCCGTGGCGGGTCAGCGGCACCAGGCGGTCTTCGTACCAGGTCGGCTCGCCGTCGGCCATCACGCGCTCGATATCGGGCCCGATCACATCCCAGGCTTCTTCCCAGCACACGCGGCCCGGCTGGCCGAGGGCAGCCGGATGGCGTTCCGGTCCCATCGTGCGGCGGTAGCCGTCGTTGTAGAACTGGATCAGGTCGTCGCCCCACCAGATGAACATCGGGTGGTTGCTCGACAGAATCAGGCGGATCACGGTCTTGAGCGTGGACGGCCAGGTGTCCGGCGCACCCAGCGTCGTGCCGTGCCAGTCGTGGGCGCGGATCAGGGCGCCCATTTCGCCGCCGCCGGCGAGGAAATTGAAACTCGAGTTCAAGCTGGTCCGATCCGCGCAGTCAAAAGGGCGAAATGTAACATTATTCGGCTGGGTGCGGCGCCGACCAGGAAGACGGGCAGCAGGTGGTCAGGGGGGCATGCTCTAATAATATGGCCGTGCGCTCGCGCACAGTCGGCACGGCGGCGAATGCCTAGAGTCTGTGCACCGGCCATTCCGGCCATCAGGAGAACGACCATGGATTCGATCAACCGCAACCAGCCCGAAAACAACCGCCGCGACCTGAGCGGCCTCGACGCCGTCAAACGCGTCAAGGACATGGCCGACGACGCCGAGTCCTGCTTCTTCGTCACAGCCAGCTCGACGGGGGAAACCAACGGCGTGCGCCCGATGAGCGTGCGCCAGACCGACGACGCCGGCAACCTGTGGTTCCTCAGCGCCAGCGACAGCCACAAGAACCACGAACTGGCCTCGAACCCGGCCGCCAAGCTCTACTTCCAGGTCGGCGCCCACGCCGGCTTCCTGGAACTCGAAGGCCGCGCCGAAGTGCTGACGGACCGCTCGCGCATCCACGAGCTGTGGAACCCGATGCTCAAGACCTGGTTCACCGAGGGCGAGGACGACCCGCGTGTGACCGTGATCCGGTTCGCGCCGCAGTCTGGCTATTACTGGGACAACAAGCACGGCAGCGTGGTGGCCGGGGCCAAGGTGGCGGTGGGGGCCTTGATCGGGAAGACGCTGGATGATTCGATCGAGGGGCGCTTGACGTTCTAAGCCCAGGTACGTCGCCCCCGCTGGGGCGACAGTGTTCTGGCGGCAACTGTCAATCCGCGAACTTCAACTTCCACAACTGCGTCGGCAAAGCCGCCGGCGCATCCGGCTTGAAGAAGGCCGAATCCTGGATGTGCGAGGTGGTCACGTAGATCGTCCCATCCGGCCCCTGGCTGAAGGTATCCGGCCAGCGCAAACGCGCATCCTGCACCACCACGCGCGGCTCGCTCGACGGCCCTTCCGCCAGGTTGCGCACCTTGATCGAATCATCCTGCACCGAGGTCAAATACATGTCGTCGGTACCCCGCGCAATCAGCAGGCCGTCGTTGACGCCGTTTTTCCCATACGGCTCCACCGACCCGGACACATCCTCGCCGCGCAAGCCGGCACCGAGCAGCACTTCGGTCGGAATGCGGTACAGGTCGTCGCCCTTGATGGCCTGCCAATATAGATACTTGCCGTCGCCGGACAGCTCGATGCCGTCTGCCGAGAACTCCACGCCGCGGCCGTCCGGGCGGCGCAGCACTTCGCCGTCGACGCTGACGTTCAGGCCCTTCTTCATCTGCGTGGACGGGTGGCCATCGAGGAGGCGCACGGTCTTGCCGGCGGCAAGGTCGACCACCAGCAGCGCGCCGACCACGCCGGAATCGGTGATGTAGGCATGTTTGCCGTCGTTCGAAAAGCGCACGTCGTTCAGGTAGGAGCCCTGGGGTGCCACGTCTTCGTCGAAGGCGATGGTCTGCCTGACCTGGTTCGAGGCCAGGTCGATCCGCACCAGCTTGGCGCCGCCGGACACCAGGTGGGCCTGGGCCGGCGCCGCCGGGTCCAGCACCCACAGGCTGCCGCGGCCGTCGGCGACGATGCTCTGCACGCACACCCAGTGGTCCTCCGGCGTGACCTCGTCTTTCTTGGCGTTGCGCCAGGCATTCCACTCCTCGTCCGGATAGGGCTTGACGGTGCCGCCGACCAGTTCGGCCACGGACACCGCGCTGTCCTCGGTCCAGCGCGGGAAATTGACGAAGATGCGGTTGTCCTCGGACACCGAAATACCCGTCACCTGGTGGCCGAAGGCCTGGACCAGTTCGATCGTGCATGCGCCTGCTGTCATTCTGCTTCCTTTCGTTTCGTGTGATTGGATGGGATACGCTCAAGCTGCGCGCCGCTTTACCTGCAGCTTGCTGTCGTCGGGGATTTCCTGGGCCAGGCGCCGCTGCAGCATGGCCAGCACGGCGGCTTCCTCGGGCTGCAGCTCGTGCAGGTCCTCGACCAGCTTTTCCTCGGCCAGCGCCCGCAAGCCTTCCAGCATGGTGCCGTCCATGTAGGCATCCAGCACGGCCGGGTGCACGTAGCACTTGCGGCAGACCGAGGGCGTGTTGCCGAGCTTTTCGGCGACCGATTCGATGGCGCGCACCACGTTCTTCTTGGCCTGGGTCTCGGAATCGAACTTCTCGAATTCCTGCAGCGCCAGCGCGGCCAGCACCGTGCCCGACCAGGTGCGGAAATCCTTGGCCGTGTAGTCTTCGCCGGTGATGTCGCGCAGGTAGTCGTTGACGTCGCTGGAGTCGACGCCATGCGGTTCGCCATCGTCGCCGATGTATTCGAACAGGTCCTGGCCGGGCAGGTCGCGGGTGCGCTGGATGATACGCGCCAGGCGCCGGTCGTGCACCTTGACGTCGTGGTAGACGCCGCTCTTGCCGCGGAAGCGGAACTCGACCTCGCTGCCGTCGATCTTGACGTGGCGGTTGCGCAGCGTGGTCAGGCCGTACGACTTGTTTTCGCGCGCATACTCGTCATTGCCGATGCGCATCATGGTCGCTTCGAGCAGGTAGACGATGGTTGCCAGCACTTTTTCGCGCGGCAGGCCGGGCAGGCCGAGGGCACGGTCGACTTCTTTCCTGATCTGCGGCAGCGCCTTGCCGAAGTTGATCATGCGCTCGTACTTGACCTCGTCGCGCACGCTGCGCCATTTCGGGTGGTAGCGGTACTGCTTGCGCCCGCGCGCGTCGCGCCCGGTGGCTTGCAGGTGACCGTTGGCCTGGGGACAGATCCAGACATCTTGCCAGGCCGGCGGGATCACGAGCGACTTGATGCGCTTGAGCGTGGCTTCGTCCTCGACCGGCTGGCCCTTGGCGTCGACGTAATTGAAGCCGTCCTTGGTTGCTTCGCGCCGGATGCCGGGGCGGTCGTCATGGACGTAGCGCAGGCCGGCCGCCTTGGCGGCCGTGGAGGGATCTGCGTTGGGAATCGGATTGCTGTCCTGCTGTGCGTCATCTTTCATGGTCGACCTCGTAGGATGGGGCATTCCAGGCCGGTAGCCTGGAATGCGAGCCCACGCCACGGTGAGCCTGCCCGAGAGACCAGTCTAAGCTTGCCAGGTCGGTGCGCACCGTACGGAAACGAACATTGCTAGCGGTACCTTGCTTCCACGAGATCGATCTCGCGCAGCAGCTTGCGCGCGGTCTCGTCCGAGATCTCGCGGCGCCGGCCCAGGCGCAGGATGGTGTCGCGCTCGGCGCGCAGCGCGGTCAGCCGGTAGTCGCGTTCGGCCTGGCGCACGGCTTGCGGATCGTGGCCGGCATCGCCTTCCGCGACCACGCGCAGCCGGTGCCGGTACAGGTTGGCCACATGGCTGGCGGTGTTGGCGTGCAGGTCGGAGTCGGGTCCGGTGCTGCGCTCGCGTCCCATGCGCTCGACCGCTTCCACGGCCGCCGTGATCGCTGCGTTGCGCGCCTTGTCTTCGTCCTGTTCGGCTTCGCCTTCCTTGGGTACTTCCAGTCCGCGCAGCAGGCGTGGCAGCATGATGCTGGCCAGCACCAGCGACACCACGATCACCGCGCTGGCCAGCAGGATCGCCAGGTGCCGGCCCGGGAAGGGGTCGCCGTTCGGCAGCGCCAGCGGCAGCGTCATCACGCCGGCCATGGTCAGCGCGCCGCGCACGCCGGCGAACGAGGTCGCCAGGATCAGGCGCATGCGCGGCTTGTAGACTTGCTGGCCCAGGCGGCGCTGGTTCAGGATGGTCAGGCGCAGCGACACCCAGACCCAGACGAAGCGCAGCAGCACCAGGCCCAGGCTGAGCGCCAGCGCATTCCCGGCCAGCCACCACGGGTTGAACGGATGACCGCCGCCCGGCGGGTGCACCGCTTCGCGCAGGATGTCGGGCAGCTGCTCGCCGAGCAGCACGAACATCACGCCGTTCAGCGTGAACTGCAGCGCGTCCCAAATGACGTTGCGGCGCACGCGCGTGGCCGGCGTGGCCGAGCCGCCCAATTCGACGTAGCTCATCGTGATGCCGGCCGCCACCGCACCCAGGATGCCCGAGGCGCCGATGTGTTCGGCGGCCAGGTAGGCGCCGAACGGCGTCAGCAGGTTGATCAGGATCGGGGCGCCGTCATCGTCGCCGAAGCGGTGCGTCAGGAACTGGTGGGTGCGCGAAATCGCAAAAGTGACCGCGACGCCGGCCGCGATGCCGGCGAAGGCCACCCACAGGAAGGTCAGGCTGGCCTGGCCCAGCGAGAAGGTGCCGGTCATCGCCGCCGCCACCGCGAAGCGGAAGCACACCAGGCCGCTGGCGTCGTTGAGCAGCGACTCGCCCTCGATGATATGCATCAGGCGCGGCGGCACCGGGATGCGGCTGGTAATCGCGGATACCGCCACCGGATCGGTCGGCGCCACGATCGCCGCCAGCGCGAAGCAGACCGCCAGCGGCATTTCCGGGATCAGCCAGTGCAGCAGGAAGCCGGCGCCGACCACGGTGAACAGCACGAGCCCCAGGGCCAGCTCGATGATGGTGCCCTTGTCGCGGAACAGGCCCACCTTGGGGATGCGCCAGCCGTCCAGGAACAGCAGCGGCGGCAGGAACAGCAGGAAGAAGATGTCCGGCTCCAGCGCCGTGCCGTGCTTGAGCACGCCCGAGATTACGGCGCCGAGCGCGATCTGGATCAGCGGCAGCGGTACGGCGAAGGGCAGCATCCGCCCCAGGAACCCGCTGGCGACCACGGCCAGCAGCATTGCCAGGACGATTTCGATTGAATCCATTCGTTGTCATTCCTTTTACATGTCGAAGACGGATGATAAAGGAATGAATCGACGAGCGTGGTCTGGTTGGCAAGAACCAGCGGCATGCCCGATGGCGTGCCGATTAATATTCCATGCCGAGCTTCCTGACGAGGGTAAAGGTAACGAACCCCAGGACCAGGAGCAGTACCAGGAAGATGGCGGCCACCTTGGCGGCCCCGCGCAGCACCGTGCGCAGCTCCCTCTCCGGTCTCTTCCCCTTCTTCCCTTGATCGTAATGCCACTTGACGGCGAAGAACATGCCCGTGCCCAGCACGAGAACCTTGAACGTAACGAAAACTATCGGGATCCAATCCATGATTTGAGTATTCCAGGCTATTACTTGGGAAGAGAGGAGAAAACGTCGGCGGCTGCGATGCAGGGATGGTGTTGCTGCAGGTTCTGGGGCATTCTACTTAAAAGCAATTTCCATACATTGAGACAAAATGTCCCAGTTAAAAACCATACAAGACGAAGATGTGCCGGTCTGGTCGCCGCGCCTGGCCGGGAACAAGGGGCCGCGTTTCTTGCAGATTGCGGATGCCTTGCAGGCGGCGGTGGTGGACGGAACGCTGAAACCGGGCGACCGCCTTCCGCCGCAGCGCCGCCTGGCAGCACAGCTGGACGTCGACCTGACGACGATCACGCGCGCCTACGACGAAGCCCGGCGCCGCAACCTGCTGGAGGGCCGCGGTGCCCGCGGCACTTATGTCGCGGCGCCGAAGGTGGAACTGACCGCGGTGCTTGACCTTAGCATGAATACGCCGCCGCCGCCGGATGGCGTGGACTTCGACGACATGTTGAAACAGGGTTTGTCTCAAGTACTGATGAGGGCAGACAGTGCATTGCTGATGACCTACCACCTGGGCGGAGGAAGCGACTCCGACCGCAAGGCCGGCGCCAGATGGCTGGCACCGATGTTTGGACATCCGGATTGCGGACAGGTCGTGGTCTGTCCGGGTGCGCAAGCGGCGATCGCCGCATTGATCCTGGCGCTGACGGCGCCCGGCGACGTCATCCTGGCAGAGCCGATGAGCTATCCCGGCCTGCATGCTGCAGCGGCCCAGTTCGGCCGCCGCATCGTCGCGGTGGAAGCGGACGGGCATGGCATGGTGCCCGAGATGCTCGAGGATGCGTGCCGCCGGCACAAGCCCGGCCTGGTCTATCTCAATCCGACATTGCAGAACCCGACCGCCAGCACCATGCCGGAGCGCCGGCGCAGGGAGCTCGCCGGCATCGCGAAGCGCTGCAAGGTACGCATCGTCGAGGACGATCCCTACTGGCTCCTTGCCGATGCCCCGCCGCCGCCCATTGCCGCGTTTGCGCCGGAACAGGCGATCTACATCTCGACCCTGTCGAAATGCCTGACGCCCGGCTTGCGTGTCGCGTTCGTGCTGGTACGCGACCCGCACGAGCGCGAACGTTTCCTGGTCGCGCTGAGATCGTTTGCGCTGATGGCCGCGCCCTTGACGGCGGCACTGGCCACGCAGTGGATACTCGACGGTTCGGCCGACCGGTTGATGGAAGGCGTACGCAAGGAGGCGCGCGTGCGGCACCGGATGGCGCGCGATATTCTGGCGGGACGGTACAGCGGCTCCGGCGACGGCCTGCATGTCTGGCTCGAGTTGCCGGCGTATTGGCACTCCGCGCAGCTGGCGCGTGCGGCCGCCGGCTGCGGCATCGCGGTCACGCCGGCGGAGGCATTCGCAAGCGGCAGCGCAACCGCGAATGCGATCCGGATCTCCCTGGGCAGCATCAAGGACCGTGGACGCTTGCAGGCGGGTCTTCAAGGGCTGTCGCATCTGCTTGCGCGGCGACCGGCGCCGTCCGGCGCTGCTGTGGTTTGACCCGCCTCGCAATGCGGCGGCGCATGGAAGCGGGGAGGTCGATGAAGTGGCAGGGCCACAAGTATATGCAGCCCCTGCGCGAGCGGCCAGTCAATTCGACGGGCCGTGCATGCGCTGCGGTGAAGCGTCGCTCAGGGCTGCCCGGCCTGCGCCACCTTGCCCAGCGCATCGGCCATCCGCACCAGTTTCACGAACTCGGCGCGGTAGCCTTCCGGATCGGGTCCGCGCGCCGCATTCGCCATTGCGGCGATCTGTTCGTAGCTGGTGTCGGCCAGCGGCGCTTCGCCGCGCAGGCGCTGGCCGAAGGCGGCGACGGCAACCGCGAAGCGCTGGTCCTCGGGCGCGGCCTCGAAGCGGGTACGGGCCGAATCCGCACGCACCGGATGCTCGACCAGGCGGCTGGCCGCTTCGCCGGGCAGTTTGTAGCGCAGCCTGACGAGGCACAGTTCGTCGTTCTTGCCGGATGCCGACGTCTTCGGCGCCTTGTCCCTGCCGTAGCGCAGCGGATCGACCAGCGTGCCGGCAGCGGCCGCCGGGGTGATCTCGTAGATGGCGGTGACGGTATGGCCGGCGCCCATGTCGCCGGCGTCGACCTTGTCGTCCTTGAAATCCTGGCGCTGCAGCATGCGGGTTTCGTAGCCGATCAGGCGGTAGGCGGCCACCTGGTCCGGGTTGAATTCGACCTGCACCTTGACGTCGTTCGCGATCGGGAACATGGTCGAGCCCAGCTCTTCGCCGAGCGCCTTGTTGGCTTCCATCAGGGTGTCGATGTAGGCGGCATTGCCGTTGCCCGACTGGGCCAGGCGCTGCATCAGGGCGTCGTTCAGGTTGCCTTCGCCGACGCCGAGGATCGACAGGTAGACGCCGCTCTTGCGTTTGTCGGCGATGAATCGTTCGAGTTGGCGCGGGTCGGTGATGCCGACGTTGAAGTCGCCGTCGGTGGCCAGCATGACGCGGTTGACCGCTTCGCGGTCGAAGTTGCGCTCGGCCAGCGCATAGGCGCGCTGCAAGCCTTCGCCGCCTGCGGTGCCGCCGCCCGCGCGCAGGCCGTCGATGGCATCGAGGATCTTCCGGCGCTCCCTGCCGGGCGTCGGTTCCAGCGCCACCGCGGTGCCGTCGGCATAGGTGACGATGGCGATGCGGTCGTCGTCGCGCAGCTTCTCGGCCATCAGGTGGAAGCCCTGCTTCAGCAGCGGCAGGCGGTCCTGCGGCATCATCGAGCCGGATACGTCGACCAGCAGCACCACGTTGGCACGCGGGCGCTCGGCCGTGTGGATATCGTAGCCGCGCACGGCGATGTGGACCAGCTGGTTGCCGGCCTTCCAGGGGCTCGGCATGACCTCGGTGGACACCGCGAACGGCTGGCCGCTGCTCTTCGGTGCGGCGTAATGGTAGGGGAAGTAATTCACCATCTCCTCGACCCGCACCGCGGCCGGCGGCGGCACGCGGCCGGCGGACAGCATGCGCCGCACGAAGGCATACGAGGCGGTGTCGACGTCGGTGCTGAAGGTGGAGACCGGCTGTTCGGACACCAGGATCGCCTTGCCGGCTTCCTTGTCCGGGAACTTGTCGGTGGCCTGCGGCACGATCAGCCACGGCGCGGGCGGCATGATGGCGCGCTGGCTGGCGGAGTAGGCCAGGACCCCGGCACGGGACTGGATCGCCGGGGCCGGCGGCGCAGGTGCGGGCGCCGCCACCGGCCCGCGGTAGGCGCCGGCATCCTCGGCGACGGCGGTTTCGCGCATGGTCATCTGTGAGCTGCTGCAGCCTGCCAGCAGCAGGGCGCAGGCGAGGGTGATAGAGGTGCCGGTCGAACTGTTCATGGTGTCCCTGTTCTGGTTATCGTGGTGCCTGTTGGCGTTCCGATAACTTGATACAGGGCGCCCTGTTTGGCAACTGCGGTTACATATTGTTAGCAACCAGGATGTCGGACAGTGCCGTCGTGTTCACCGGCTTGACCAGGTAATGGTCGAAGCCGGCCGCCATCGCCGTGTCGCGGTCCTGCTGGCGGCCGTAGCCGGTCATCGCGATCAGGGTGCTGCCCGCGGTCTGCGGCAGCCGGCGCAGGCGGCGCGCCAGCTCATTGCCGTCGAAATCGGGCAGGCCGATGTCGAGCAGGCAGACGTCCGGCAGCGTCAGGCGCGCCAGTTCCAGCGCATCGCCGGCGGAATAGGCGATATCGACCTGGTGCCCGGCCGCACGCAGGAACAGCTGCAGCGTGTGCACCGCGTCGACGTGGTCGTCCACCAGCAGGATGCGCAGCGCTCTGGCAGCGCCGGCAGGCGCTGTGGACAGCGGCGCCGGTGCCGGTGCAGTTGCCGATGCGGGCGGACCCTGCACATGGCGCGGCAGCCACACGCTGAAGGTCGAGCCCTGGCCGGGGCCGGGGCTGGCCGCCTGCACGCTGCCGCCGTGCAGCTCGACCAGGCTCTTGACCAGCGCCAGGCCGAGACCGAGGCCGCCCTGGGCACGGTCGGAGGTGCGCTCGGCCTGGGTGAACAGGTCGAACACGCGCCCGACCAGGCCGGCGTCCATGCCGATGCCGTCATCGGCCACGGTGAGCAGCCATTGGTCATCTTCGGTGGCGAGGCGCAGCTGGATGGTGCCGCCTTCCGGCGTGTACTTGGTGGCGTTGCCGAGCAGGTTGGCGACCACCTGCACCAGGCGCTTGTGGTCGCCGGTGGCCTGGGCCGGTGCGCGCGGCGGGTCGGGCAGGTCGACCAGCAGGCGGTGCCGGCGCGCCGTCACCAGCGGCCGGATCTGCTCGGCCGCATCGTCGATCACGCGCTTCAGGTCCAGCACCTGGGCCGAGATCGAGACCAGTCCGCGCGTCACCCGCGACACGTCGAGCAGGTCGTCCACCAGGCCGGTCATGTGCTCGACCTGGCGCACGATGATCGAGCAGGTCGTGTTGATCTGGGCGTTTTCGGAATGCAGCCGCCGCAGCAGCTGGGCGCCGGTGCTGATCGGCGCCAGCGGGTTGCGCAGCTCGTGCGCCAGCATCGCCAGGAACTCGTCCTTGCGCTGGTCGGCGGCGCGCAGTTCGCGCTCGGCCAGCGAACGCGCGGCTTCCTTCTTCTGCAGCGCGGCCGCCATCCGGTCCAGCGCCTGCGCCAGGCTGCCGATCTCCTCGCGGCCATAGTCGATATCGGAACGCGCTTCCAGGTCGCCGGCCGCGATGCGCTCGGCGGTGCCCTTCAGCTTGCGCACCCGGCGCACGATCAGCACGTCGCCCACCAGCCAGGCCGCCAGCAGGGCCAGCACGATGGTCGCGCCCAGGCCCAGCAGCGACATCATCTGGTCGTGGCGCGCCGCGCGCAGGATGGCGGCGGTCGGGATGCCGATGGTGACCGTGTAGTCGCTCAGCGTCGCCGTGCCCACGCGCGCGAAGGCGTGCAGGCGCTCGACGCCGTCGGCGCCGCGCAGCGTGATCGCGCGCTGGCCGGGCTCCTTCATGGCCGCCATCACTTCTCCGGACACCAGCTTGCCGAAATAGCGCTCGGGATCGGGGCGGCGCGAGATGATGCCGCCACGCGCGTCCACGGTCGTCAGGATCGAGCCGGGCGGCAGGTTGATGTCGTTGATGAAGGTGTCGAGCGCTTCCAGGTCCATGGCCGCGAACACCACCGCCAGCACCTTGCCGGCGCGGTCGATCACCGGATAGGTGAGGTTGATCGTGTGCTTCTTGATCACGCGCCCGAACACGTAGTCGCCGGCGATGAAGCGGCGCTCCCTGATCGCGCGCCGGAAGTGGCTGCGGTCGCCCAGGTTGACCGGGTGCAGCAGCGGCACGGCGCTGCAGGTGACGTCGCCGTTCAGCTGGATCAGTCCGAAGTTGACGAAGCCTTCGTTGCGGTCGAGGACGTCGGACAGCAGCGCGGTGCATTTCGCGGTGTCTTTCAACAGATCCGGCACGCTGGCCAGGTCGACCAGGATCTGGCGCGCGCCCTGGATCGACTGGGCTTCGTTGGCGGCGGCCAGGCCGGTCAGGCGGCGCAGGTGTTCTTCGGAGGCCCGGATCGCGCGCTCGCGCTCGTGCACGCCGGACAGGATCGTCATCAGCGCCAGCGGCGTCATCGCCAGCGCCACCAGCAGCATCAGGCGGCTGCGCAGGCTGTTCAGCCCCATGCGGCCCAGCCAGCGGTTCAACCGAGAGCTCATTGTCTTGCTTTTTGTAAATGTTCAATTGCGCGGGAGTGTACACCCTGGCGTGAAGCTTGTGCGGCTTATCGACAGCGGCGGGCGCCACGGCGGCGCCATTTCTGGTACGGTGGCCTCGACCATCCATGTATCCATTGCGGGAGAAACCATGCAAAATCCGATCGTACGCACTTTCGTGCAACTGGCCGCCGCCGAACAGGCGCGCAACGAACTGCTGGCCGCCGGCCTGTCGGCCGACAATGTCGTGATCGACGTCCGCATCGACGAGACCGGCCCGGTGCAGGGCAATTTCACCGTCGGCGACAACCCCGAAGTGAAGGGCAAGACCGCCTATACCCACACCTACGCGCCGACGGCGCAGGACGACGTGCGCGACTGCCAGATCACCGTCAGGACGGCGGACCAGGCGCAGGCGCAGCAGGCGGTGGCGATCCTGGACCGCCTCGGCGCGCTGGATCCGGATCCGGCGGCGCGGGCGGCGCAGGCGTCGGGGTCGAGTTTGCCGCACTGACGTATCATCTACACGCGACCACAGCTCAACCGCGGAGAACATATGAGTGCCATCCACCTCGAACCAGGCGACGCCCTGTTGATCATCGACCTGCAATACGACTTCCTGCCCGGCGGCGCCCTCGGCGTCGCCAACGGCCACGAAGTCATCGCGCCGATCAACCACCTGATCGAACTGTTCCAGGCCCAGGGCCTGCCGATCGTCGCCTCGCGCGACTGGCACCCGCAGGACCACTGCTCGTTCTCGGCCCAGGGCGGGCCGTGGCCGCCGCACTGCCAGGTCGGCACCCCTGGCGCCGAATTCGCCGCCGAGCTGGCGCTGCCGGACGACGCCATCGTCGTCTCGAAAGCCGATACCGCCGCGGTCGACGCCTACTCGGCCTTCGGCGGCACCGACCTCGCGGCCCAGCTGCGCGCGCGCGAGATCGTGCGCGTGACAGTGTGCGGCCTGGCCACCGACTACTGCGTACTGAATACCGTGACCGATGCGCTGGAAGAGGGCTTCGACACCTTGATCGTGCCGGAAGCGATGCGCGCCGTCGACGTCAATCCCGGCGACGGCACGCGCGCCATGGACCGCATGGTGGCGCGCGGCGCGGTGCCGGTGCGGCTGGGCGAGATCGGGATGACGGCGTTGTCGGTGGCTTGAAGCCTTGACTTAGCCGCGCCTGAGCACCACCAGGTGGCCGGCGACGTCGCGGCCATGTTCGCGGCGCAGCGCGGCATGGCGCGTTTCCACAGGCGTGAAGCCGTGTGCCGCGGCCAGCCCCTCGACGTAATCGACGGCATGGGCGAAGCGGTTCGACGGGGTGATCGCATAGCCGTTGCCGCCTTTGCTGTTTTCTTCACCGAGCGCTTCCACCGAAAACGCGAACCAGCCGCCCGTGCGCAGGGTGCGCGCCACCTGGCCGAATACCGGCGCCAGGTCGCCGAAGTACACGAACACGTCGGCCGCCAGCACCAGGCCGTAGCGTCCGGCCCGGGCCTCAAGCGCAAGGAAATCGCCGATGTCGGCGCAGGCGAGGGTGTCGTAGCGTCCCGTTTCGCGCGCCTTGTCCAGCATGCGCTGCGACAGGTCGACGCCGGTCAGCCGGCGCGCCAGCGGACGCAGGAAGGGCGCGCACAGGCCGGTGCCGCAGCCCAGGTCGAGCACCTCGTCTTGCGTGGCCGTCAGGTGCGCACGCAACAGGTCGTCGAGCAGCGCCGGCGTGCGGTAGGCCAGTACCTCGACCAGGTGGCGGTCGAAATGGCCGGCATACTGGTCGAACAATCCTTTTATATAGTCGGGCGGCGCGCTCGCGGGCATTTCTCCCTCGCCCAGTGCCGCCAGCGCGAAGCCGACCTCGGTTGGATTCGCGCCCAGCGCCAGCGCCTGGCGGTAGGCGGCAATGGCCTCATCCTTGCGGCCGAGCGCACGCAGGGTATTCGCGCGGTAGTGCAGGGCCAGCGCGTAGGCCGGGTCGAGCGCCAACGCGCGTTCGTAGCTGTCCAGCGCCCGGGCCAGGTCGCCGGCCTTTTTCAGGGCGCTGCCGCGGGCGCACCAGACTTCCGCCCGCGGTGCCAGCGCGAGCGCGCGCTCGTAGGCGGCGCGGGCTTCGTCCAATCGTTCCAGCGCCTGCAGCGCATTGCCGAGCGCCAGCAACGCATCCGGGTAGGCCGGGCGCACCTGCAGTGCGCGCCCGGCGCTGGCGGCGGCATCGTCGAAGCGCCCCAGGTCGTTCAGCACGATCGCGCGATGGCACCAGGCTTCGGGCGCATCATGACGCAGGCCGAGCGCCTGTTCATAGCTGTAGAGGGCATCTTGCGGGCGCCCCAGGCGGCGCAGCGTGTTGCCGCGGTTGTCCCAGGCCAGCGCGTAGCGCGGATCGAGGCGCACGGCCTGGTCGTAGCTGTCCAGCGCAGCCTGAGGCTCGCCCAGATCCTGCAGCGCCGCGCCCAGGTTGCAGTGGGCGCGCGCCTGGGCAGGATCGACTTGCAGGGCCGCGCGGATCAGCGTGACAGCCCCTTGCGCATCGCCACGCTGACGCGCGATCACGCCCAGCAGGTGCAGGGCGTCGAACTGGCGCGGGGCCAGCGCCAGCACCTGTTCGTAGCCGGCCGCGGCGGCATCCAGCAAGCCCTGCTGGTGTGCCTGCAGGGCTTGCTGGAGCAGCGCCTGGACGTTGCCGCTCAAGACCAGCTGAGGTCGGTTTTGCTGAGGGGTAGCTCGCGCACGCGCTTGCCGGTGGCGGCGAAGATCGCGTTGCAGACGGCTGGCGCCAGCGGTGGAAACACCGGCTCGCCCAGCCCGGTGACCGGGTAATCGGTCTTCAGGAAGTGCGATTCGATTTTCGTTGGCGTGTCCGGCATGCGCAGCAGCGGATACTCGTGGAAATTGCTCTGCACGATGCGGCCCTTGTCGATGTCCAGCGCCGGCCCCATCAGGGTCGACAGGCCGTCGATCACCGACCCCTCGACCTGGTTCTCGGCGCCCGACAGGTTGACGATCTGGGCACCGATGTCGGCCACCACCACCACGCGGTCGACGGTCAGCCTGCCTTCCTTGCTGACGGTCACCTCGGCCACTTCGGCCACATAACCGCGGTGGCTGAAGTGGAAAGCGACGCCGGCACCCTGGCCGCGCGCAAACTTGCGCTTGCCCCAGTCGGCCTTGGCGGCCACGGTCTTCAGCACCTTGCGCATGCGCGCCACGCTGTAGGGCTGGCCGCGCTCGCCGGTGCCAGGCACGATGTCCTTGTCGCCCAGCAATTCCAGGCGGAATTCGACCGGATCGCGCCCGGCCGCATGCGCCAGCTCGTCGATGAAGCTGTGGAACACCCAGGCAAACACATTGCTGCCCGGCGCGCGCCACGGCCCCATCGGGATGCGGCATTCGATCGGCGTCTGCTCGAGCAGGCAATTGGCGGCCCAGCGGCCCGGGAATTCATCGCCCGAGAGGTTGCCGCCGCTGCCCGGCTGCAGCACGCTGTTATTCGTGCCGTCGCTTTCCTTGCGTTCGACGCGATTGGCGAAGGTGACGAAATGGTTGTGCCATGCCACCAGTTTGCCCTGGTCGTCGACGCCGCCGCGCAGGAAGTGGAAGCCGCCGGCACGGAAGTGATCCTGCTGCAAATCGTCTTCGCGGGTCCAGGTCAGCTTGACAGGCGCCTTGACCTTTTGGGAAATCGCCGCCGCATCGACGATGAAGTCGGACGATAGCCGGCGCCCGAAGCCGCCGCCGCTGCGCGTGATGTGCAGCGTGATCTTTTCCTTTGGAATATCGAAGGTGGATGCGGCCAGCGCCTGGCCCGAACCCGGATTCTGGGTCGGCGCCCACAATTCCAGGCTGCCGTCCGCCTTGAACCAGGCCGTGCAGTTCTGCGGCTCCATGCTCGCATGCGAGATGAAGGGGTAGCTGTAGGCCGCCTCGACGGTATGGGCGGCGCCCGCCAGCGCGGCATTGACGTCACCATCCTTGCGCAGGGTGGCAGCGCCCGGCTGCTGGGACAGCGCCTGGGCCTGGGCCGTGAAGCCGGCCCAGCTGTGGGTCGCGCCATCGCCATCATCCCACTTCACATCCAACTTCTTGCGTGCGCGCAAAGCATTCCAGGTCGAGTTGGCGACAATTGCGACGCCCGGACGCAAGCCGTTCAAATTGGCCGTGCCTTCGACGATGAAGGCATCCTTGACGCCAGGCATGGCCTTGATTGCATCCAGGTTGGCGCTGACCGGGCGTCCGCCCAATGTCGGGCATTTGACATAGGTCGCGTACAACATGCCCGGCAGCTTGGCGTCGATGCCGAACAGCGGTTTGCCGCTGACCACCAGGCCGTTGTCGACACCGCCGACGCGCGTGCCCAGCAGGCGGTAGGCGGACGGGTCCTTCAGCTGGACGCCCTTGGCATCCGGCACCGGCAGCGTCGCCGCCACCTTGACCAGCGCGCCATAGCCGAGCTTGCGTCCGGAACCCTTGTGCTCGACGCTGCCTTGGGCAGTCGTGCATTCGCCCGCCGGTACGTTCCAGGCCTGGCTGGCGGCCTGCACCAGGATGGTGCGCGCGGTGGCGCCGAGGCGGTGGAAGTTGTCGTAATTGGTCGGGGTCGATGTGGAACCGCCGGCGCCCTGCGAACCGTAGATCGGGTTCAGGTCGCCCTGTACCACGCGCACGTCTTTCCAGTCGACGTCGAGCTCTTCCGCGATGATCATCGGCAGCGAGGTCTTGATGCCCTGGCCGATTTCCGGCTGCTTCGAGATCAGGGTGACGCGGCCGTCCTGGCCGATGCGGATGAAGGCGTTGGGCGTGAAGTCGCTGTCGTCCGGCGTGGCGGTGCTGCCGGCCGCGGCGATGACGCCGCCGGCGTGCAGGCCCAGCAGCAGGGAAGCGCCGCCGGCGGCGGACTGGCGCAAGAAATTACGGCGAGACTGCGCGCGGCGCGAAGTGGAAACTGGCGTAGTGGTCATTTCTTGCCCTTTCCAGTGTTGCCTGCAGGAGCCGCGGAGGCGATCTCGGCCGCACGATGGATGCCGGCGCGGATGCGCACATAGGTCGCGCAGCGGCACAGGTTGCCGGCCATGGCGTCGTCGATCTGGGCGTCGGACGGACGCGGGGTCTGCTTGAGCAGCGCGCAGGCGCTCATGATCTGGCCCGACTGGCAATAGCCGCATTGCGGCACGTCGAGCTCCTGCCAGGCCTGCTGCAGCGGGTGCATGGCGCGCGCATCCAGGCCTTCGATGGTGGTGATCCTGTGCTTGCCGACGCTGGCCACCGGCATCTGGCACGAACGCGCCGGCTGGCCGTCGATGTGCACGGTGCAGGCACCGCAGGCGCCGATGCCGCAGCCATACTTGGTGCCGATCAGGTTCAGGGTATCGCGCAGCGCCCACAGCAGCGGGGTGTCGGGTTCGACGTCGACGGACTGGATCTTGCCGTTGACGTTCAGGTTATATTTACTCATGTCTCGGCTCTGTTCCCGGATTAAGTTGCCAGATCATAACGACGCACATCGTAAACCAAAGCGGACCGGGCAAGCCAAGAAAATTTGTTGTCGGCGTGTTGAGCGTCGTTTTACATTCACAGCGGCACGCGTACACAGCCTGGCGGGCACGGCCTGCGGAAGCGGCGTATAGTTGAATCGACATCGATTCCTGCGCCTTGCACAGATGGGAGGCTTACGTTGAAACCTTTATATCGGCACCTTGTTTGCGCCGCAGCCTGCCTGGCGGCGCACGGCATCGCCGCGGCCGCCGTCACCGTCAACTACGTCCACGACGCCCAGTTCACCGACCTGCCGCGCACGCCCTGGCAGCGGCAGCAGGCGCTGGAAGACATCAGCGAGCATTTCCAGGCGCTCGGCAAGGACCTGCCGGCGGGGCAGGACCTGCTCATCGACGTGCTCGACATCGACCTGGCCGGGCGCGAAGAGCCGAACCGCTTCGCCCTCACCGGCGTGCGCATCCTCAGCCACAGCGGCGACTGGCCGCGCATGCGCCTGCGCTATTCGCTGGTCGCGGACGGCAAGGTGCTCAAGAGCGGCGATGCCCAGCTGAGCGACAGATCCTATGCGAATCACGTCAGTAGTTACCCGTCTGACGCGCGCTGGCCCTACGAAAAGCAGATGATCGACGACTGGTGGCGCGCGACGATCGCGCCCGACCGGACCGCCGGCAGGTAGATGTCCGATGACGCTTCCATTCGAGCAGGTCGAATTGTTGGGTTTCGACGTCTTCGGCACCGTGGTCGACTGGCGTTCGGGTGTCGCCCGTGCCGCGGAACCTTTTCTTGAGCGTCATGGCATTGCGGCCGATCCCTTCGAATTCGCCAGGGACTGGCGCGCGCTGTACCAGTCGGCGATGGAAGCGGTGCGTTCCGGCGCCCGGCCCTGGGTCCGGCTCGACGTGCTGAACCGCGAAAACCTGGAGCAGGTGCTGTCGCAGCATGGTATCGCCGCGGCAAGCATTCCGGAAGCCGAGCTGGCCGAGCTGAACCGGGCCTGGGAACGCCTCGATCCCTGGCCCGACGCGGTCGAAGGCTTGCTGCGCCTGAAGCGGCGCTTCGCCATTGCGCCGGTGTCGAACGGCCACATCGCCGGCATGCTGAGGCTGGCACGTTTCGGCGGCCTGCCATGGGACGCGATCCTGGGCGCGGAGATTGCGCGCAACTACAAGCCGCGTCCCGAGGTCTACCTGCAATCGGCCGAGGCCGCCGGCGTGGCGCCCGGCCGGATGGGCATGGTAGCCGCCCACAACGCCGACCTCGGCGCAGCCCGTGCGCTTGGGCTGCGCACCCTGTTCGTGCGGCGCCGTTTCGAACACGGCCCCGGCCAGACCAGCGACTTGCAGCCCGAACAGGACTGGGACATCGTCGCCGACGACCTGGTGGCGCTGGCGGAACTGCTGCGCTGCCCGTGACGGGCGCTCCGGCCTGATAAAGCCGGTATCATCTTGAAACAACGAATATGTTTTAAAGATGAAAGAATTTATGCTTATCGTGACCCATAGCGGGAAATTCCATGCGGACGATGCATGGGCGGCGGCAGTGCTGAACGTATTGCACCCCGGCAGCGAGATCGTGCGCACGCGCGATCCCGCCATCATCGAGAAGGCCGACTTTGCGGTCGACGTCGGCGGCATCTGGGATCCGGCCAGCGGCCGTTTCGACCACCACCAGAAAGGCTTCGACGGCGCCCGCCAGAGCGGCGTCGTGTACGCCAGCGCCGGCCTGGTGTGGCGCGAATATGGTGCCCGTTGCGTGGCCACCCTGGCCGAGACCCATACCGGCCAGCGCCTGTCGGACGATGCGGCGCGCGAGATCGCCTACGCCATCGACGCCGACATCGTGCAATACCTCGACATGTCGGACACCGGCGCCGCCCGCAACGCGCCCGGCAGCTACGGCCTGTCGGCGGTGATCTCCGGCTTCAACCCGAACTGGCTCGACGAGCAGCGCATGGGCTACGGCGAACCGACCGAAGCCTATCGCCTCGGCCAGTTCCGCCGCGCCATGGAACTGCTGACCGACATCATGATCAATGCGGTCAAGTACCGCGTCGGCGCGACGCTGGCGGTGGAGCAGGTGCGCCAGTCGGAAGTGCTGGAAGACGGCAAGGTGCTGTTCCTGAAAAACAGCGCGCTGCCCTGGACCAGCGTGGTGCGCAAGGAAATGCCGAAGATCCTGTTCGTCATCAGCCACAACCTGGGCGAGCAGCGCTACATGCTGCACACCGTGCCGGTGAGCCCGGAAAGCTTCGACGCCCGCGCCGACCTGCCGGCCGCCTGGGCCGGGCTGCGCGATGCCGAGCTGGCGGCCGTGACCGGCGTGCCGGATGCCGGCTTCTGCCATAACGGGCGCTTCATTGCGGCGGTCAAGTCGTATGAAGGGGCGCGGGTGATGGCGCGGCAGGCGCTGGCGGCGGTGGAGGCTTAAAAACCACCCGGATACGTCTCCGGCGGTTCCTCCGAATGCCAGCCGCCGCCCGGATCCAGCGGCTGCACCGCCGTCGTGCGGTCGATGTGGATCACGGCATCGAACTGGCGCGCCATCTGGGCCGAGAAATAATGGCTGTGGCGCTCGGTGCGCGGCAGGTAGATCACGCCGATGGCGCGTTCCAGCCGGCGTTGCATCAGCGCATCGCGCGCAGCGCCTTCTTCGCGCAACGGCAACAGGAAGCGGTCGACGCCGACTTCGTGCAGCAATGCCTCGTAGCTGCCCGGCATGCCCGGCCGCACGCGCTTGTGCTCGGCCGGCGCATCCCATTCCGACGCCGCCGTCACGAAACCCTCGTAAGTGGAAAAGCCGATCAGGCGGGTGTCGCCATCATAGGCCTTGCGCGCCAGCTCGCCCACGTTCCATTCGCCCAGTTCGCCGACTTCGGTGGCGCGCGCATCGCCGATGTGCGAATTGTGTTCCCACACCACGATCTTGGCTGGTTCGCCATCCTTCGACAGGTGTTTGGCCAGCGCGTCGAGCGTCTCGGCCATGTGGCTGTCGCGCAGGTTCCAGGACGACACGCGGCCGCGGAACATGTTGCGGTAGTATTCTTCGGCATTCTTGACCAGGCGCGCGTTTTGCTGCGCATGGAAAAGCGCTTCGTCGCTGCCGTCCTTCTGCATGGTTTCGGCCGAACGCCGCTGCAGCTGGTGCAATTGCTCGATCACGCCTTGTTCGCAAGACTCCGACAGGCTGAGGCTGGCGGTATAGCCGTAGTGCTGGCTGTCTTCCTCGTAGTGGTCGAAGCAGGCATAGCGTTCGCGCGCCACCTTGGCGGCCTGCGGATCGACCTTGTCGAGGTAAGCGAGCACTTCGCTGATCGAGGTGAACATGCTGTACAGGTCGAGGCCGTAGAAGCCGACCTGGCGCCCGCCGGCTTTCTGGTTATGTCCACGCAGCCATTCGACAAAGCTTTGCACGTCGGTGTTGCGCCACATCCAGTTCGGGAAGCGCTGGAAGCCCGACAGGGCGGCGTCGGCACTGCGGTCTTCGCCCTGGCCGCGCACGTAGCGGTTGACGCGGTAGGCGTCCGGCCAGTCGGCTTCGACGGCAACGGCATGAAAACCCTTGTCTTCGATCAGGCGTCGCGTGATGCGCGCGCGTTCTTCATAGAATTCGTGGGTGCCGTGGGTGGCCTCGCCCAGCAGCACGAAGCGTGCATTGCCGACCAGGTCGAGCAGGGCATCGTAGTCATGCGCGCCGCCATGCAGGCGGACGGCGGCGGCGCGCAGGGCGGAGAGGGTATCCTGGTCCGTCATGATCAATGCAGGAAGCGACTTGAGGAACGGTTCGAGGAACGCGCGCGGCCGGCGTCGTCAAGCACCTTGTCCGGCACCGCGCCGCGTTCGATGAAGGCCTTCATGCGCGCCAGGTCCTCGTCCATCCGCGCTTTCGGGTCGGCGCCGAGCAGGGTCGCCAGGCCGTGGCCGATGACGCCGGCCGGCGGGGTGTACGACATGCGCACCGTTACGTGGGTCCCGCCGCGGTGCGGCTCGAACTGGATCGAACCGCTTTGCGGGATCTCGGCGCCAGGCTCGCTGCGCCAGGCCAGGCGCTGCGGACGCGACTGCTCGGTAAGGACGGAATTCCATTCGAACTCGGTACCGCCCGGCCCCTTGACCACCCAGTGCGAGCGCCGCCGGCCGAGGTCGCTTACTTCGACCACATGCGACATGAAGCGCGGGAAATTCTCGTAATTGTTCCAGAGGTCGTACACTTCTTCAGGCGAGGCATCGATGTGGATCGATTTCTCGAAGTCGATGGTCTGGCTCAGGCCCTGGCCGATGCGGTCGCCGAGATGCCGTCCCGACACCAGGCTGCGCAGCGGCTGTCCGGTCACGCCGCGTGCCAGCAGTGCGGCACCGGCCAGGCCCAGCACCAGGCCCAGCGGCGAACGGCGCGCCAGCCCATACAGGCCGAGCAGGCCGCCGCCGATCACGGTCGGCTTGCGTGCGGTCGTGCGCCAGTCGGTATCTTTCAGGGCGCCGCGTACGCCGGCACCGGCATCGGCGATGCTGCTGCTGGCCTCGCCAGCCGCACGGTTGGCGCGGCTGGTGACCCTGGAGGCGAGGTCGCCGGCCGTGCCGCCGGCGCGGCTCACGGCGCTGCCGGCCTTGGAGACCACGTCGCCGGCGGCATCGCCGGCGCGGCCGGCCACGCTTTTTGCCCTGGAAATCGTGTCGTCGAGGACTTCGCCGGCGGCCTGGCCGATGCGCGACAGCGAGGACTTGAGTGCGCCGTCCGGTTTGGCCGCCGCGGCCAGGTCGGCGGCACGGTCGCCCGCCTCATCTGCCACGTCCGCGGCCACTGCGCCCACGCGTGCGCCGGCGCCGCGCCAGACGCTGCCGAGTGCGCTCGAGGTGCGGCTGCCGGCATGGCGCACGGCCGCCGCCGATTGCGCGCGGCGCGCACCGCCGCGGTCGGGATCGAGCATGTACATCAGCAGGGCGCCCGCGGCCGCGCCGCCGAGCAGCTTGGCAAGGTCGAGGCCCAGCCCGTTATCCGTCATCTGCGTTTTCATTCTTCGGTCCTCCGGTTGGTGGATGGGACGCCGCCGGTGCCTGCCGGGCGGCCGCCAGTAATTCCTGCACCTGCGCGTCGCTGGTCTGGTCGAAGCTGTCGTACCACTGTCCGACCGAGCGGAACAGCGGCGGCGCCGACAGGCAGACCAGCTCGTCGACCTGCGGCGCCAGCTTGCTCACCGTGGCGGGCGGGGCGACCGGGACCGCCAATACGAGCGTCCGCGGCTGCATGCGGCGTACCACCTGGATCGCCGCCAGCACCGTCGACCCGGTGGCGATGCCGTCGTCGACCAGGATCGCGGTCTTCCCGCGCAGGTCGAGTGCCGGCCGGACGCCGCCGTGCTTGCCATCCGGGCTGCCGCCCGGCATGCCGCCTTCCGTGCCACGGTAGGCCAGTTCGCGCCGCTCGAGCTCCGCCAGCTCGCGTGCGGTGACAGCCTCGATATCCTCTTCGGTCACGCCCATCAGCCCCGGCACGCCCGGCTGCAGCACGCGTACGCCGCCGCTGCCGACCGCACCCATGGCGAACTCCTCATGCCGCGGCATGCCCAGCTTGCGCACCACGAGCACGTCGAGGGCGATGCCGAGCCGCCGTGCAATGGCGAACCCGACCGGTACACCGCCGCGCGGCAGGGCCAGCACGATCGCATCCGGCGCGTGCGCGTAATGCCGCAACTGCCGTGCGAGCAAGGCGCCGGCGTGCGCGCGGTCTCTGAACCGGTGGATGTCAGCCATGCGGCAGCCGCTCCTGATTGCGTCCGAATTGTCCATCGAGAGCGGCCAGAGTACACCACCTGCTCACCCTGGCGTCGTACGTTTCTCCGGCGACATACGCTGGCACTTGACCTTGTGCAGCCCGCGTCACGCTTCTATTTATAAAGCGGCCGGGGGCGCCGTTCAAGCGTGCGCACGGAATGGGCCGGGTCTGCCGGAGGCAGGTTTGACGCAGGCCAGAATGCGAGCCGAAGCAGGGAATTTGCAGCGCGGGATGCACTCCCAGGCAATGGGAGCGGCCGAAGGAAAGGGCGCCCCGCGCGGGGGCGGGCGCGCCTTGAAGAAGCGTCAGCCGAGTTGGCGACGGTGGAAGCGCAGGTGGTCTTCGACGAAGGTCTGGATAAAATAGTAGCCGTGGTCGTAACCGGCATGGCGGCGCAGTTCGAGCGGCTGGCCGACGGCGCGGCAGGCTTCCTCGAAGGCTTCCGGGTAGAGCTGTTCGGCCAGGAATTTGTCGGCCAGGCCCTGGTCGACCAGGATGCCTTTGGGGAAGGGCGCGCCGGTGCTGTTCGCCATCAGTTCGGTCGCGTCGTAGGCGCGCCAGGCGGCCTGGTCGTTACTGAGGTAGCCGCCGAAGGCTTTCTGGCCCCAGGGGCAGCGCAGAGGGGCGGCGATCGGGGCGAAGGCCGAGACCGAGTGGAACAATGTCGGGTTGCGCAGTGCCAGCATCAGGGCGCCGTGGCCCCCCATCGAGTGCCCGAAGATGCCGACACGCGTTGGGTCGGCGGGCAGTCGGGACAGCACCAGTTCGCGCAGTTCCAGGATGTGGCTGTACATGCGGTAGTGGCGCGCCCAGGGCTCTTCGGTGGCGTCGACGTAGAACCCGGCGCCCACGCCGAAGTCCCAGCTGTCGGTTTCGCCGGGGGCGCCGGCGCCGCGCGGGCTGGTGTCCGGGGTCACCAGGATCAGGCCCAGTTCGGCGGCCATGCGCTGGGCGCCGGCCTTGATCATGAAGGTTTCTTCGGTGCAGGTCAGGCCGGCCAGGTAGAACAGCACCGGCAGCTTGCCTGCGCCGGCATCGGCACCGGGAGGCAGGTAGACCGAGAAGCGCATCGGCAGGCCGATCGCGGCGGAGTCGTATTTATAGAAGCGCTGCACGCCGCCGAAGCAGGCGTGTTCACTGAGGAGTTCGGGCATGACGGAATCCATCGGAGCTCGCAGGGACAAGTTAACGATAGCGCAAGTATGCCCGATCCGCGCGTCTGGCGTCGACTCTTCCCTATGTTTGGCTGCTGGCGTCCGCCTGGGCGCCAGGCTGGGCACACGAGCGCGCCCCCGGCCGGCCGCTTGGGGGCGGCCGGGCCGGCGGACGCAGGCTCAGCCGCCGCCGATGCCGCGCATCACGCGGCCCGTGCCTTCGCATTCCGGACAGGTCTTGCCGTCGGCCAGCTTGCCGCTGCCGCCGCAGCCCTCGCACAGGTCTTCGGCAGCGCCCGGGGTGCCCGGTTCTGCCTCGTCGCCAGGTTTCAGGTCGGGATCGGGAGTGATGCTCATGGATGGCCTCGCTACTGAATGGTTGAGAGGAAATGGAATGGGTGACGCGGCCATTCTAGGCTTACCCATCCGATGGTGGCGCACGACCGGCGCGTCGTCACGATCCATGCACTGGGCATGGGCTGTCATTCAGATTTCACACCACCATGCGAAATTTGCTTGACTTTGGCAAATGCTGGCAAATACTCCCTAGGGTTTCACCCACAACCATCTTATCCTCATCAAAACCAGGAGTTGCGATGCCCCAAGATAACCTCGACCATAGCGGCAGCGATTTTGTCGTGCCTTACCAGCGGCGCGATGCGCGTCAAAAAGACATCGTCGACCTGGGCATCGCGCTCCAGCAACGCAGCAATACGATGTCCGCGCTCGAATACCTGCGTTCCCAGGACGTGGGCAACGATGTCATCGAACGCGTACTGACGGAACCCGGACGCAGGCGCTCGTGGCGTGTATGATGAGACATCGTTTTCATGCATGCAGCATGGGGTCCTGCACGGTTTGCCGGCCTCTCGCGGTGTAGCTCACAGCTTGCCCGCGCAATGGGCAAGTTGTTGAAAGCCGCATGGGATCTTGGTTGCAGCTTGTCAAGTAGGTGCTTTTCCACATGGTTATACACAGATTTTGTGGATATCTGACAAACATCAAAGCCTTTTTTGAGTTAGCTCAAAGCGGGCCTTGGCGAGCATGTTAATTGGGCTTAATGATGTAAGTTTGCTACGCACGCGGCATGGCTGGGGGTAACTGCTACTTGCGCATCGATACTGGATAAATGTACAGTTGAGTACACTCATCCAGTTCGCCATGACTACCGCCTTCGCCACTGCCGCTTCCGACACCGCCACTCCCGACACCGCTGCCCAGGCGCACGATCCTTTCGACAGCCTGAACCCGGCGCAGCGCGAGGCGGTCGAGCACGGCATCGGCACGCCGGTGTCGCAGCCGCTGCTGGTCGTCGCGGGTGCCGGTTCCGGCAAGACCAACACGCTGGCGCACCGGGTCGCGCGGCTGATCCAGTCCGGCGCCGATCCGCAGCGGCTCCTGCTGCTGACCTTTTCGCGCCGTGCGGCCAATGAAATGGGGCAGCGTGCTGCCGGCGTGTTGCAGCGCATCTTCGGCGGCGCGAACCATCGCATGTCCGGCCAGACCGCGGTCAAACTGCCCTGGGCCGGCACTTTCCACAGCATCGGCGCGCGCCTGTTGCGCGAATATGCCGGCAACATCGGCCTCGACGCAGCGTTCACGATCAATGATCGCAGCGATTCCGAAGACCTGATGGGCATGGTGCGCCAGGAAATCGGACTTGGCCAGAACGCCGGGCAGGGTGGCCAGAAGCGTTTCCCGCTCAAGGGCACCTGCCTGGCAATCTATTCGCGCGTGGTCAACAGCCGCGAGCCGCTGGACGCCGTGCTGCAATCGACCTTCCCCTGGTGCGCCGAATGGGAAGAACAGCTGAAACGCCTGTTTGGCGCCTACGTCGATGCCAAGCAGGCGCAGAACGTACTCGACTATGACGACCTGCTGCTGTTCTGGGCCGAAATGGCATCCGACCCCGAACTCGGCCCGGCGCTGGGTGCGCTGTTCGACCACGTGCTGGTCGACGAATACCAGGACACCAATCGCCTGCAGGCCGTCATCCTGCACGGCATGAAGCCGGACGGCGCCGGCGTGATGGTGGTCGGCGACGACGCCCAGGCCATTTATTCGTTCCGCGGCGCCACCATTCGCAATATCCTGGAGTTTCCGCAACAATTCTCGCAGCCGGCGCGCATCGTCACGCTGGACCGCAACTACCGCTCGACGCAGCCGATCCTGGATGCCTCGAACGCCGTGATCGCGGCCGCGCTGGAACGGCATGCCAAGACCTTGTGGACGGATCGGCCGGCGGACCGGAAGGTCGGCAGCGGCAAGCCGCAACTGGTCCTGATCCCGGACGAAGCCGAGCAGGCGCGCTGGGTCTGCAACCGCGTGCTGGAGCAACGCGAGGCCGGCATCAAGCTGACCCAGCAGGCTGTGCTGTTCCGCGCCGCCAGCCACAGTGCGGCGCTGGAACTCGAACTGGTCCGCCGCAACATCCCGTTCGTGAAATTCGGCGGCCTGAAGTTCCTGGAAGCGGCCCATATCAAGGATGTGCTGGCCGTGCTGCGCTTTGCCCAGAATCCGAGCGGACGCCTTGCGGGCTTCCGCGTCGCCCAGCTGATTCCCGGCATCGGGCCGGCCACGGCAGCACGCTGCATGGATGCGATGGGGGAGGCGGCCGACCCGGCTGCCGCACTGGCCGGCTTTGCCGTGCCTGCGCGGGCGCGCGAAGACTGGGAGGCGTTTGCCGCGCTGTTCCGCACGCTGCGTTCGCCGGGCCTGCGCTGGCCGATGGACATCGAACTGGTGAAAAACTGGTACCTGCCGCACCTCGAACGCCTGTACGACGATGCGCCGGTGCGTGCCGCCGACCTCGAGCAACTGGTGGCGCTGGCCGGCGGCTATGGCTCGCGCGAATCTTTCCTGACCGAGCTGACCCTCGATCCGCCCGAGGCGACCAGCGACCGCGCCGGGGCGCCGCTGCTGGACGAGGATTATTTGATCCTGTCGACCATCCACTCATCGAAAGGCCAGGAGTGGAAATCGGTGACCTTGCTGAACGCGGTCGACGGTTGCATCCCGTCCGACATGGCCACCGCCTCCACCGACGACATCGAGGAAGAGCGGCGCCTGTTGTACGTGGCGATGACGCGCGCCAAGGAGAACCTGCAGCTGGTGGTGCCGAACCGCTTCTTTATCAGGCAGCAGGCTCAGATGGGCGACCGCCACGTGTATGCGCAGCGCACGCGCTTCATCAGCCCGGCCATGCTGAAGCATTTCGAGGAAGCGGTCTGGAACGATGCCGAGACGCCGCACAGCCGCCGGCCGGTGCCGGATTCGGTGCGCATGCTGGTGCGTGAACGGGCACGCAACGCCTGGAAATAAAGGATTTTTAGATCCACGTGGAAATAGATTACAGCTTAAACGCGCAGACGCCTGAGCACTTTTGTAGAGTTATCCCCCAGCGCATGATTTTGTAGGAATTTGCCCTATTTCCACGTCCTGCTGAAAACATACGCATTCATAAGTCATTGATTCATAAGGATTCGGTTTTTGCCTCTTGAACGGGCATTTTATTGAAACCCGCATCAATACTGCGCTTCCGGCTTGTCAAGAGGCGCTTGTCCACACAGTTATCCACATTTCTTGTGGATATTGGAATAAAGGCTGAGAAATCAAGACTTTAGGCTAGTCTCCTCATGTCGAACTTAGCATTTTCGTAATGTTAATTATTCTTCAAGAAAATGTTGAATGATGCAGACCGCATGATTAGTTTCTGAAAGAAAATTTCAATAACGGTGATGTAGTGAAATAAAATTTCTTCAAGGAAATTTAGTCCTGCGCTGCAAGGGTTTCGCGCAGACGCCGCAATGCTTCGAGTGCACCGGCCGCAATACCTACGTCTCGGCCCGATGCTACCTTCGATTCGCGTGGATTGATGCGGATCAGCGGCGCGTGCTGGGTCTCGCACAGGCGCCGCACGGAAGGAATATCGGTGCCCGCGCCAAGTTCGATCACCACCGGCCGCCTGCCCCGCGCGCGCCAGGCATTGAAGCGTTCGTATTGCGCTTCGCTGCGCGCTTCCAGCCAGCGGCTGTCGTTGAACATCAATATATTCGGCCTGGCCAGCGCGCCGCAGCGCGGGCAGGCCGGCAGCGGCGGCGCCATCAGGCAGGTCGCGGGATCGACTTGCGGCAGCACCTTCTCGGCGGTCCAGATCGCGTCGCTGCAGGGCCGCGTACATTGCAGGTGGTGGATCGAGCCATGGTATTCGACGAGCCGGTTTTCGTCGAAACCGGCGCGCTGGAACTGGCCGTCGACATTGCTGGTGAAGACGAAAGCGCCGTGCGGCAGCGGCGCCGCCAGCGCATGCAGGATGGCGAAGCCTTCGTGCGGTACCGTGTTCCGGTACAAGGCCAGCCGGTGCCCATAGAATCCCCAGGCCAGCGCCGGATCCGCCTCGAAGCTGTGCGGATTGGCAATCTCGACGAAACGGATGCCGCGCGCGGCCAACGGCGGATAGGCGCGCCAGAAACCATGGTCGCCCCGGAAATCGGGCAGGCCGGAATCGACGCCGATGCCGGCGCCGGCGCCGATCAGGAGGGCGTCGGCATCGCGCACCAGTTCGGCTGCGCGGGCGATCGCAACATCCAGGCCAGGGGCGGTATCGAGCGGGTGCGGGTCAGGAGGCATGCGCTGCCTTTCCGGCACCGTCGTTTTCGGCCGCGTCGATGCGGCGCTTCAAGGTCTCGAGCAAATCCAGGAAACGTTCTGCGGCCAGTGCGGGAGGCCACGGTTCCCACGGCCGGCAGTCATAGACGGCGGCGAGCGGATCGTCCTGCAGCACGGGGGCGCGGATCCTGAGGGTGTCGCGCACTTCCTTTGCAGACCAGCCGGCCACGTGCACCGCCTCGCCGGCCGCGGCCAGGCGGTCGGCACGTTTGTGGCGCTCGTGCTCGGCCGGGGTCCAGGCCGGCAAGCCGTAGCGCAGGAACACGGCTTGCTCGAGGCGCCGGGTCAGGGCGCGGAACCCGTCGCCAAGGAAAGGTTTTAATGGCGACACGGCGTCGAAGCCGAGCAAGCCTTCCTCGGCGTCGTGCAGCAGTTCGCGCAGTTCGATCACCGGCGCCAGCGGGGAGCCAACTGGGGCGGCGGCGCGGCGCAGCAGCATCACGCTGATCGAGTGCTGGGCCACCGACAGCGGCAGGGGCCAGGCCGTGTGGCCGCCCCAGCGATAGGTGCGCGCCAGGCCCAGCGCGAGGTCGGCATCCTCCCAGTCGAAGGGTGTCGGATTCAGCAGGTCAAGCCGCTTGCCGGAAGGCATGCGGACCCAGGCGCGCATCTCGGGCGCCATCTCAGTGTTCGGTAGAAAGAAAGCTCATGCGCTGATTTTACACACCGGTGCGCGTGCTCCCCGCGAGATTGATATGGCCGAACATCGACCTTGCGTGCGCCACTAGACTAAGCAAAAGGGGAGGACCGGTATGGGTGAGCAAGCGAAACGCATCGATTGCGATGTGCTGGTGGTGGGCGGCGGCATCAATGGCGCCGGGATCGCGCGCGACGCCGCCGGACGCGGCTTGCGGGTGGTGCTGTGCGAGAAGGACGACCTGGCCCAGCACACCTCGTCCGCGTCCAGCAAGCTGATCCATGGCGGCCTGCGCTACCTCGAGCAATACCAGTTTGGCCTGGTGCGCAAGGCGCTGGCCGAGCGCGAGGTGCTGCTCAAGAGCGCGCCCCACATCATGCATCCGCTGCGCTTCGTGATGCCGCAGCGGGCCGGCGGGCCGCCGGGCGAAGGCGGCCGGGGACAAATGCAGGGCCAGCGTCCGGCCTGGATGATCCGCGCCGGCCTGTTCCTGTACGACCACCTGGCGCGGCGCGACTTCCTGCCGGCCTCCGGCAGCATCGACCTGCGCGCCGATCCGGCCGGGGCCGCGCTGCAGCGGCGCTTTGCGCGTGCCTTCGTGTACTCCGACGCCTGGGTCGACGATGCGCGGCTGGTGGTGCTGGCCGCCGTCGACGCACGCGAGCGCGGCGCCACCATCCTCACGCGCACACGCTGCACGGCGTTGCGGCGCGAAGCGGCGCGCTGGTCGGCCACCCTGGCCGGGCCGAAGGGCGAGCTGAGGGTGCAGGCGCGCTGCCTGGTAAATGCGGCCGGGCCGTGGGCGGCGCGCTTCCTGCAGGAGGCGGTGGGTGGCCGCATGGCCGGCGTGCGTCCGCTGCGCCTGGTAAAGGGCAGTCATATCGTGGTGCCGCGCCTGTTCGAGCACAACCAGGCTTATCTGCTGCAGCAGCCGGATGGCCGCATCGTGTTCGCATTGCCTTACGAAGGTGCATTCACGCTGGTCGGCACCACCGACGTCGAATATACGGGCGACCTCGACCGGGTGGCGATCAGCGCCGCCGAGACGCTCTATTTGTGCGAGGCGGCCAACCGCTGCTTCGAGCGCCGCATCGGCCGCGAGGACGTGGTGTGGAGTTATGCCGGGGTGCGTCCACTGATCGCCGACGAAGGTGCGGGCAGCGCTTCCGCCGCCAGCCGCGACTACCGGCTCGAGACCGATACCGATGGGGCGCCGCTATTGTCCGTGTTCGGCGGCAAGGTGACGACCTTCCGCCGGCTGGCCGAACAGGCGGTCGACTGGGTTGCGCCGGCGCTGGGCCGCCGCGCACCCGGCTGGACCAGCCACGCCTGCCTGCCGGGCGGCGATTTGTTCGGCAAGGAGCCGGATGCGCGCGGGGTGCTGGAATTCGATGCCTGGCTGCGTACCCGCCAGCAACAGTATGCCTGGCTGGCGCCGGCGCTGCTGGCGCGTTATGCGCACGCCTACGGCACCCGCCTCGGCACGCTGCTGGCGCACTGCCGCACGCGCGCCGACCTCGGTGCCGAAGTCGTGCCGGGCTTGTTCGAAGTGGAACTCGATTATCTGCGCCGCCAGGAATGGGCACTGTGCGCCGACGATGTGCTGTGGCGGCGCACCAAGCTGGGCCTGCATGTGGCGCCGGGCGCGGCGGCGCGGGTGGATGACTGGCTGCAGGGGCGGGAAGCGGCGCAGGCATTGGCGCATGCGTCGTCACGGGCAGCGACGCCGGCCGCGAAGCGGGCGGTGGCAGGACCAGGCAGCACCAATCCCGCCTGAATCAAGCTACGCCGCCGCGAGCGGGCGTGCGACCAGACTCAGCGCTGCTCCCGCTCCATCTTTGGCAACAACGCCGCCAGGATCCCCAGCAGCGGCAGGAAGGACGCAATCCGGTACACCTGCGCAATGCCGGCCACGTCGGCAATATGCCCCATCGCCGCGGCACCGATGCCGCTGACGCCGAACATCAGGCCGAAGAAAATGCCCGCGATCATGCCGACCTTGCCAGGCACCAGCTCTTGCGCGAACACGACGATGGCGGAGAACGCCGAGGACATCACCAGGCCGATCACTACCGACAGCACGCCGGTCCAGAACAGGTCGGCGTAGGGCAGGGCCAGCGTGAACGGCGCGGCGCCCAGGATCGAGACCCAGATCACGCGCTTGCGGCCGATGCGGTCGCCGATCGGGCCGCCGGCAAAGGTGCCGAGGGCAACGGCGGCCAGGAACATGAACAGGTACATCTGCGCGGTCCCGACCGGCATCTGGAACTTCTCGATCAGGTAGAACGTGTAATAGCTCGACAGGCTGGCCATGTAGATGTATTTCGAGAACACCAGCATGGACAGCACGGCCAGTGCCTTGAACACCTTATCGCGTGGCAAGCCCGGGCCGGCATGGGCAGCGCTCTTGCGCGGCATGTTGCGCAGGTGGCTGCCGTACCAGCGGCTGACGCCGACCAGCACCAGCACCGCCACCAGGATGAACAGCGTGAACCAGCCGATCTTGCCCTGGCCGCGGCCGACGATGATGGCGGCCGCCAGCAGCGGTCCCAGCGCCGAGCCGAGGTTGCCGCCGACCTGGAACAGCGATTGCGCGAAGCCGAAGCGGCCGCCCGAGGCCAGGCGCGCCACGCGCGAGGCTTCCGGGTGGAAGGTCGAGGAGCCGACGCCGATCATGGCGGCCGCCAGCAGCAGCACCGTAAAGCTGCCGGCCACGGCCAGCAGGCCGACGCCCGCAAGGGTCACGCACATGCCGACCGGCAGCAGGAAGGGGATCGGGTTCTTGTCGGTGTACAGGCCGATCCAGGGTTGCAGCAGCGACGCCGTGCACTGGAAGGTGAGGGTGATCAGGCCGACCTGGGTGAAGCTCAGCGCGAATTCCTGCTTGAGCAGCGGATAGATCGCAGGCAAAACAGCCTGTACGCAATCGTTGAGCAGGTGGACGAAGGCCACCGAAAACAGGATTTGCAGGACAGTGCCGGTATGGGCGGACACGGCCTTCGAAGGAGCGGAAGTGGACATGGGTTGATCGTTATTGCTTGGCCGCCCAGTGTAATATGTGCACTGCGAATGCCTCTTCCAATTTTCGTCGCGAAAGTGACACTCTCAGTGACTCTGCTGCCTTCCCCCCGCTACCGACCCAAGCTCAGCAAGCTGCCGCGCAGCGTCACCGCGGTCCAGTCCGAAGTCCAGCACGGCGAGACGGTCGAGGCGCATTGCCACCCCTGGGTGCAGCTGCTGTATGCCAGCGAAGGGGTGATGCGGGTACGGACCGAGCTCGGCGTCTGGATCATCCCGCCGCGGCGGGCGCTGCTGATCGCACCCGGCATCGTGCACGAATTGAAGATGCTGAGCCGGGTCAACATGCGTGCCGTGTACATGGATTCGGCCGCAGCCGGCGGACTGGTCGAGGGGTGCCGGCTGCTCGAAGTCAGTCCGCTGTTGCGCGAGCTGATCCTGGCGCTGTCGGCCGAGCCGCTCGAGTATCCGGCGGACGGCCGCGGGGGGCACCTGGCCAGCCTGATCCTGTCCGAACTGGCGCGCATGGAAACCGTGCCGATCGCCGTGCCATGGCCGCGCGACCGCCGCCTGCAGACCCTGTGCACCGACATTATGGACCGTCCGGGCAGCGTGCGGACCTTGGAAGACCGCGCCGTCGACGCCGGCGCCAGCGCACGCACCCTGATCCGGCTGTTCCCGAAACAGACCGGGTTGCACTACCGCCAGTGGGTGCAGCAGGTGCACCTGGCGCATGCGTTCGAGCGGCTGGCGCGCGGCGAGGGCGTCGGCGCCATTGCGCATGCGCTCGGTTATGCCAGTCCGAGCGCCTTTACCAGCATGTTCCGCCGCCTGCTCGGCAAGACGCCGCAGCAGTACCTGGCCGAGTGGCGGCCAAGAGGGTGAAGCGCCTAAGAAAACCGCCATGGCGGCGTTGCATCGTCTCGCCGTACGAACATCGAAAGCGATCCGGACGCCGTCCCGCGCCGCTCTGTGCCAGACTGGGTGCATCGCAACATTCTGCAAGGAGCATCGTATGAGCAGTGATCAGCACACCCCGCAGCCAGGCAAGGATCAACCGGGCCAGGATCAACCGGGCAAGGACCAGAACGGCGGCAACACGCAAGCCGGACAGCAGGAAGCCGCCCAGGCCCTGAACGAGGTCGACGGCCTGGCCGACAAGAAGCCGGAAGAACTGACCCCCGAGGAATTGCGCCTGATGGCCGATACCATGCCCGGCGAAGGCCCGGGCGATTGAAGCATCGTCATCTGTCTCCGCAATAAACGTTTTGACGCCAGTATTGATTCTAGATAATCTTCTGGCAACAAAACAAATAGGAGACAGAATGACGAACCCCCTCCACGGATGGGCGGCCGCCTTGCGCCGCCTGATCTTCCCGCTGGCAGCGTGTACCGCGATGACAGCAGGGATGGCCCAGGCCGCCGACCCTGTCGACGTCCAGCTCGCTGGCCAGCCCGCCAGCACCAGGGCGACCACCACCCTGATGGCCCCGGTCCAGAACATCTACGGCCGCAGCCACATCAGCCTGAACGGCCGCTGGCACTACATCATCGACCCCTACGAAAACGGTTATTACGACTACCGCCACATGCCCTTTGACCAGTCGCAAAGCGGCAAAGGCGGCTACTACGACGACCGCCAGCCGAAGGACAAGACCGACTGGGTCGAATACGATTTCAACCGCGCCCCGACCATGAAGGTGCCGGGCGACTGGAATTCGCAGTCCGAGAAACTGCAGCTGTACGAAGGCACGGTCTGGCTGCGCCAACAATTCGAGGCCGACCCGAAGCCGGGCCGGCATTACGTGCTGTCCTTTGGCGCGGTGAACTACGAAGCCCACGTCTACCTCAACGGCAAGAAGCTGGGCATGCACAAGGGCGGCTTTACCCCCTTCCAGTTCGACGTCACCGGCAAGCTGGCCAAGGGCCGCAACGTGGTCGTGGTCAAGGCCGACAACACGCGCCACGCGGATGAGATCCCGACCGTGAACACCGACTGGTGGAATTACGGCGGCATCACGCGCGACGTGCTGCTGGCGGAGCTGCCGGCGAGCTATATAGCCGACTATGAAGTACAGCTGAAAAAAGGCGATGCGCGCCGCATCGAAGGGTTCGTGCAGATGGGCGGCGACAACAAATCGCAGCGCGTCACGCTGACCATCCCCGAAGCCGGCATCACGGCCACGGTGCAGACCGACGCCAGCGGCCGCGCCGCCATCAGTCTCCCGGCCGCCAAGCTGGACTATTGGTCGCCCGAACATCCGAAGCTGTACGCGGTGGAACTCTCCGCCGGCGAAGACAGGGTCCGCGACCGTATCGGCTTCCGCACCATCGAGACGCGCGGGCGCGACATTCTCCTCAACGGCAAGTCCGTGTTCTTGCGCGGCGTTTCGATCCATGACGAAAATCCGCTGATTCCGGGCCGGCTGCGCGGCCAGGGTGACATGCGCATGCTGCTGCAATGGGCCAAGGACATGAATTGCAATTACGTGCGCCTGGCCCATTACCCGCACAGCGAAGAGATGATCCGCCTGGCCGATGAGATGGGGCTGATGGTGTGGGCCGAGGTGCCGGTGTACTGGACGATTTCCTGGAACAATCCGGACACCTATGCCAACGCCAGCACCCAATTGACCGACCTGATCGTGCGCGACAAGAACCGCGCCAGCGTCGTGATCTGGTCGGTCGGCAACGAAACGCCGATCAGCGCGCCGCGCAATGCCTTCATGGGCAAGCTGGTGAGCACCGCGCGTGCGCTCGACGATACCCGGCTGGTAGCGGCTGCGCTGGAAATCCACCGCAGCGGCAACGACATCACCGTGGAAGACCCGCTGGCCGAGCGCATCGACCTGATCAGCTTCAACGAGTACGCCGGCTGGTATTGGGCCAGCAATGCGGAAATGCTGAACTACCGCTTCAATATCCAGCAGGACAAGCCGGTGATGATCACCGAGTTCGGCGCCGACGCGCTGGGCGGCTACCACGCCGACGCCGACACCCGCTGGAGCGAGGAATACCAGGACACGCTATATAAAAACCAGTTCAGGATGCTGGCCGGGATCCCGGGGCTGCGCGGCCTGGTGCCCTGGATCCTGGTCGACTTCCGCTCGCCGCGCCGCCAGCACCCGTATTTCCAGGATGGCTGGAACCGCAAGGGCTTGATTTCGGATGACGGCAAGAAGAAGCGGGCGTTCTGGACCATGAAGAATTACTACGACGAGGTCCAGAAACGCTACCCTGGCCAGTAATCAGTACTCCTGCTGGGTCGGCCGGAACAGGATCTCGTTGATGTCGACGTCGTCCGGCTGGCCGATCGCATACGCGACCGCGCGCGCAAACGATGTCGGCGAGATGGCGATCTCGTAGAACTTGCGGATATTGTCGGCGATGTCCGGTTCGGTGATGCTCTCCGGCAGTTCGGTGTCGACTGCGCCCGGCGAGATGATGGTCGTGCGCAAGCCGTGCGGCTTGACTTCCTGGCGCAGGCCTTCGGAGATCACGCGCACCGCATGCTTGGTGGCCGAGTAGACGATGCTGCCCGGCCGCACCTTGTGGCCGGCCACCGACGACACGTTGATGATGTGGCCGGAACGCTGGGCGATCATGTGCGGCAGTACTGCCGCAATGCCGTACATCACACCCTTGATGTTGACGTCGATCATGCGGTCCCAGTCCTCGACCTTGAGGCGTTCGAGCGGGGAGTGCGGCATCAGGCCGGCATTGTTGAGCATGACGTCGACCCGGCCGTATTTTGCTACGGCAGCGTCGGCCAGCGCCTTCACCTGGGCGCTGTCGGTGACGTCGGCCTGGACCGCCAGGGCCTGGGCGCCGCCGCCTTCGAGTTCGGCGGCCAGCGCCTGGATGCGCTCCAGGCGCCGCGCGCCCAGCACCACGACCGCCCCTTGGGCCGCCAGGTGGCGCGCCGTGGCTTCGCCGAGGCCGCTGCTGGCGCCGGTAATGACGACTACCTTGCCCTGGATATTGTTTTGCGTTTCGACCATACGATCCTCGATCCTCTTCAATTGTGACGCATCATTCACTGACGCCGAGGCGCGAGGATAGCGCATCCGCCGCCGCCACGCCTGCGCATT
>Ga0308160_10001049_pt1 | contig 42481 bp, 34 predicted proteins | sample PhyFR1_FD_201036 | JGI IMG/M metagenome (GOLD analysis project Ga0308160, IMG submission 201036) | Phyllosphere microbial communities from UC Gill Tract Community Farm, Albany, California, United States - DLSLF.R1 | ecosystem: Host-associated > Plants > Phyllosphere > Unclassified | place: USA... | reverse complement strand
CCGCACCCGAGCCGCGGCCCGGGCCGATCGGCACGCCGTTGTTCTTGCCCCACTGGATGAACTCCGCCACGATCAGGAAGTAGCCCGGGAACTTCATCTTGATGATGGTCTGGTTCTCGAACTCGAGACGCGCGTCGTAGCGCGGCCGTTCCGCCTCGCGCTTTTCCGGATCCGGATACAGCTGGATCAGGCGTTCTTCCAGGCCCTTCTTGGTCTCCGCAATCAGGAAGTCGTCGATGGTCATGCCCGGCGGCGTCGGGAAGTCCGGCAGCTGCGGCTTGCCGAGCGTGAGCGTCACGTTGCAGCGCTTGGCGATCTGCACCGAGTTGGCGAGCGCGCCAGGCAAGTCCTTGAACAGCTCGGCCATCTCGGCCTGCGACTTGAAGCACATCTCTTCGTTGAAGCGGCGCACGCGCTTGGCGTTGGCCAGCATCTCGCCTTCGGCGATACAGACGCGCGCTTCGTGGGCGATGAATTCATTCTTGTTAATGAACTGCACCGGATGGGTCGCCACCACCGGCAGGCCGAGGCGCGACGCCAGCGCCACCGAATGGCGCACCTGCTGTTCCTGGTTGGGCTGGCCCGCGCGCTGGATCTCGATGTAGAAGTGGCCCGGGAACATGGCGGCCCAGCGCTGTGCGCAGGCTTCGGCCTTGGCCAGGTCGCCGTTCTCGATGGCACAGCCGATGTCACCGAAATGGGCGCCCGACAGGACAATGAGGGCATTCGCCTGCGGCACGTCCGGCTGCAGGGTGGAGGTGCTGGTGGCCAGCGCTTCCAGCCACTCGGTGCGGATCTCGGCGCGGCCCTTGTGCTGGTTGGTGAGCCAGGCGCGCGCCAGCAGGTCGCACAGCTGCAGGTAGCCGGTGTAATTTTTTGCCAACAACAGCAGGCGCGACGGCTTGTCGCGGTTGTCGTCGTTGGTGATCCAGGCATCGACCCCGACGATCGGTTTGATGCCCTTGCCGCGTGCCGCCTTGTAGAAGCGCACCAGCGCAAAGGCGTTGGCCAGGTCGGTCACCGCCAGCGCCGGCTGCTGGTCCTTCACGGCGGCGGCCACGAGGTCGTCAATACGGACCAGGCCGTCGACGATGGAATACTCGGAGTGGACGCGGAGATGGGTAAAAGTTGGCAATGAGGTCGGGGAAGTCATCCTTTCATTTTACCGCGCCCGGGCGGGGGACGGGAGCGCCGGCTTTCCCTTCGGAATGCCGGCGTGGCAAATCCGTCAAATGAAAAAGCCGGCCTTGCAAGCCGGCTCGTGCTGGTTTATAGCAGCCTTACGCCTGCTTGCGGCGGCGGACGAAACCGAGGCCGGCAGCGGCCAGGCCGAACAGCGCCAGGCTGCCCGGTTCCGGCACGGCGTTGACGCTGATGTCGCCGACATTCAGGCTGACGCCATTGTCGATGTTGACGGTGCGGTAGCCAGCGCTTGTGATCGACGACAGGCCGCTGTCGCCCTTGATCGTGATGTCGGCGCCGCTCAGGGAAGCGATTTCATTCGCGGTCGGGTTGACCCACAGGGACAGCGTGTTGTAGTTGCCGCTGCTGTTGCCGCTCTTCGACAGGTAGCCCAGCAGCGCGTAACGGGTGCCGGCCGCCAGGTTGCTGCCCGCGAGGAAGGTGCCATCGGTACCGCCCAGGCGCACGAACAGGTCGCTGGTGCTGCTGCCATTGCCGCCATTGGCTTTCAGGCCGAAGCTCGGACCGGTCGAGCTGCCGAAGAAGGCGCCGAAGAAATCGTTGTTGCCCAGGACGCCGCTGTAGGTGAAATCGAAATTGATGTACACGCCATTCGCTTCCGAGACGGTCGGCATCTTGTAGTTTTCGACAGTATTGAGCGCGGTCGTGACGACATGGCCCGTCGTGTCGTTGACCAGCGAAATCGTGTTGGCGTTGGCCAAGGTCGACGAGGCGAGCAGGACAGTGGCGAAGAGTGCAGTAATGGCTTTCATGAAGGACTTTCCCTAGGAATAATTTGTTTCCTTCATTCAGCAAAAATTATGCCAGATAAATAATTCCTTTACATTTCAATTAGTTAATTTATTTAAAGGCAATTTAGTTTTCTTATTGTAAATTTTTCCGACACCTAGCACGGTCGACGGCGAGCATCCAGGCACGGTCGTGCTCGCCGTTTCGGTACGTGTCGATTCAAAAGTAATAATTGATCGCCGCCCCCACGGTCCACTGGTTTTCATTGCCGCGCGTACGCACGAGCGGGCTGTCGGCAGCATCGTTGAGCAGCCGTTCATAGCGTCCGGCAACCGTCACCGACCAGTGCGGATCGAGTTGCGACGTCAGCGACACCGGGATCCGGATCGACGTCAGCCCGCCCTCGGGACGGAAAGGCACCCCGCCCAGTTCCGGATACAGCGCCAGGTCGGCCCCCTGGATGCCGAAATAACGCTCGGTGAAATGGTCGCTCGTGAAGAACAGGCCGAACCCGGCCGAGCCCAGCAGCGGCTTGCCGCCCAGGCCCTGCGGGAAGGGGTAGAAGTAGGTCGCACGGACGTTGCCGGCGGCGCCGCTGTACACCGTATTCGTGGCCCAGGCCGCATCCCCGCTGAACACGATCTTGTGCATGGGATTACCGCCGGGCATCGGCAGGCTGTAGCTGGCGAATACCCCGAGCTCGCTGGCAATCGGGATCCGCTGCATGCGCTGGACCACCTCGTCGTCGACGTCGTTGTCGCGGCTCGGGCGCCCGCGGTAGATGAAACCGGCGCGCACCGTGCTGAGCTGCTGGAAGTTCTGTCCGACATAGCCCGGCACCACGTTCAGCCGCAGTTCCTGGCCGAGCAGTTCCAGCCACAAGCCGTTGCCGAGATTGACGTGCAGGAAGCCCGCCCCTTCGGCGTGATAATCCTCGGCACCGTAGAAGTCCGGCACGGCAAACGCCCCCGCCCCTATCATGTTCCTTTCGTCCGGCAGCTCGACCGGAATGACTTCCTGTGCCATGGCGCCGGCACTGCACAGCATGGCACAGCCGGCGGCCCAGGCGGCCCGCGTCCATCTCAGCGTCTTCTTCAGTGTGGTCATGATCGCCCCTTAGGAAACCGAAGCACCCACTGCGGGTGCCCCGTGCATGCAGTTCATCCTAGGGGCATGGGTTGGTGTCGATATTTGCGACGAATCAGAGACGTGGGTGAACTTTTATGAAGGTATTCGCTCGTGGCGCTCCAGTACGCCGCAATCGCGCACCGCCTTGTGGTGTCACCGCCACGATTTTTATTGCCTGATCGACTCGCCCGGCGTGCTGGAGCGCATGCGGCGATGGCAGGTGCAATCGCTGCAAACGCGACGGTATTTGTATGGAATATGTCCCTGGCCGCTGACCTTGCGCAAGGCCTGACTTATAATAGCGGGCTGTCCGCCAGCACCTCATTTTCTTCCATCATGTACGTCAACATCGCCGCCTACAAATTCATCTCCCTCGACAACCTCGAAGAAATGCGCCCGCAATACCAGGCGCTGTGCGAGAAGCTTGGCCTCAAGGGCACGGTGCTGCTGACGCCGGAAGGGATCAACATGTTCCTGTCCGGCACGCGCGAGCACATCGACGACTACCTGGCCTGGGTCCGCAGCGACGCCCGCCTGGCCGACCTGGAGTGGAAAGAAAGCCTGTCGAACGAGCAGTCGCATCGCCGCATGCTGGTGCGCATCAAGAAGGAAATCATCACGATGCGCATGCCGCTGATCAAGCCGGAACTCGGCCGCGCGCCGTCGGTCGATCCGAAGACGCTCAAGCGCTGGCTCGACCAGGGCCATGACGACGACGGCGTCCCGGTCGTCATGATGGAAACCCGTAATGCCTTCGAAGTCGACGTCGGCACGTTCAACAATACGCTGGACTACCGCATCGACAAGTTCACCGAATTTCCCGCCGTCGCGGCCGCCCACAAGGACGAGTTGCAGGGCAAGACCGTGGTCACCTTCTGCACCGGCGGCATCCGCTGCGAAAAGGCGGCGATCCACATGCAGAACATCGGCTACGACCGCGTGTACCAGCTCGACGGCGGCATCCTGAAGTATTTCGAGGAAGTCGGCGGCGACCACTACAACGGCGACTGCTTCGTGTTCGACTACCGTACCGCGCTGAACCCGAAGCTGGAGCCGACCGAAACCGTGCAATGCTTCGCCTGCCGCGCGGTGGTGACGCCGCGCCAGCAGCTGGCGCCCGAGTATGTGGTGGGCGTGTCGTGCCCGCATTGTGCGAAGCCGGCGGGTGAGCAGGTCAGCGATGCGGATGCGGCTGCAGCCCGCTAATCGATCACGCTCATTTCTCCCGTGAACGTGTAAACGTCGTCCCCGCGAAGGCGGGGACCCAAGTTCAGCGTGAGCTGCCGAAATGCCGGCAAACTTGGGTCCCCGCCTGCGCGGGGACGACGTAACTATGAGCGGACGTAGCGATCAGCGGAAATACGCCGCCACTTCCCGCACACTCCCCCCATCCAGCGTCCCTGCCGCGGCCCGCAGCCGCAACAAGCCGATCAGATACGAATAGCGCGCCTGCGCCAGGTCGCGCTGGCTCGTGTACAGCTGCTGCTGCGCATTCAGCAGATCCAGGTTGATGCGCACCCCGCCCTGGATGCTCTTTTCGGTCGCCGTCATCAACAGCTTGCCGGAAGCCACCGCCTTGTCCAGCGCCTCGATCTTGCGCACGCTCGACTGCACCAGGCTGTGCGCCTTGCGCAGCTCGACCAGCACCTTGCTGGTCCGGGCGTCGAGGTCGGACTGGGCGCGTCCGTAGCCGGCCGCCGCCTGGCGCGTGGCGGCACTCACGGCGCCGCCCTGGTAGATCGGGATGTTGACCTGCACGCCAATCGCGCGGTTCACCGTGTTCTGGGTATAGGTGTTGATCGATTCCGCGTCGCCGCGGCTGTAGGCGGCGACCAAATCCACGCGCGGGTAATGGCCGGCGCGGTTCTTGTCGATCTCGAGGCGCGCGTTTTCCACCGCCAGGCGCGCGGCCGCCAGCTCAGGGTTGCGTTCGCGCGCGATCTTTTCCCAGGCCTCGAAACTGGACGGCGTGATGCCGGCCGGGCGGAAGTGTTCGCCCAGCTTGTCGAGCGGCCCCGGATCGATGCCGATGATGCCGGCCAGGGTCTCGCGCGCGGCGACGGCGTTATCCTGCGCTTCGGTCAGCTGGGCCTCGGCCAGCTCGAGCCGGGCCTGGGTTTCCAGCATGTCGGTGCGGGTGCCCTCGCCTTTCTCGAACAGGCGGTCGTTCACGTGCATCTGTTCTACGTACATGTCGCGCGCCACTTTCGAGAGGGCGACCTGGTCGTCGGCGAACAGCGCATCCATGTAGGCGCTGACCACGCGCACCGCGACGTCGTCGGTGCTGGCTTCGAAGGCCGCTTCTCCCTGCTCGGCCGCCACCTTGCCCTGGCGGTAGCGCGCCACGCCGTCCAGGTTCAGGATCGGCTGGCGCAGCTGTACGCCGGCCGAGCGGCTCAGGTAATGCGGATGGGTCAGGAAGCGGGCGTCGCCGATGCCGAGAACGTTCTGCTGCAGCGTGTCGACGTCGGCCACGTTGCGGCTCAGCGCATAGTTGGCCGACACGCTCGGCAGCAGCGCGGCGCGGCCGATGACGCGGTTTTCCTTGCTGGCTTCGCGGTCGTAATACGCCATCCGGTAAGTCGGGTCGTTCTTCAGCGCGGCCTCGTAGGCCTGCTGCAGGGTGACGGCACCAGCTTGGCCGCCGAGCAAGGCGGACAGCGCCAGCGCCATACTCAATTTCAATTTCAAACGCATCGTGTTCACTCTTCGCTCAAGGCCGAACGGGCACGGTCCAGCACCGGCTTGAGCAGGTAATTCATCATGGTGCGTTCGCCGGTTTTCACGAACAGCTCGACCGGCATGCCGGGACGGATGTCCATCCTGTGCTCGGCCACCATGCGCGCGCCCTTCGGCGTCACCTTCACCCGCACCTTGTAGAACGCGGTGCCGCTGCGCTCGTCAACCGTGCGGTCGGCTGCCACCTGCTCGACCACGCCGTCGATGTGCGGCGTCCGGTTGGCGTTGAAGGCCGAGAAAATCAGCTCGGTCTTCAAGCCCGGATGCACGCGGTCGACCAGGTTGACCGGCAGCTGGCCCTCGACCACCAGCGCGTCGCCGCTCGGCACGATATCCATCATGCGGAAACCGGCCGGCACCACGCCGCCCGGCGTGAACACGGCCAGGCCGACCACGGTGCCGGCGGCCGGCGCTTTCACTTCCACGTTGGACAGCTCGAACTTCTGCGCCTGCAGGCGCGCCTGCTGGGCTTCGGCTTCGCGCTGGACGTCGGTCAGCTGGGTGCGCACTTCCTTCTGGTAGTCCTGCAGGCGCTGGGCCTTGCGCAGCACGAGTTCCGCCACCTGGCGCTGGGCGCGGCCGATGTTGCCGATGTCTTCCGAGATCGCGCCGCCCAGCTGGGCATAAGTGCGTTCCAGGTCGAGCAGACGGTTGCGCGCCACGTAGCCTTCTTTCGCCAGGTCGCGCATGCCGCCCAGCTGCTCCTTGAGGATGGCGACCTGCTCCTTCTTGCTGTCGCGCGATGCCTGCAGGCCCTGCACCTGCATTTTCAGGCCGGCGATGCTCTCGTCGACGCCGGCCAGTTCGTTCTGCAGCGAGGCCTGGCGCGAGGCCAGCAACCCGCGCTGCAGGCTCATGATGCCGGCCACGCGCGCATCGCCTGCCCGCTGATCCAGCGCTTCAGGAAACTTGATCGATTTCGCGCCAGCTTGCTCGGCTTCCAGGCGCGCCTGCACCGCCAGCGCGGTCAGGTACTGGCTGTCGGTCATGTCGACCGCCGACTGGGCCACGACCGGATTCATGCGCACCAGCACCTGGCCGGCGTCCACCACGTCGCCGTCGCGCACCAGGATCTGCGCGATGGTGCCGCCCGCCTGGTGCTGCACCGCCTGGCGGTTCGATTCCTTGGCCACGGTGCCGGCCATCGGCACGCCCTTGTCGAGCGGCGCCAGCAGCGCCCACAACAAAAAGCCGCCGACGCCCAGCAGGACGATCAGCCAGCCCATGCGCGCATAGGCACGGGCGTCGGTATTCACTTGGGGCGTTTCGTTCGATATCGCGTTCATTGCTTCGCTTCTCCAGTGGCGGCCAGCGGGGCACGCATCGCCTGGGTTTTGCCCGCTGCCCTGGCGGCTTCCTGCACTGCGGCCAGCACCTGTGCGGTGGGGCCGAAGGCCTGCACCGCGCCGTCGCGCAGCAGGAGCAACTTGGTGGTGACCTGCACCGCGCCCGGGCGGTGGGTGATCATGACGATGGTCTTGCCGCGCTGGCGCAGGTCGGTCACCGCGCCCAGGAGCGCTGCCTCGCCGGCTTCGTCGAGGTTCGAGTTCGGCTCGTCCAGCACCAGCAGCGCCGGGTCGCCGTACATCGCGCGCGCCAGGCCGATGCGCTGCTTCTGGCCGCCCGACAAGCCGGCGCCGGCGTCGCCGAGCTGGGTGTCGTAGCCTTGCGGGAATTGCAGGATCATGTCGTGCACGCCGGCACGCTTGGCCGCCTGCACCACCTTGGCGGCGTCGACCTCGCCGAAGCGCGCGATGTTGTCGCTGATGCTGCCGGCGAACAGTTCGATGTCCTGCGGCAGGTAGCCCAGGTGCGGCCCCAGTTCCGTCTTGTTCCATTGATGGACGTCGGCGCCGTCCAGGCGCACCTTGCCGATCATCGCCGGCCACACGCCGACCAGCAGCCGCGCCAGCGTCGACTTGCCGCAGCCGCTCGGCCCCAGCACGCCCAGCACGTCGCCCGGCGCGAGCGCGATCGACACGTTCTTCAGCACCGGGTTCTTGAGGCCGGGCGGCGCGGCGGTGACGTTGTCCAGCACCAGCGTGCCCTGCGGCGCCGGCAGGGCCATGCCGGCCGCGCGCGCCGGATTCGCGTCGAGCAGCGCCTCCAGGCGCGTCCAGGCGCTGCGCGCGCCGCTGACACTCTTCCACACCGCGATCACCTGCTGCACCGGCTGCAGGGTGCGGCCGAGCAGGATCGAGGCGGCGATCATCATGCCCGGGGTGATCCTGTTTTCCAGGACCAGCAGCGCGCCCAGGCCCAGCACCAGCGACCCCATCGCCACCTGCACGAACTTGGTGACGGCGCCGATCAGGCCGGCCTTCTGGCTGGCGTCGGCCTGCAGGCCGAGGAAGGTGCCGTGCAGGCGGAACCAGCGCTGGAACAGGTGCGGCAGCATGCCCATCGCTTCGATCACTTCGGCGTTGCGCAGGTTGTTCGTGGCCAGGGTGCCCGCCTGGATCGCCATCGCGTTGGCCTGGGTCAGCGGCGCCCGGGTGACGCGTTCGTTGACGATCGCCAGCACCACCAGCACCACGGTGCCGGCCAGCGCGAACGCGCCCAGCACCGGCTCGAAGATGAAGATGACGACCAGGTAGATCGGGAACCAGGGCGCGTCGAAGAAGGCGAACAGCGCATTCCCGGTGAGGAACTGGCGGATGCTGGTGAGGTCGGCCAGCGCCTGCCCTGCGTTGCCGCCGGCCTGCTTCAGGTTCTGCTCGAAGGCCGCGGTGTAGACGCGCTGGCCCAGGCGCAGGTCGAACTGGGCGCCGATGCGCACCAGCACATACGAGCGGATCAGTTCCAGGCCGCCCATGAACAGGTAGGCGCCGACGATCAGGAGCGTCAGCATCAGCAGCGTGACTTCGTTGCGGCTGGCCAGCACCCGGTCGTACACCTGCAGCATGTACAGCGAAGGCGCCAGCAGCAGCAGGTTGATGATCGCGCTGAACGCGCCGACCGTGAAGAACGTGCTCTTGAAGGACCGAAGCACCTGTTCGATCTCGCTCTTCTTTTCCAGCGATGTATTCATGTATGAGGGGGAGTGGCGGGCCGGACCGGGCGGCCTCGATGACGAATCGTGATTCCGAGAAACTTATCCGCGCCAATTATGGACCAAAAGTGTCTCACCATGTGCCTGGTGTCACATTCAATCCGGGTGTTCAGTAGCGCCGGGGGCACATCCATTGCCATACCAAAAATAAAAAATTTCAGACATTCAAGAGATCCAGCCTGTTGAACGGCCCGGGCTGGCGCAGCGCAAAACCGCGTCATGATCCGAGTGACTATCGTCTGTGCATACCGTAGAGTGGTTTTTTCCCTAGCCGGTCCTGCCCGCCATGAACAACGACCTCAGCCGTGCCTTCCCGGCCGCCACGCTGCGCGGCCTGTGGACCTATCGCGGTTTCGTGCTGGGCAGCGTGCGGCGCGAATTCGAATCGAAGACCAGCAACGCCGTGCTGGGCGCCTCGTGGTCGCTGCTGTCGCCGCTGGCCATGGTCGTGGTGTACACCGTGATCTTTGCGCAGGTCATGCACGCGCGCCTGCCCGGCGTCGACGCCGCTACCGCTGAAAATGCCCCCTACGCCTACGGCATCTGGCTGTGCGCCGGCATCCTCGGCTGGAACCTGTTCGCCGCCATCGTCGCGCGCGCCCAGGGCATGTTCATCGAGCAGGCCGGCCTGATCAAGAAGATCAGCTTCCCGCGCATCTGCCTGCCTGCAATCGTGGTGCTGAGTGCCCTGCTCGACTTCGGCATCATGTTCGGCCTGTTCACGCTGTTCCTGCTGGGCTCCGGTAACTTTCCCGGCTGGGTGTTCGCCGCGCTGGCGCCGGTGCTGCTGCTGCAGACGCTGCTGGCAATCGGCCTCGGCACCGCCGCCGGGGTGCTCAACGTGTTCTTCCGCGACGTCGGTCCCTTCGTCTCCATCGCCATGCAGTTCTGGTTCTGGCTGACCCCGATCGTCTATCCGGCCGCGATCCTGCCCGAGGGCGTGCGCTCGCTGCTGCTCGACTGGAACCCGATGGCGCGCCTGGTGGGCGCCTGGCAGGGCGTGCTGGTGGCGCACACGGCGCCCGACTGGGCCGGGCTGGCGCCGGTGGCGCTGCTGGCCGTGCTGCTGTGCGGGCTGGCGCTGCACCTGTTCCGCCGCCGCGCCGGCGAGATGGCGGACGAATTGTGATGGGCGCGCTCACCGTGTCGGGCCTGGGCAAGGCCTACCGCCAGTACCCGGCGCGCTGGTCGCGCCTGCTCGAGTGGCTGCTGCCGGGCGCGCCGCCGCGCCATACGCTGAAGTGGGTGCTGCAGGACATCAGCTTCACGGTGGCGCCGGGCGAGGCGGTCGGCCTGGTCGGCATCAACGGTGCCGGCAAGAGCACGCTGCTCAAGCTGATCGCCGGCATCACGCAGGCCAGCGCCGGCAGCGTGCAGCTGCAGGGGCGCCTCGCCGCGCTGCTGGAACTGGGCATGGGCTTCCATCCCGACTTTACCGGCCGCCAGAACGCAGTCATGGCCGGCCAGCTGCTCGGCATGGGCGCGGCGGAAGTCGCGCGCCTCATGCCGCAGATCGAAGCCTTTGCCGAGATCGGCGACTACATCGACCAGCCGCTGCGCGTGTACTCGAGCGGCATGCAGGTGCGCCTGGCGTTCGCGGTGGCCACCGTGCGCCGGCCCGACATCCTGGTGGTCGACGAAGCGCTGTCGGTGGGCGACGCCTACTTCCAGCATAAAAGCGTCGAGCGCATCCGCCAGTTCCGGCGCCAGGGCACGACGCTGCTGCTGGTCTCGCACGACAAGCAGGCGATCCAGTCGCTGTGCGACCGCGCGCTGCTGCTCGACGGCGGGCGCCTGGTGCGCATGGGCGCGCCCGAGGAGATCATGGATTACTACAACGCCCTGATCGCCGAGCGGGAGAATAACAAAATGCGCGCCACCGTGCGCGTGATCGACACCCCTGCCGGCAAGCTGCAGACGATCTCCGGCACCGGCGAAGCCACGGTCGCCGACATCGCCCTGCTGGACGAGCACGGCGCGCGCGTGGAAGTGGTCGACGTCGGCGCGCCGGTCACGCTGCGGGTGACGGTGCGCGCGCACGCGGCTATCCCGCGCATGGTGCTCGGCTACATGATCAAGAACCGCCTCGGCCAGCCGATGTACGGCACCAATACCCACCTGAAGGAACTGCCGCTGGCCGACGTCGCCGCCGGCGAGGACGTGGTGTACCGCTTCGCCTTCCCGATGAACCTGGGGCCGGGCAGCTATTCGGTGGCCACCGCCATCGTCAGCACCGAGACCCACCTCGTCAACAACTACGAATGGCGCGACCTGGCACTGCTGTTCACGGTGGTGAACATGCGCCGCCCGTATTTCGAAGGATCGGCCTGGCTCGACCCGGCCATCGCCATCGAACGCACTTCCATCACCGCGTGAGCTGCGCATGCCTTTCCTGTCCTATTCCCAGAACAACGAAGACGTGCTGCTGTGGCGCGCCCTCGGCGACGTCGCCCCCGCGAGCGGCTTCTACATCGACGTCGGCGCCAGCGACCCGGTCGAGCATTCGGTGACCAAGGCCTTCTACGACGCCGGCTGGCGCGGCATCAACATCGAGCCGCTGCCGGCGCACGCCGCCGCCTTCGCCGAACAGCGCCCGCGCGACCTCAACCTCACCATCGCCGCCGGCAGCGTCGAAGGCAGCCTGACGCTGTACGACGTGCCGGCGGTACGCGGCTGGGCCTCTCCGGAGCCCGCGGTGGCCGCCATGCACCGCGCCGCCGGCCATGCGGTGGCCGAGCTGACCGTGCCGGTGCGTCCGCTGGCTGCGGTCTGCGCCGAGCATGTGCGCGGGCCGATCCACTTTCTCAAGATCGACGTCGAAGGCTTCGAGGGCGAGGTGTTGCGCGGCATGGATTTCGCGCGCTGGCGCCCGTGGGTGCTGGTGATCGAGGCGACCCTGCCCAACAGCCGCGCCACCTGCCACGAAGGCTGGGAACACCTGGTCACCGGCCACGGCTACCGCTTCGCCTGGTTCGACGGCCTGAACCGGTACTACGTGGCGCCGGAACACGCGGCGCTGCTGCGCCACTTCGGCGTCCAGCCGAACGTGTTCGACGACTATATCTCCTACCACCTCGAGCACGCCTGGGAAGCCACCCGGCGCAGCCAGCAGGCGCTGCAGGCCAGCGACGCCAGGCTGGACGAGGCGCTGCGCCGGGCCGATGCGCTGGCGCATGAAAAGCACGGCGCGCAGGCCGAGGCCGACGCCGCCCGGGCCGCAGCCGCGGAAGCGCAGCGCGGCATCGCCGCAGCCCAGGCCGATGCCCTGCAGCTACGCGCGGCGCTCGACGCGCTACGGACGGCAAGCGACCAGGCCCAGGCAGCGACCATCGCGGCCCAGGCAGCCACGATCGGGGTGCAAGCCGAAGCCCTGCAGGCGCGCACCGACGCCACCCATGCATGGCGCAGGACCACGCAAGCGCTGGCCGAAGCTGCTGCCGCGCGCATTGAAACCGTGCAGGCGCGCGATGCCGCCGCCGGCGCCCGCGCCGAGGCCACCCAGGCCCGCCAAGACAGCGCCGCGGCCCAGGCCGAGGCCGCGCAGGCACGCACCCACGCCGCCGCGGAGCGTGACCAGGCCAGCCGCGTCCGGGCCGAGCTGGTCCGTGCCCACGCCGCCAGCGCCCGCGCCCATGCCGGGATCGCCGAAGCCCAGGCCGAGATCGCCCGGCTGCACGGCGAATACGAGCAAGCGGTGGCCAATGGCCGCCAAGTGGCGGCGTGGGCGCACGACCTCGAACAGCGCTTGCTGGCGACCCTGGCCAGCCCCTCGTGGAAGCTGACCGAGCCGCTGCGCACGCTCGGCGCCTTTGCCCGGCGCCTGCACGGTGCCGGCCTGGCGCGCCGCGCGCTGCAGCGCGTGGTGCAGCACGCGAGCACCAGCGAGCGGATGCGGCGCACCCTGATCCCGGTGCTGCTGCGTTATCCGGCACTGAACCGGCGCGTCTCCAGCCTGCTGCGGCGGGTCAGGCAGGCGCCGCCCGCCTCCACCGCCGCCGCGGCCGCACTGGCGGTGCCGGAAGACCTGCGCCACCTGCCGGCGTCGGCCCGCAGCGTGCTGGCCGACCTGCGCCGTGCGCGCGGCCGGCCGCATCGGCAACAGCAACAACAGGAAGGCGAGCCATGCGCATCGTGATCGACCTGCTGGACGGCCCGGATGCCGTCGACGCCGCCGCGCTGGCCCAATTGCAGGCACTGGTAAGCAGCGGCGCCGCCAACGACATCCGCGTGGCGCTGCCGGACGACCCGGCCGCCGGCCATGCGCTGGAGCGCGCCTTTGCCGGCCTGCTGCCGCGCACGCACCTGCGCCCGTTCGCGCTGCCCGGCGATGCCCTCTCGCCGTCCCTGCTGCCGCCTTTGCTACGGACGCTGCTGCGGCGCCATGCGCTGACCGGCCTGGCGCCGGACGTGGTGCTGGTGCCGCGCACACCGGAAGCCGCGGACGATACGCTGCCCACCGTCGTCCTCGATCCCGAAGTGGACGCCGCCACCCTGCTGACCCGCCTGGCCGCCACCGCCGCCGAACGCATGGCGCCATCCACACCGGCCACCCGGCCGCGCCTGGCCTACGTCTCGCCGCTGCCGCCAGAACGCTCGGGCATCGCCGACTACAGCGCCGCGCTGGCCCCGGAACTGGCGCGCTACTACGACGTCGAGCTGGTGGTCGACCAGGCCGATGCGCGCGAAGACGACGACACGCGTCCGCGCGATGCCCGCCTGGACGCCCTGCCCCGCCGTCCGGTCGACTGGCTCAGGCAGCACGCACACGACTACGACCGCGTGCTCTACCACTTCGGCAATGCGCCGATGCACAGGCACATGTTCGACCTGATCCGCGACGTGCCCGGCGTGGTGGTGCTGCACGACTTCTATTTCGGTAACGTGATCGATCATCTCGACCACCAGGGCTACCTGGCCCAGGGCTTCATGCGCGCCCTGTACGAATCGCACGGCTATACCGGCCTGCTCGGCCTGCGCCGCGAGGGACGCACGCCGGCCGTGTGGGCCTGGCCGGTCAACCGCGGCATCCTCGACCATGCGGCCGGCATCATCGTCCATGGCGAGTACCCGAAAACGCTGGCGCGCCAGTGGTACGGCGCGGACGCCGCCGAGGGCTGGCGCACCATCCCGCTGCTGCGTGCCCTGCCGGCGTCGCGCGCTGCAGATGCAGATGCCGACGCCCGCAGCGCAGCGCGCGCACGGCTCGGCCTCGATCCCGGCGACTTCGTCGTGTGCAGCTTCGGCATGCTCGGCCCGACCAAGTTGAACAAGGAGCTGGCGGCGGCCTTCCTGGCCTCGCCGCTGGCCCAGGCGCCGTCCTGCACCCTGGTGTTCGTCGGCGAGAACGATCCCGGACAGTACGGCGCCGAACTCGCGGCGGCGATCCGCGCCGCCGGCGCCGCGGGCCGGATCCGCATCACCGGCTTCGCCGATGCCGGCACCTATGCCGGCTGGCTGGCCGCCTGCGACGCCGCCGTGCAGCTGCGCCGGGCTTCGCGCGGCGAGACCTCGGCGGCCGTGCTCGACTGCCTGCTGTACGGCGTGCCGACCATCGTCAACGCGCACGGCGCCGCCGCCGCGCTGGACGAGGACCTGGTGCTCAAGCTGCCCGACCTGCCGGACTCGGCCGCCCTCACGGCTGCGGTGGCGGCAGCGCTGGGCCGCCTGCACGCGGATGCCGCGCTGCGGGACCGGCTGTCGCGCCGCGCCGCCGCCCACATGGGGGCCGAGCATGCGCCGTACCATGCCGGGCGCCAGTGCGCCGAAGCGATCGAGCATTTCGCGCGCCATGGCGAGCCCGCCGCCTACCGCGCTTTGGTAGAGGGCGCTGCCGCACTGTGCCCCGCGCTGTGCCCCGATGAGGCGCTGCCGGCCCTGGCCGCGGCCATCGCCTTCAACCGCCCGCGCGCGGGGCCGCGCCAGCTGCTGGTCGACGTCTCGGCGCTGCTGCTGGACGACCTCAAGACCGGCATCCAGCGTGTGGTGCGCAGCATCCTGCTGGCCCTGGTCGCCGAGCCGCCGCCAGGCTACCGGGTCGAGCCGGTGTTCACCCCCGGCGCCAACCGCGGCTACCGCTACGCCCGCCAGTTCGGCCTGGCGCTGGCCGGTGCGGCCGGCCCGGGCGCCAGCGGCGGCCTGGCACTGGAAGACGCGCCGCTCGACCTGCACCCCGGCGACATCTTCTTCGGCCTCGACCTCTACCTGAGCGGCACCGCGCAGAACGAACAAGCCCTGCGCGCGATGCGCGCACGCGGCGTGGCCCTCTACTTCTGCATGTACGACGTGCTGCCGATGCTGCGCCCGGACGCTTTCCCGTTCGGCACCGAGCAGCACTTCGGCGCGTTCCTGCGTACCGTGCACCGCGTGGCCGACGGCGTGCTGTGCATCTCGCGCGCGGTGGCCGACGAGCTGGCCGGCTGGATCGAGGCCGAGGGCCTGGCGCCGCAGCGCGCCGGGCGGCCGCTGCAGCTGGGCTGGTTCCACCTCGGCGCCGACATCGATGCGGGCGCGCCCGCCCGCGCTCCGGCAGCGGACAGCCCGGCCGCAGCGGCCGCGCTGGCGGCACTGGCGGCGCGCCCGACCTTCCTGATGGTCGGCACGGTCGAGCCGCGCAAGGGCCACGCCCAGGCCCTGGCCGCGTTCGAGCTGCTGTGGGCCCAGGGTGTCGACGTCAACCTGGTCGTGGCCGGCAAGGAAGGCTGGATGGTCGAAGCGCTGATGCAGCGCCTGCGCAGCCATGCCGAACGCGACCGGCGCCTGTTCTGGCTGGGCGGCGTTGCCGACGACATGCTGCTGGCGCTGTACGCCGGCGCCTCCGCCCTGCTGGCGGCGTCCGAGGGCGAAGGCTTCGGCCTGCCGCTGATCGAGGCGGCCCGCCACGGCATTCCGATCGTGGCGCGCGGTTTGCCGGTGTTCCGCGAAGTGGCCGGCGGCCACGCCCATTATTTCGAAGGCGGCGACGCCGGCGACCTGGCGCGCGCGCTGGCGGAGTGGCTGGCCCTGTGGCGTGCCGGCGAGGCGCCGTCGTCGGCCGGCATGCCCTGCCTGGACTGGAACGCCAGCGCGCGCCAGGCCATGGAGGCCATCGTCGGCGGCAAATGGTACCGCACGGTCTGAACAACACCGGTGCTTGGGTGCGCTCCCTAACAGTGCGTGCCCCCTTCCCGCTACTACAATCATCCACAATATACCCACGGGGACGCTGCGATGGTAATAGGTAGCAACAAGGAAGAGGGCCTCGAAAAGCCGCTCGACGAGCAAGCCGGCCAGAGTGCGGGCGTGCCTGCGGCCGGCGAAGTCGAAGGCAATGCCTACAGTCCGCTCGGCGCGCCGGGTGTCAAGCACTGGCAGGCCAGCTTCATCAGCCGCGAAGGCTTGCAGGATCGCAGCAACGTCTTCTTTGCGGCAGTCGAGATGACGCGCATGCCGATGGTCGTCACCGATCCGCGCCAGCCGGACAACCCGATCGTGTTCGTGAATGGCGCCTTTCTCGACCTCACCCAATACAAGGAAGAGCAGGTGCTGGGCCGCAATTGCCGCCTGCTGCAGGGGCCGGACACCGACCGCCGCACCGTGGACGAGATCCGCAAGGCGATCGACGAACAACGCCCGGTCTCGGTCGACATCCTGAACTACAAGGCCGACGGCACGACCTTCTGGAACGCGCTGTTCCTGGGTCCGGTGTTCGACACGGAAGGCCAGCTGCTGTACTTCTTCGCGTCGCAGATGGACATCACCGAGCGCCGCACCTCGCAGGACGCCTACCTGCAAGCACAGAAAATGGAAGCGATCGGCCAGCTGACGGCCGGCATGGCGCACGACTTCAACAACCTGCTGCAGGTCATCAACGGCAACCTGGAAGTGGCGCTGGTCAGCCTGGACAACCCGGGCGCCGCGCGCGAGGCGCTGGTCCGCGCCCAGCGCGCCGCCATGCGTGCCGGCAAGCTCACCCAGCAGCTGCTGACCTTCGCCCGCAAGCAGCGGCTGGAACCGAAACGCCTCAACATCAATTCACTGGTGGTCGAGTTTTCCGAAATGCTGGTGCGCACGCTGGGCGACCGGGTCGAGCTGCGTCTCGACCTGCGGCCCGGCTTACCGGCCTGCCTGCTGGATCCGACCCACCTCGAGATGGCGCTGCTGAACGTGCTGATCAATGCGCGCGACGCCATGCCCGACGGCGGCGAGGTCAACGTCGGCACCGCGATCGTGCGCGAGGAAGACCGCATCCACAAGCACAGGCTGCCGCCCGGCACCTACGTGACCCTGTGCGTGATCGACAAGGGCAATGGCATGCCGCCGGAAGTGCTGCGGCGCGCCACCGAACCCTTCTTCACCACCAAGGGCCCCGGCACCGGCCTCGGCCTGGCGATGGTGCACGGCTTCGTGCAGCAGTCGCGCGGCAAGCTGGAAATCGAAAGCGAACCGGGCAAGGGCACGACGGTCAAGATGATCTTTCCGGTGGCCGACAGCGCGGCCGACGCCGGGCGCGCAGTGCGCCAGCGCGACGCATCGGGGTCGGCGGCAAGCGCGGACATGGCCGGCAACAAGCCGAGCGTGCTGGTGGTCGAAGACAACGACGACGTGCGCGAACTGGCCGTCAGCGTGCTGGGCCTGGCCGGCTACGCGGTGCTGTCGGCCGCCAGCGGCGAGCAGGCGCTGCAACTGATCGAAGGCGGCGCCGAGGTCAGCCTGCTGTTCACCGACGTCATCATGCCGGGCGGGATGAATGGACTGGAACTGATCGAAAAGGCGCGCAGGCTGCACCCGGGCCTGCCGGTGCTGGTCACCACCGGCTACATGGACGACCTGCCGGAGCGCGGCCGTCCGACCGATCTCAAGATCCTGGCCAAGCCCTATCGCCACGAGACGCTGCTGGAACAGGTGCAGGCGGCGCTGAAGTAAACGGACAAGGGGCGCTGCGGCGCCCCTTTTTTGCAGCGCCGCGGCGCCCCTTCTACATCGTTTGCCGGCTTACTGCTTCGGCAAGCCGCCCAGCAGGGCCGCCAGCTTCTGCTTCGGCTTGGCCTGGCTCGATGCCTGGGCCGGTGCCGGCTCCTGGCGCGGCGCCGCCGACGGCTCGTACGGCTTCAGGAACCACGGATCGATTTTCTCGCGGCGCGGCACGAACCCGCGCGAGCCGCGCTCGCCACCGCGTTCACCACGATCGCCGCCGCGGTCGTAGCTGCGCGGCGCATCAGTGCGCGGCGCATCGCCGTCGCGGCGCGGGCCGCGCGCACGGTCGCCGTAGCGCTCGTTGTCGCGTTCGCCGCGCGGGCCGCGCGTCGGTGCCACGTAGCCGGTCAGCTCGCCGCGGGTGATGGTCTGCTTGATCAGCTTCTCGATATCGGCCAGCAGGCGCTCGTCCTTGTCCGAATAGACCGACAGCGCATCGCCGGTGGCGCCGGCGCGGCCGGTGCGGCCGATGCGGTGCACGTAATCCTCGGCGTTGTACGGCAGGTCGTAGTTGATCACGCACGGCAGGTCGGTGATGTCGAGGCCGCGCGCGGCGACGTCGGTCGCGACCAGCACGTCGATCTCGCCGTTTTTGAAGGCGTCCAGGGCCGCGATGCGTTCCTGCTGGGTCTTGTCGCCGTGGATCGCCGACGCCTTGATGCCGGCCTGCTCCAGGGTGCGCGACAGGCGCGAGGCGCCGATCTTGGTGTTCGAGAACACCAGCACCTGCTTCAGGCCGCGCGAGCGGATCAAATGCTGCACCACGTCGGCTTTCTGCGCTTCATCGACCTTGTACAGGATCTGGGTGATCGAGGTATTGGTGGCGTTGCTGCGCGCGACTTCGATGGTCAGCGGGTCGTTCAGGAAGCTCGAGGCCAGCTTCTTGATCTCGGGCGAGAAGGTGGCCGAGAACATCAGGTTCTGGCGCTTTTTCGGCAGCAGGTTGATGATGCGCTGCAGGTCGGGCAGGAAGCCCATGTCGAGCATGCGGTCGGCTTCGTCCATGACCAGCATCTGCACCTGGCCGAGGCTGATGTTCTTCTGCTCGACGTGGTCGAGCAGGCGGCCCGGCGTGGCGATCACGATCTCGACGCCGCGGCGCAGGATCTCGGTCTGCGGCTTCATGTCCATGCCGCCGAAGACGACGGTGGAACGCAGCGGCGTGTGCTGGGCGTAGGCCTTGACGTTGTCGGCGACCTGGATCGCCAGTTCGCGGGTCGGGGTCAGGACCAGCGCCCGCACCGCATGGCGCGCTGGCGACATGCTGGTGTTCGCATGCGGCAGCAGGTTCTGGATGATGGGCAGCGAGAAGCTGGCGGTCTTGCCGGTGCCGGTCTGGGCGGCGCCCATGACGTCCCGGCCCTGCAGCACGATAGGGATGGCCTTGGCCTGGATCGGGGTCGGATGCACGTAGCCCTGGTCCGACAGCGCGCGCTGGATCTCGGGCGCCAGGCCGAAATCGGCAAAGCGCACAGTCGGTGCGCCGGCGGCGTCAATAGTGGTCGGTGTTTCAGACATGTGTTCTTTCGGGCATTAAATCGTTGCGTCTATGGCCTGACTGCACGGCAGCGCTGCAGCCCTGGCATGGCCAACGCGGGAAAACCGGGGTGACGGGACGCGCGCTCGCGGCGGATCGCGGTGGCGGCTTGGGACGTAGACGCGGACAAAGGGAGTCTAAACCGCGCTCAAGGTTACCCGAAATTGCAACCCCTGTATATGGAATCCTTTGTTTTCGCACGCCGCCTGCCCGATATTTACGCACAAGTTCGCTTTACATCGTTTTACCTGGCTTTACAAATAGCAATCTTCATTCCCTCTTTTTGCATCCGATAATTGATATAACGGAACATAAACAAAGGAATGTCATGGTTGCCAGCGTCAGCAGCAGCACAAGCGGTGTCTCGAACTGGACCGATTCGGTCTTTTCCAAGCTCGACACCAAGAACCAGGGTTATATCGACAAATCGGACCTGGCCACTGCCCTCTCGGCCACCGGCGACAGCAGCGGCAGCGGCGACAGCAGCGCGGTCGACGACATGTTCGGCGCCATCGACGGCGACAGCGACGGCAAGGTCACCAAGAGCGAACTGAGCGAGGCGGTGAGCAAGCTCTCCGACCAGCTCAACGCCCAGTTCGACGCTGCGCGCGTGCAGGGCGGCATGCCGCCGGGCCCGCCACCGGGCGGGGCGCCGTCGGACGAAGCGGCAGCGTCGTCGGACGATGGCAGCGTCAGCGCAGCGGGTGCGGCCGGTGGCATGGCGCAGGCGGGCGGCATGCGGGGCGCCGGCGGTCCGCGCGGCGGTGGCGGCGCGGGTGGCGCCGGCGCTGCGGAAAGCGCCGACAGCACGGACAGCGCTACCAGCACCGACTACGTCGCGGCAGCCGACACCGACGGCGACGGCACCGTCAGCGACACCGAGCAGGCGGCCTACGACAAGAAAGTCGCGAGTGGCGAAATCGACAAGAACGGGAACAGCACCGAAAGCGGCTCGGCGTCCGGGACCCGACCGGCACGCGAGAAAGACCCGGCGCGCGAACTGGCGCACGCGCTGCACATGCTCAAGGCGTATGCCGACAACAGCGGCAACGCCGACACCTCGGCCGCATCGACCGCCGGCGTCAGTGTCGAAGCCTGAGGCTGCCTAGGCCCGGCATCACTTCCCGCCCGGCCAGCCGCGGTCGCGTGCCGCGCGCTCGGCCGGGGCGTCCAGCGTGCCCCCTGCGATGCGCTGGTCGATCGCATCCAGCACCGCCGCCGGCAGCGCGCTGCCGGCCTGGCGGTAGGCCCCGGCCTGCGCCTGTTCGGCTTGCGCCATGACCGGGATGCGCCATTCGCCACCCTGGCGGCAGGCGAAGCCGCCGGTCGTGCCCAGCATGAAGCTGCGGCAGTAGGCGCCATCGCGGTCGCGGAAACTGACGCCCAGGCGCACCGCGTCCGCCTGCGCCGGCTCGGCGGCCAGGCGGTGCGACAGGGCATCGGCCAGCTCACCCTGCGCCACCATGGCGCCGCCGCGGCGCCCGAACGGCGCCTGCCCGGCATTGTCGAACGCCTGCCAGCCCAGCGCCCCGGCCAGCACGCCGACCGCCAGCGATGCCGCCAGCGCACCCCAGCGCGGCCGGGCCGGTGCCGGGCGTGCCGCCTGCGCCTGCCGCGCCGCGCGCCGGGCTTCCAGGCTGTGCACCGTGGCGGTACCGGCATCGGCAACCGGCGCAGATACAGGCTTGGAAGCAGGCTCGGTAGCTGTCGCCGGCGCCGCAACGGGCTGCAGGCGCGCGGGCACCGGTTCGTCGAGCACGCCCGCAAAGGCGGCGAACACGTCGCCACGCAGGGCGCGGTGGCGCCGTACCGCCTCTTCCACACGGGGATCGGCCCGCATGGCTTCTTCCACCCGGGCCGCCAGCGCGGGTTCCAGTTCGCCGTCGGCGTACGCCATCAGGGTCTCGTCGGAAAAGCTCATTCCTTGTTCCTCGTTCGGTCGGACAATAATGCCTGCAGCGCCTCGCGCGCCCGCGCCAGCCGGCTGGTCAGCGTGCCCATCGGGATCTCCAGCACCTCGGCCGCTTCCTTGTACGGCATGCCGTCGACCAGCACCAGGCCGATCACCATGCGGTGCTCCTCGGACAGGCGGCGCAATGCCTGTTCGATCGCCATGCGCTGCTGCTGCGCCTCGGCGCGGTCGTCACCGACATGTTCCCCCTCTTCTTCCGGTGCGAACAGCTGGTCGCGCCGGACGCGCGCACGCACCTCGTCGATCCAGGCATTCTTCACGATCCGGAACATCCAGCTGTCCAGGCGCGTGCCCGGTTCCCACTGGGCGCTGCGGGTCAGGGCACGCTCGACCGCGATCTGCACCACGTCGTCGGCATCCTCGCGGTGAAAGGTGATCGAACGCGCGAAACGGCGCAGGCGCGGCAGCAGGGCAGCGATGTCGTTTTCCAGCGAATTACTCATGGTCACGATGGGAGAACGTGCGGGAGAGGGATTTTATTCCACGTCTCGTTCGTTATAGTTGCATTAGTTGATTCAGAGCATATTATCCCACCATGAACCGTCTTGCCCTCCTGTGCGCCCTGCTCGCCTGCGGCCACGCATCCGCCCAGTTGCACCTGCCCGGCCCGAACCTGCCCTTGAACCTGCCGTCCGGCCTGTCCCAGGGCCTGGGCCAGGCCGGCTCGCTGATCCGGCCGGTCGAGCGCCTGGTCGACCGGCGCGAACTGCCCGACCTGCGCAGCCTGCGCTTCGAGCAGGGCGCACGCCTGCTGCGCCTGTATCCCGACCGCATCGAAGCCGATCCGCGCGGCGAACCGGTGCTGCGCGGCGAGATCCTGGCCTGGAACCCCTCCCCGGCCGCCCTGCAGGCAGCACAGGCGGCCGGCATGACCGTGCTGCGCGAAGACCGGCTGGAAGAGCTGGACCAGGTGGTGGTGGTGCTGGCGGTGCCCGCCGGCGGCGCCACCGCCGCCATGCTGGACCGCCTGCGCACCCTCGATCCGGACGGCCACTACGATTTCAACCATCTCTATATGGGCAGCGGCGGCGCCCTGCCCGCCGCTGCGCCGGCGGCCGCTGCCGATGCGGCGGACCCGCCATCGCCCGCGGCCGGCATCGCGCCCAGGATGGGACTGGTCGACAGCGGCGTACAAGCGGATCACCGCGCGCTGCGCGGCGCCACCGTCCGATCCTGGGGCTGCGACGGCGCCGCCCATCCCGCCGCGCACGGTACCGCGGTGGCGGCCCTGATGGTCGGGCGCGACGGGCGCTTTCGCGGCGCCGTGCCCGGCGCCACCCTGTACGCTGCCGACATCTACTGCGACAGCCCGACCGGCGGCTCGGCCGAACGCATCGCCCAGGCGCTGGCCTGGCTGGCGCGCCAACAGGTCGGCGTCATCAACCTGAGCCTGGTCGGTCCGCCCAATGGCGTGCTCGAACGAACGGTCGCGGCCATGCTCGCGCGTGGCCACCTGCTGGTCGCCGCGGTGGGCAACGATGGGCCGGCCGCCCCGCCGCTGTTTCCGGCCAGTTACCCGGGCGTGGTCGGCGTGACCGGGGTCGACCGCGACGGCCGCCCGCTGCCGGAAGCGGCACGCGGCCCCCAGGTGCAGTTTGCCGCACCCGGCAACCACATGGCCAGCGCCAGCCCCGGCGCACCGCCCTACCGTGCAGTGCGCGGTACCTCGTTCGCGGCACCGATCGTCGCCGGCCTGCTGGCGCCGGCACTGCCGCGCCCCGAGCGCGAACGCGCGCGCGCAGCCGTCGCCGCGCTGGCGCGCCAGGCTACCGATGGCACCGCCACCGATGGTACCGACAAGGGCCTGGGCCGCGGCATCGTCGGCGCCGACATCCGTACCGATCCGGCCAGCCTGCGCTAGTTTTCGACTTTTTTTAAAAAATTTTTCGGACGATGGAATAAACAGCCGAGCCGGCACGTTTTCCTTACAAGGCGGCGGAGAGTCCGCGCCACTTCAAGGAGATCCATCATGAACAAGAAACGCATCGTCCAGAACATCACCCTCGTCCTCGCCCTCGGCATCGCGGCTTCGGCCCAGGCCCAGCTCCTCGGCGGCGGCCGCCTCGGCGGTTCGGTCGGCGGCATGCTCGGCGGTTCCGCCGGCGGCATGCACGGCATGAGCGGCATGAGCGGCATGGCCACCCGCAACGCCGGCATGGACCAGGTTCGCAACACGCCCCGTCCGGTGCGCAACGAGGGCGCCACGGCCGGCGGCAGGAGCAGCGCCGGCGGCAGCCTGGCCGGCAATGGCGACGTCGCGCTGAGCGGCGGTGCGAGCGGACTGGGCAGCGTTGCCGGCGCCGGCGCCGATGCCGCGCGCGGCATGGCGGCCCCGGTGCGCCAGGGCGCCGCGGCCCAGGTCGACGGCACCCGCGGCTACGCGGCCTCGAGCGCGGCCAATGCGCGCGACACGGCACGCGCCCTGCCGCAGGGTGCGGCGGGCGGGATGCAGGGCATCGGTGCGGCGGCGTCTTCGCTGGGGGTCTCGGGTTCGACCAACGGTTCGCTGCAGGCGGGCGGCAGCGGCAGCACCAGCGGCGCCGGCGGCACCTCGACCGGTTCCGGCCAGGCAAGCGGTCAATTGAGCGGCAGTGCAAGCGGGCTGGGCAGCGTTGCGGGCGCCGGCGCCGATACCGCACGCGGCATGGCGGCCCCGCTGCGCCAGGGTGCCGCGGCCCAGGTCGACAGCACCCGCGGCTACGCGGCCTCGAGCGCGGCCAATGCGCGCGACACGGCACGCGCGCTGCCGCAGGGCGCGGCGAGCGGGGTGCAAGGCATCGGTGCCGCGGCGTCTTCGGTAGGTGTCTCGGGTTCGGGCCAGGGTTCGCTGCAGGCGGGCGGCAGCGGCAGCACTAGCACCGGCGGCACCTCGACCGGCTCCAACCGCCCGACCGGCCAGTAAGCCTACAAAACGAAACCGCGCGGGGGCAGTCAGGACGTGATCAGGCCGTGCTCGTCGAGCACGTCGTGCAACAGCTCCAGCCTGATCATCGGATTGTCCAGCATCAGCATGTTCTGTTTCTGCCCGTTCGGCAGCGGCAGCAGCTCGCACCAGCGGTTGGCGACCCAGCCGCAATCGTCGAGCCGGAACGGCGGCTGCACCGGCCAGCGGCTCTGCGGCACGTCGTGCAGCGAGGCCAGCACGCGGTCGAGCGCATCGGCCGCGCCCTTCAGGTCGGACGGGATGCGCACCGCGTGGTCTTCTTCGACCAGCTCGGCCTCGGCCATCCACAAGCCGTTGGCGCGGCGCTCGGTGTCGAGCACGTGGAAGCGCGTGCCGCCGCGGCACACCACCTGCAGCAGGCCCGGCGTGGACGCCGTCGTGTCCTGCACCGAGGCCAGCGTGCCGGCGCCGACGAAGCGCTCGATGCCTTCCGGGTGGCGCACCTCCTGGCCCTGGGTCAGCAGCACCACGCCGAAGGGTTCGTCCTCGGTCAGGCAATGGCTGATCATGTCGAGATAGCGCACCTCGAAGATCTGCAGCGGCAACACGCCATCCGGAAACAGGACCGTGCTGAGCGGGAACAAGGGTAAGGAGATCGTCGCCATGCGGGCATCATGACAGATTCGCCGCGCCGCATGGAGCACGATTGGGAGCACGATCGGCGGCGCTTCAGCTCACTCGTCCGGCGCCTGCAGCGGCAAGGTGCGCAGCGCATCGAACAGCGTCCGCAGGCGCCAACGCAGCCGTGCCCAGCCGGGATCGGGCTGCTCCAGCACCCGCACCAGCACGCGCGCGCCGGGCGCGAGGTCGCAGGCGAACGGAAAGTCGCCGGCCTGCTCGAAGGGCAGGCGGAATTCGCGGCCCGGCAGCACCCGCACCTGGCCGAACACGTGCGGCGCCGCGTCGCGGTTACGCAGCAGCAGCACGTCGCGCACGCCCAGGGTCAGCCAGACCTGGCCCGGCACCCGGACGCGTCCAGGCTGCGGCGCCGCAGTTGGCGATGGGGTGCGCGGGAAATCGAAACCGAGTTCGCGGGTCGGGTAACGCAGCGGCGCCAGTGCGGCCCAGGCCAGCACGGCCAGCAGGATCGCAGCCAGCGCCAGCTGCACGCGGCGTACCAGGCTCATGCGGCCACCGTGAGGAAGCGAAAGTGATGGGGAGTCATAATACGGAGGAAAATAGTGGTCGATTGTAGCGAGAGGAATTGCGCATCGTAAATGCCATGTTGTCCATGACAAGTCCTTTTGTGCGCCTGCCATCGGCAGAGATGCGTATGCTTTCTGGCGACGGCGCGTCCCCTGCCGGCAACGGAACTGACGATCGTCCCTGTCGCGTCTCGTCTGTCACTATTGTATACATGCCGCCATCCGCTTCCTCACACGCCGCGCCTCCTGTCCATCCTGCCCCTGCGCGCAGCCCAGCGTCCGTCCCCCTGCTGCTGGCCGCCCTGGTCTTCCTTGCGTCGCTGGTCGTCACCTACATGGTCGCGGACAGTGCCGAGCGCGCCACCGAAAGCGAACTGGAAAGCACCTTCCACTACCGTGCACGCGACCTCGAAACGCTGCTGGGACGCCGCCTGGCAGTCTACGAGCAGGTGCTGCGCGGCGGGCGCGGCTTCCTGCGCGGCTCGGTCGACCTGAGCCGCGCCGATTTCGCCGAATACTACGGCGTGCTGCGCCTGAACGAACGCTTTCCCGGCATCGGGGCGCTCGGGATCGCAACGATCGTGCCGCGCGCCCAGCTCGACGCCCACGTGGCCGCCGTGCGCGCCGAGGGCTTCCGCGACTACGATATCCGTCCGGCCGGCGAGCGCGACCCGTACACCGCGATCACCCATATCGAACCCTTCAACGAACGCAATCACCGCGCCTTCGGCTACGACATGTTCAGCGAACCGGTGCGCCGCGCCGCGATGGAAGCCGCGCGCGACAGCGGCCGCGCCGCCTCCACCGGCAAGGTCGTGCTGGTGCAGGAAGGCCCGCTGGCAGGCCATGCGGCCGAGCAGCCCGGTTTCCTGATGTACGTGCCGGTGTACCGCGCCGGCCTGCCGCAATCCACGCTGGCTGAACGGCGCGCGGCCATCATTGGCTGGGTCTACGCGCCGTTCCGCATGAACGACCTGATGCAAGGCCTGGGCGGCGCGCATGCCAGCGAACTCGAAGTGACCATCTACGACGGCCGCCAGCCACTGCCCGCGGCACTGCTGTACCGTTCGCCGGCCGCGCTCCAGCGGCAAGCGTCAGCGGGCGCCGTCCGGCGTCCGCGCTACAGCTACACCGCGCAGCTCGACAACGCCGGCCACCCGTGGACGCTGGTGATCGACTCCTCGCCGGCCCTCGAAAAGGCCGCCGGGCGCCGCGCCACGCTGGCGATCGCGCTGACCGGGATCGGCCTCGGCCTGCTGCTCAGCCTCGTGATCTGGCTGCTGGCCAGCGAACGCCGCCGCGCCCTGCAGCTGGCCAGCGGCATGACCCAGGAACTGCGCGTTTCGCGCGACCGCATCGACGCCGACCGCCAGCGCATCCGCCTGATCCTGCAGACCGCCTACGACGCCTTCGTCGGCGTCGGCCCGGACGGCCGCATCACCGACTGGAACGCACGCGCCTGCAAGCTGTTTGGCTGGCACGAGGAAGAGGTGCTCGGCCGCGACGTGATCGAGCTGCTGGTGCCCGCCTCGCGGCGCGAGCACGAGCGCGCCTGCCTGGCGCAGTTTGCCGTCAATGGCGCGTGCGCGATGCTGGAAGGCCCGACCGAAACGGTCGCGCTCGACCGCCACGGCCACGAAATTCCGGTGGAAATCGCGATCACCCCGCTGCCGACCGCGCACGGCTACGGCGTGACCGCCTTCGTGCGCGACATCCGCCCGCGCAAGGAAGCCCAGCAGCGCCTGGAAGATGCGCGCGCGGCGCTTCTGCGCTCGCAGAAGCTGGAAGCGGTCGGCAAGCTGACCGGCGGCGTGGCGCACGACTTCAACAACATCCTGCACATCATCAGCGCCAACGTGCAGCTGATGCTGCGCAACGACGAAGGCGAGCGCAAGCGCCTGGTGGGGATCATGGATGCGGTGGAACGCGGCAAGAAGCTGGCGGCGCAGCTGCTGGCCTTTGCCCGGCGCCAGCCGCTGCACCCGAGCGTGGTCGACCTGGCCCAGCTGATCGAACGCATGGACACCCTGCTGCACCGCGCCGCCGGCGACGCCGTCGCGATCCGCTTCGCGCTGCCATCCGGCCTGTGGTACGCGCTGGTCGACCCGAACCAGCTGGAAAACGTGCTGCTCAACCTGGTGATCAATGCGCGCGACGCCATGGGGCGCCAGGGCGAAGTGACGATCACGCTGGCCAACCTGACGGTGGCGCCAGGCGACGCGCTGGCCAACACCGGCATCCGGCCCGGCGAATTCGTGACGGTGGCGGTGAGCGACACCGGCAGCGGCATGCCGCCGGAGGTGATGGAACGGGCGTTCGAGCCCTTCTTCACCACCAAGCCGGAAGGCGAAGGCACCGGCCTGGGATTATCGATGGCGCACGGCTTTGCCAAGCAGAGCGGCGGACATATCCGCATTGCGAGCGTGCTTGGGGAGGGAACGACCGTGACGCTGTATCTGCCGCGGGCGCTGCAGGATACGCCGGATCCGGCGTTTTTGCCGGTGGCGCATTAAGCGATTGTAGAAATACGCGACGGCAAAAATACCTGAACGCAAAAACGTCGTTCCCGGCATTGCCGGAAACGACGGCAGCTTATTGCTGGACTACGATCAGTCGCGAACCACACGGCCCTGCAGCACGCGCACATGATCGCCATTGCGCAGATGCGGATTGCCGCGCTCGGTGATGGTACGGTGGCCGCCGCGGGCCATCTTCACGCGGATGTCGGTGTAGGTATCGGTCTTGATGTTGCGCTCGAGCTTGTTACCGGCATAAGCACCGCCAACGGCACCGGCGACGGTGGCCAGGGTGCGGCCGTTGCCGCTGCCGATCTTGTTGCCCAGCAGGCCGCCGACCACGGCGCCACCGACACCGCCCACGCCACTGCCGCGCTCGGCTTCACGTTCGTAGGTGTGGGTCGACACGACCGTGCCGCAATTCTGGCACTGCGGCGCTGCCTGGCTGATGGCCGGTGCAGCACCGGCGGTGACGAATGCGGCGACAAGAGCGGCTTTGCGAATCGAATTGAAGTTCATGGTTTTCCCCTTAGGTATTTTTGTAACAAACATGCCCATAGAGTAACGTTAAGACGGGCTCGGGGAAAGCCGGATTCGGTATCAAATGCAAGCGGATGTAACCACAGGGCATGGGGCGGGTTACAGGTTCTTGGCCAGGAAGGCCTCCACCCGTTTCCAGAAATCGATGCGCGTCGCTTCGGTGTGCCAGCCATGGCCCTCGTTCGGATAACTGATCCACTCGACGTTCCGGTTCTTTTCGGCCACCGCGCTGCGGAAGCGGGTCGCATGGATCACCGGCACGCGCCGGTCCTCGCTGCCGTGGGCGATCAGCAAAGGCTGCTTCAGCTCGGCCGCGCGGCGCAGCGGCGAGAACTGGGCGAATTGCGCGGCGTCGGCCACCGGATCGCCGATCAGGGTCTGCAGGCCGAAGCGGCGCGCATCGTCCGACATGTCGCTCTCCACTGCGGTGAACAGCAGGTCGAGATCGGTCACGCCGGCCCATTCGACGCCGCAACGGAACAGGTCCGGATCGCGGATCATGCCCATCAGCGCCGCATAGCCGCCGTAGCTCGCGCCCATGATGGCAACCCGCTTCGCATCGACCCAGCCCTTGCCGGTTGCCCAGCGCACGGTATCGGCCAGGTCGTCCTGCATCGCCCTGCCCCACTGCTTCCAGCCGGCCTTGAAGTGCGCGTAGCCGAAGCCGGTGCTGCCGCGGAACTCGGGCTGCAGCACCACATAGCCGCGCGACGCCAGGAACTGGGCTTCGTCTTCCCATTCCCACGACGCGCCGCGCACGTACGGGCCGCCGTGCACCAGCAGCACGGCCGGCAGCGCCCCCGTCGGCTTACCCGGCGGCATGGTGACGTAGACCGGCACCTGCAAGCCGTCACGCGCGGCGAAGCGGTAGAACTCGCGCCGTCCCATCTGCGCTGCCTTGATGTCGGGATGCATGCCGCCGAGGCCGACGACTTTGCCGTTCGCCGGCGTATACACGTAGAAGCTGGTCGGCAGGCGGTCGGACTGCGACCGCACCAGCACCGCCGGCGGGTTGGCGCAATCGATGCCGCAGGTGACGAAGTTGGACGTCCCCGGCAGCAGCGCATCGACCTTCTGCTGGATCCCCTTCATGACCGGATCCAGCCACACGGTACCTTCGGCATCGGCACGCAGGTGGACGCCGATGATCTTGCGCGCGACGTGATCCTGCTCCACCGCACCGGCATAATCGAAACCGTCGACGTCGACGAAAGGTTCCTTGGCCAGTTCACGCTTGTTCAGGTCGTACTGGAACAGGGCCGAACGGCCCATGTAGCCGGCGCGCACGTACAGGGTGTTGCGGCTGTCGAAGAACACCGGCTCGAAGCGCACGTCGTTCAGGCAGTCGCGGTTGCTGATTTCGCTCCACTGCGCATCCTCGCCCGCCCGGTACCAGATACCGCAGCGTCCCTTGGCCTCGGTCAGCGCGACGCGCGGCCGGCTGTCGGCATCCAGCAGCCAGCTGCGCACCCGGGCCGGCTGGCCGCCGGGCAGCAGGTCGGTCAGCTGGCGCGTGCGCGTATTCAGGCGGTACAGGCGCGACGATTCCACGGTGCGGTCGAGATTATTGAAGGTATAGCGCCTCACGATGATATCGTCCGAACCGTCTTCGGTTTCCCGGAAATAGGCGTAATCGGCGGTCAGCGTCTTGTCCTTGATATTCGTGCCGAGGGCGGCCTGCTCGTGGCGCCAGCTCCCGGAAATCAGATGGACGACATTTGCGCCATCGCGGTCCACCGCGAATTCGTCCAGATTGCCGACGAAATCCAGCTTCGGATTCATCACCGTGAAACCGAGGCGCTTTTCGTTGATCCAGCGGATGTCATGGATGCGCGCCGTATCGAACGTGGCGGCCACGGTCATCTTGGTGAGGTCTGCGGTATCGCGCACTACCAGCGCCTGGCCGCCGTCGCTGGTGCGGCTCAGGAGGGCGACATAATGGCCGCCGGGCGACAGCGTGGCGAAATTGACGGCAGGGTCGCCGAAAAAGCTTTCGACCTTCGGTTTATCGTCGGCGTGGGCAAGCAGGCTGGTGGTAATACATACCGCGGCGAAGAGCGCGTGAATCAACTTGGGCATGGCAGCTTGAATTAGGGAAAGATATCAAATATTTAATCCTGGCAATTTCTTTGTCAAGCAGTAGATAAATGCCGTTCATTTTCTGTTGCTGGCTGCAGCGTTTTTTTTATTTTCCAGCGTCGTTGTGACAATTGAATAGATTTTTTACCTGTGCGGCATGCAACGGAAATCGGCATGCGCACCGTTTATGCTCACATCATTCCCGACAATGAATGATGCGAGGTCCGGCCCATGGAAAAACAAGCGTTCGATATCGGCGTCGCGTTCGAGCGTATCGAGCAGGCCGTACAGCCCTGGCCCAAGGCGGCGCTGTTCCAGTTGGCCGAAGAAGGCTATACCTCGGTCTTCGAACAGCTGCTCGCCTGCATGATCTCGATCCGCACCTATGACGAAGTGACGCTGCCGGTATCGCGCAAGCTATTTGCACGGGCGCGCACGCCTGCATCGATTGGCCAGCTGAGTTGGGAAGAACTCGATGCGCTGATCAGCCCCAGCACTTTTCATGAGCGCAAGGCCCAGCAGATACTGGCCATTGCCCAACAGGTGGAAACGCAATACGGCGGCGACCTGCCCGGCGACCGCGACGTGCTGCTGTCGTTTGCCGGGGTCGGTCCCAAATGCGCGAACCTGGTGCTGGGCGTGGCCTGCGGGACGCCGGTGATCAGCGTCGATATCCACGTGCACCGGGTGACCGGACGCTGGGGCTACGTCAAGGCGTCGACGCCCGAGAAAACGCTGCTGGCACTGGAAACGGTATTACCGCAGGAATACTGGATCACGATTAATCGCTTGCTGGTGCCGTTCGGGAAGCATATCTGTAAGGGGAACCGGCCCAGGTGTTCGACTTGTCCGGTGCTGGATATGTGCCGGCAGGTGGGGGTTGATGAGCATCGATGAGCGTCGCTGGTGCAAGGCGGCTGCGCTCATTCGCTCCTGGCCCTCACTACTGCATCGTAGGCGGCGATGCAGGCATCGAGACGCCGGATGGCTTCGTTGCGGGTCTGCCTCGCCCATTCAAGATCGCTTGCCACTCGTCCATCGAGATCGGCGGCAAGCGCGGTTCCCGGATCCACCCCGGCAGCGGCGGCACCTTGACCTGGTCCGGCCGGATCAGGCGCTCGCGCACGGGTGAGGACTGACAGCCGGCGACGGCCAGCAGCAAGCTCAGACTGCAAAGCAGCCGAGTTGGATTGTTCATCAGAATACTCCTTGTGCAGGGCCGAGAGCTCGGCGATGGCGGCGTCCAGGCGTGCCTGGGCCGCTGCGGTGCGCGCATTGGCTTGCGCCAGGGCGTCGCGCGCGCGCTGTGCATTGGCGGCATCGACCTGGTCGCGCCGCGCCGCCTCCAGGGCCATACCCTGGTCGATCAGGTGCGAGCGCCAGATCAAGGCCGCGCCTGCGGCCAGCGCGCACGCCAGCATGACCGCGCTCCAGGCCGGGATGCCGAGGCGCGTGAGCAAAGCCGCGATCATGGCAACCCCTTGCGGCACAGCGCGCGCTCGGCCTGGCGGCGCCGGGTCAGCCCGGCGATTTCGCGTCCGCCGACCTTGTTCCATAACAACAGCGCATCGCAGGCGCCGGCCATGTCGCCGGCCCTGGCCAGGCGCGACATGCTCGATCCGCAGAAGGCCGCGACCCCGATGTTGTAGGCGGCATCCACGAAGGCCACCTTCTGTCCGTCGCTCAGGCGCGCCAGCGGCAGGCACGCGGCGATGCCGGCGGCATGACGCTCCAGGTCGCGATCGAGCTGGGCATCGCATTCGGCCGGCGTGTAGCTGCGGCCCCAGGCGGCGCTCTCGGTGGCACCATCGCAATAGGTCAGCACGCCGCCAAGGTCGCGATAGGTATGCAGCACGCGTCCTTCCCGGGCCGGCGTGAATGCCAGCAGCGCTGCCGCGGCGGCGACACCGACCAGCGCGACAAGACCTCGCTGCCCGGGCCTGCGGGCCGGATCAGTGGTGTTCATGGCCGGCTTTCAGCTGGGTTGCCAGCATGCGCTCTTCGCGCTGGTCGCGCCGGATCATGTAAAGCACATTGATGGCGCAGGTCACCAGGGCAGTGACGATGCCGACGATGATGCCGGCCTGCTCGAGCGTCAGCGACGCGCCGATCGACCACAATGCCCCTGCAATGCTCGTCAGCTCGGAAAATTTCAGTTTCAACATGGCGATGCCCTTTCTCCGCAGACGAAAAAAAACCCGCCGAAGCGGGTTGTTTGATGCTCACGCCTGTCTGCGTTCATCTACATCGTTGAGCGCGAGCACTTGTTCGCCGAATACGGCATTGCTGCCGGCGCGCTGGTCGGCGAATACCCTCACCGACGCCGGGAGGGAATACAGCTGCGGCGAAAAGACACCGCTCCCGTTTGCACGCTGATCGTCGAAGATGTTCATCAGTCCACCTTCACCGGTCCGGAGAACGCCTTGTGCACCGCCGCGGGATCGCCGTCGCTGTTGCTGACGACAAGCCAGCCCACCTGGCCGGACACCTTGAGCGAATTCGCCAGCGCCACCTTGAGCGTACCGCCGTCACCGACGACGACAGTGCCGGTGTCGGTAGGCGTGTCGAACAGGTCCGGCGTCGCCTGGTCGAACCAGGCGAACTTCAGGACCGGGCCTGCATCGATAGGGATGCCGCTCGTCGATACCAGCTGGATCGAGGCGGTCTTGGCCGCGTCCGGATCATCGTCGGGTACGGTCGGGTTGCCACTGATGCCCAGGATCACGACCGGGCGTGTGCCGGGCTGCGGCAAGCTGGTACCGGCCGCGGTGGTGAAGGTCAGGCGGCCCGCATCGTAGTTGCCGGCAGGCAGAGACACGGACACTGTGAATGTCCCTGCCCCCAGCGTCACCGGGACTGCCTGGTCGACCGCACCCTCCGGATTACCGGCAGCTGCCGGCACGACCAAGACACCGGATGTCGGGTTTCCGCTCGTCGTGCCATGCACGGTCAACACCTGGCCATCGATCGGCTCTTGCACGACGCTGGTCGCGAGCGCGCCATCGCTGCTGAAATCGCCGACGCTGTTGGTCCCCACCGTTTCATAATAGGCATTTTTGACGGAAATCGACACCGAATAGCGCCCGACTTTTACGCCAGTAAATTGCGCCTGGAATTTCCCGTCTGCAAGCACAAGGGCGACAGGCCCCTGTGCGACGGCGTTGTTATACGCCGTCGCGGCCGGCTGGATCAAGCAAGCGCCATCGGTCGGCTTGCCGGTGGTGGTGCCGCTGATGGTGACGCTCTGGCCCGACACAAGGATCGAAGTAATGTTTGCGGTCGGACTCTGGATTTCCGAAGGCACCTCCCAGGCGCCGATATCGCTGGCCATGCCTTGCTGGCGCGGGCCGGACACAGTCATGATATTGCTCAGACTTGGCGCCGTACCGGCATCAATAAGGGCTGAGCCCGATTTGAGCCGGTAGTCGCCATTCGCCGAGCTCGACACGTCGACGAACTGGTCTGCGAACAACAGTCCTTCTTTATTGTCCGATCCAAACCCGATCGACACGTTCGACGCGTTATGCGACCCGGTGAATCCGTCGACATTGTTCGTGAAGCTGTCGAAACCGAACGCGACACAATTTTTCAACACAATTTTGCCACCGATGAAGGTGACAAATGCTGGGTGTGAAGCAACGATGTTGGCTGGGCGTACAGCGGTGATATTTTCAGCCCTGGCATCGTTTCGCCCGCCGAAGACCATTGCACCCGATGTCGCCCCCAGTAGTTCAGCCAGAATGTTACGCGCCGAACCTGCGGCCAACTGCAATGCGTGCATGTAGTAGCCGCTGCCCGATCGCCTCACGATCAGATTTTGCAGCAGGCTGTTAGGGCCGTTCTGCGTGATCGCGACGGTGTGCCCGCTATTCCCGCCGCCGGATTCCCACAGCTGCAAGCCTTCCAGCGTCAGGAAATCCTGGTCGATCTCGAACACGCCCGAATAGTTTTCCGTGCATCGTACCGCAGCGCCATTTGCCGGGTTATAGCTATAGGCGTTCGTCAGCACATTGACGTGTTCGGTAAAACTTCCGCCTGGAACCGCACACACACGGATCCTGTGGCTGGCATCGCACGATTTTCCGGCGAACGTGAATTTGGATGCAAAGACAATCTCGGATTCGTTCCCGAATTGAATCTCGTAATTGTTGCCTGAACCGACCACATCGGCCGGAATGCTGTCCCATGCGGCCTGCAGTCCAGCAAGCGTGGCCGGGAAATCGCGCCCCGGATTGGCACCAATGGTTTTGATAATCGTCGTCATGTTTTATCTCTCATCGATAAGCGGCTTCGAAGCCTGTGTACTCTTGTGTTACCTCACCCTGCGCAGTTCGGTGCGAATACACGCAGTTCAGTTCGGCATTGTCGGAAAGGGCGGCAAACTCATGCTCGACCAGGGCTTCAGCGAACACGTGGTAGCCGAGCGGATCGAAAATGATTTCTTCGAACCCATCCGGCACTGCCTCGTCCTGTGCGATGAAGCGCAGGTCAAAGCGTGGTCGGCCCTCTTCGATGCGATCCGGGCCGCGCACCGGACGCTTGATGGATTGCGGGTCGTATCGCTCCAGCAGCGCCCGGGTCGTGCGGTATTCCAGCGAACAGTGCTGGGTGATGGTTTCGGTGCCGTCCAGGAAGCGCCTGCGCGCCAGATGCCATCCGGCCTGGAAGAAAGTGGTATGGCCGAAGTTGTGATGATGGCCGGTCAAAATATGGCCCAGCTTCATCGGATTCGGTCGAATGAAGATATTTCCGCTGATCCGGTCCATTATGCGGGTCCCAATTCAGTCGGCGGGTTCAGGGCGGCCAGGCCGCCCCAGAAGTAAGTCCAGTCGCTGTCGCGGCTGACGTTGGCGGCGACGTTGTTCGTGATCTCCTGATACCAGCCCTCGAATTTCGCCGCAGCCTGCTCCAGGCCATTCGCGCGCTCGCACGGAATTTCAGGGAAATAGTCGAGACGAATCCTGACGTACTGGTAGCGCAAATGCTGGGTGATGTCCTGCTCGCGGTTATGGACCAGCGAACCATCTGCATTTCTGATCCAGCTTTGCTGTCCGGCAGGCGCCCAGTGGTATGCCTGGTCTGCCCAGTTAGTGACGATCTTCGGATTGGCGTAGTCGGTCCAGTCCGCATAGCAAAGCGTGGCGTTCTCGTTGGCGCCGTTGGTATCGAGGATGAAATCGACCGATGCCAGGTCCATGCAACGAATAATGAAGCGCAGTGCGTGTTCGCACTTGTTCGACATCTTCATCGCAACCGACCAGAGGCCGAACTGTTTCCACATCTGCAGGACATGGGCAGTGTAGAAAAGCTGGGATTGCGCGGCCACCCTCCATTCGCCGCCTTCCCATTTCAGCGCGATGCCACAGTTGCGCAGGCCGACATGGAACGGATACTGGCTATTGTCGATCATGCATGGCTTCGAGACGTAGTCGTAGTAGGCTTCCAGCTGGCGCTTGATGCGCGCTTCGACAGTGGAAGCCTTCATGCCCAGAATTGGATGGCTGGAGCGCAGTTTCCACGCAATGCCCAAGTGCATCATGCGCCACGACTGGTGACGGCGCATGAAGGATTCTTCCGGATTCTCCCCGCCATCGCCACCCAACTGGCAAAGCCAGGAGGTAATCACATTGTGCAAGGTGGCATACGCATGCATGGGCGAATTGAAATGGATCGCCGTATGGCCGGCGGTATGGTAGTTGTGCAGGTAGTCGTCGGAGACACCGTTCCACTGCATGCGGCCATTCTTGTCGCGGTCAATGTCGTCGTCTTGATTCCGGATACCGAACAGCGGTACGGTCTTTGCCTTGCCACCCGCGACATAGGTATCGTTGCCGGCGTAATAGGTATGCGCGCCATGACCCCAGATACCCAGCGCCGTTTCATCGAAAGGCAGCGTGGCGAAGGTTTTGACGTCCCGGATGAAGTAGTGCGACAGGTTGAAATACTGCAGATTCCAGGCATCCACCATCTCTTCGATGGCATCGTGGTTGCGCGGGCGCACATACGTTTTATCGCTGAACCAGATGGCCAGCGGCGTCGGCATCACGGCGCGGTCGTGTCGCGAGCCACCGGGCCCGGTCAGGTTCTCCATGACGCCTGTCGTACCGGGCTCGTAACCCCAGCCGAGGCTACGTGACGCGCCATCCTGGAGCGTGCCCCAATCCTGGCCATCGGTGAACAGGTCCTGCATGTGCGGATCGTAGGAGACATCGCCGGCGATGCTGGCCCTGTTGCCGGCAAACGCCCATTTCGGCACGGTGTACCAGTTGCCGATGCCGTCCTTGTTGTAGCGCCCGCTAACGAAGGGATTTGCCATGTTTGCGGAAAAGCGCTGGCGGGCGACGGTTGGCCGCAGGAAGTCCTTGTGGAAGCCCGGCAGATACTTGGTGCTGTGGCTGCTCATTTTTGCCTTGACCGAGGACCAGGGCAGCAACTGCGCGCAATTCATGTGCGGCCGGATCGGATAGTTGGCCACATCGTTGTCGTGCAACTGATCGCTGTTGATCGGCAGGCCATCGCGCATTTCATGGACTTTGAGAATGGCCCCGCTCTTCGTTTTGATGACGACCTTGTATGCCTTGGGAAAGGTATCGGTCTGTCCATAAACATAACCCGAGTAAGCCGGATAACCGTCCCAATTTGCCTTCGTCGGCGTCCAGCCACACAGGACCTGGTAGACCGGCTCGTCACCATCGACAGCATTGGCCTGGTTCGTCTGGGCGAACATGATGGCGCCGAAGTCGAAGTCGCCGAAGTTGACTGACGCATTCGGGTGATACACTGCGACGTCGCCCATGTTGGCGGCGATCTCGGGATCGTCGAAAACCCAGTTCACCATGCGCGTATCGAAGGTCAGCGAGCCGACGGCAACGGCGCTGCCGCTTTGCCAGTCTTCCAGGGTCACCGTATAGGGTGCCATATCGGTGAGTGCCGGCGACAGCGGGCCGGTGCCGGAATCCAGCATCACGGGGGCATTGACACCCGCATTCCGGGTGAACGTAAAACCTTCGTCGCGTGCACCGGTCGGGCTGGACGGCAAGGTGAATTCCGCACCGGAAGAAGGCAGGCCGAGGGTGAAACTGATCGAGTTGCCATTGCCTTCCAGCCGCAGGATTGCTGCACCAATGCCCAGATCGGCGGCAGCTTTCACGGTAGCGGACTGGAGCGAGCCGAAACCCGCAAGATTACCGGCCAACACCGGCAATTCGCCGACCGAAGCCACGTTAAGGAATTCAACGCCGCTGAGCGCCGGATCGGCATTCGGGTCGCTCGTATGAAAACCACGCAGGCGCCGCTCATTGCCAAGCGCGGTTTTCAAGACCCTGGTCCAATCGATCTTGGTTTTTTGTTCGCCAAGTTGGTCGAACAGGTTTTTACTGATTTTCGGCATAATGCTCTCCTTTGATTTATTCCGTAGTAACAGCGAGATCGTCATTGACGTTGCAATACCGTCGGGCGGACGGCTTGAGTGAAACTTTGATTTCTCCAATAACCATGCCATTTCCTGGTAGTGAGCCCTTATCTGGGCAATTGATACCCCTGCGGGCATAAAAAAAGCCGCCTGAATTGCCCCAGGCGGCTCGTCGTTTCAATCAAGTTTTGGTATTTCAAATTTCCAAATAAAAAGCCCGAAATTCGAAGTCCCGGGCTTGATTCATCCGATTGCCAGAATATGGACAATCGTTCGTGTTTCAGCTATCGGTGGCGGTATGCCGCGCATTACGAGTGCCGAAAGAATTTAGGTAAATAATACTGAAGTCAGATAACTTTTTGCCGCGTTTTTTATCTTATTTTTTCTGCTTGGGCTTAGTGCTGCGGCGGTTATTCAGGCGGGCATTGGCGCGCGCAGCATGGCTCGATGCAATCCCATGCAACTCGCTCACCATATCCTTGACGCGCTCGCGTACGAAGCCGCCGGCATGCTGGATCGGAGCATCTCCCCTCCCCTCGCAGTCGCGGCACACCTGCTGGTTCAGCTGGCCGCTGCCGCCGCAGGTTTTGCAGATACCGTCGAGCCAATGCGCCAGCGACAGTTCGGCGACAGTCCGATACAGCTTCTGCGCTGCCTGGGCATCCCATGCCGTGTTCTCCGGCACCCATTTGCGGTGACGCCCACGCTTGACGACCTCGGCAGTCCAGAGACGCAGCAGTTGCGCCAGATTGCCGGGATCGCGCATCAGGTCATCTGCGTACTTCACCCGGTGCAGTAACGGCCCGATGTCGCCCGACACCGCAGCAGCGGCAAAGGCCGAAGCGAGCAGTGGCTCGGCCTGGCGATGCTGGGCATCGTCCTGCAGGTTCGATGCGCCAAGCGCACGCACGTAACGGTCAACAAATTCCATGATTCCTCCTCGACTAGTACTATTCCCTGCTTACGCCGGCACGGTGTGGCCGGCCATTTTTCGGGGGCTGAAATGCTGACCGAAGAAAGCGGCCACCATGGGATCGCGGCGATTGATCGCCGGGTAGGAATGCACCGTAATCTGGACCGGTGAAAGTTCCACCGGGTCCGTGCATGCGTTGTGATCGGGCCTCTCCAGTGCCGGCCCCGCGTGCCAGCGATAAAACAACCCAGGGTTGTTGCCGCCCTGGATGCGCTGGCGATGCGCCCTCCCTTCTTTCGCCAACTGAAGCAGGCGCACACGCACCGCGGCAGTCGAATAACGGAGTGTGTCTGCGATCTCTTCGATGATGGACGGCCCGGCGTCCAGCAATGCCTCGATTGCCGATGCCAATTGTGCGGCTGGCACCCTGTGTTCCTCGATTCTCATCCTAACCTCCTTGATGATGTACACATTTTGTTTAGAGCAGCATGCGTGAGGCGTCGCTCCGAAAGCCATTTTTCGTTGGCTTGCTACAAATGCGCAGCTAATCCCTACACACAATTAAACATCATGTTTATAATCTGTGTCAACAAAATGTGTAACACACCTTGTTTAGTTCAATGGACAATCGCGCTATGCACACACAGATGAAACGCCTCTACGAGGCCGCCGAAGCGCTGGCAGGGCTCAAAACGCAGGCCGAGATCGCCCGCGCGTTGAATCAGTCCCAGCAAACGGTGAACAATTGGGAAGCCCGCGGGATATCGAAGGCAGGATTGGTGAAGGCACAGAGCGCGCTCGGCTGTTCGGCCACATGGCTGGAGACCGGCACGCCGCCGATGGCCATTGCGCCACGACTGGTGGCAGAGGCGTCGGATGCCGCTCTGCCGGCGGCGACGGACAATCCTTTCATTGAGGACGCCAAAGGCATCCGTATCGGTGACGAGCCCCATACGATACCGATTCGGCGAGTGAAGTTGAAACTGCATGCGGGCGTGACCGGCTTCGAGACCGAGCCCGACATGGAGGATGGCGGCGTCCTGCATCTGCCGCGTGCCGTCATCGAGGCGCAGAACTTGGTGCCCCATCACCTGCTGGCGATCCGGGTTCGGGGTCAGAGCATGGAGCCGATGATGTTCGAAGACGACGTGGTCGTCGTGAATACCGCCGACAAGAATCCGATCAGCCGCGAGATCTATGCGCTCAATTTCGATGGCGAGGCCTTGATCAAGCAACTCATCAAGCGCAACAACGAGTGGTTTCTGCACTCGATGAATCCGGACTTCGGGCCGATCAATGTACGCAGTGGCCAGTGCAGCATTGTCGGGCGGGTCGTGTATCAGCCAGGGCGGATACTGACCGGACGCCTGTAGTGGGGTAAGCCGGACACGGTCACTCTTCCCGGGCGTTAAAAATACCGACGACCTTGCCGATCACCTGGTCGGCGCGGACGAAACCGAAATAGCGGCTGTCGACACTGTTGTCGCGGTGATCGCCCATCACATAATAATGCCCTGCCGGGACTTCACAGCGGATCTCTTCATTCGTATAAACACACCGGTCGATCAGGGGAATGTTCGGCGCTTCCGGACGCGCTTTGAGCACCCTGCCGTCACTTTCTTTTTCCGCCAGGGTGTCGAATTGCACGCCGTCCAGCCGGTTACGGTAACGCCGCCAGAAATGGGGACTCTCCGGATCCATGAAATCGGCGAGCTGGCTGACACGGGTATCCTGCCCGTTCACGATCAGATGGCCATCGCGGTACACCACGCGGTCGCCCGGCAATCCCACCACGCGCTTGATATAGGTTTGATCAGGCTGGAGCGGCCGGTCGAATACGATGAGGTCGCCGCGCTTGAGCGCTGCCGTATGCGGCAGGCTGGCGAGATGCAGGCCGAAGGTGCTGACATGGCCATAACCGATCTTCTGGACCAGGATGCGGTCGCCCACGCCGATTGTCGGCAGCATCGACGTCGACGGTGACTTGAACGGCTCGTACAAGAACATGCGCACCAGCGTGGTCACCAGCGCCATCGACAAGACGATCAGCAGCATGCCGCGCCAACGCGCATACCAGGGCCGGGGCTGGCCGTCAGCGGCCCTGGCGCGGCGATAGGCGATGATCGCACCGATGACGATCAAGACGATTTGCAGCAGTCCGAGAACGACCACTACGTTGCCACTGGTCACGAATGCCGTGATGCCGATGGCGGCCTGCACGACGAAAAACAGTATGGCCAATCGCCCCTGCCCCGCATACAGCAGGCCGAAGGGACTGAGCACGATGTTCAGCAAGGCGGCGAGCCAGGGCTTGGGAGTGGGCATGGAAAGCCAAATAGTGGAATGAAACGAAAAAGGCTTACGCAAGTGCTTGCGTAAGCCTTCATCTTGGTAGGCCTCCCCGGAGTCGAACCGGGCACCAACGGATTATGAGTCCGCTGCTCTAACCAGGCATGAGCTAGAGGCCCGAAACTGGTGTATCTACTCGCAAGGGACGCTGGAAAACTCGCCACTTGCGGACAACGCGACGATGTCGCGTATCCGAAGTGGCGAGAGCATATTGCCTTAACGTAGGGCCGTCAAGCCTCAGCCGCTGTTACCCTCGAGGAAACTCTTCAGCTTGTCCGAGCGCGACGGGTGGCGCAGCTTGCGCAGCGCCTTGGCTTCGATCTGGCGGATGCGCTCGCGGGTGACGTCGAACTGCTTGCCGACCTCTTCCAGCGTGTGGTCGGTCGACATTTCGATGCCGAAGCGCATGCGCAGCACCTTGGCTTCGCGCGGGGTCAGCGAGTCCAGCACGTCCTTCACGACACCGCGCATCGAGGCGTGCAGCGCGGCGTCCGAAGGCGCCAACGTGTTATTGTCCTCGATGAAGTCGCCAAGATGGGAGTCGTCATCGTCGCCGATCGGCGTCTCCATCGAAATCGGCTCTTTCGCGATCTTCATGATCTTCCGGATCTTGTCTTCCGGCATCTCCATCTTGATCGCAAGGGTTGCCGGATCGGGCTCGGCACCGGTCTCCTGCAGGATCTGGCGCGAGATCCGGTTCATCTTGTTGATCGTTTCGATCATGTGCACCGGAATACGGATCGTGCGCGCCTGGTCTGCGATCGAGCGGGTGATGGCCTGGCGGATCCACCACGTCGCGTAGGTCGAGAATTTATAACCGCGGCGGTATTCGAACTTGTCCACCGCCTTCATCAGGCCGATATTGCCTTCCTGGATCAGGTCGAGGAATTGCAGGCCGCGGTTCGTGTATTTCTTGGCGATCGAGATAACCAGACGCAGGTTAGCCTCGGTCATTTCACGCTTGGCCTTGCGCGCCTTCATTTCACCGGCCGCCATCTGGCGGTTGATGTTGCGCAAGTCCGGCAGCGGCAGCACGACGCGCGCCTGCAGATCGATCAGGCGTTGCTGCAATTCCTTGATCGTCGGGATGTTGCGGCCGAGGATGGCGCTGTAGGCGTGGCCGGCGTTGACTTCGGCGTCGACCCACTCCAGGTTCGTCTCGTTGCCCGGGAAGACCTTGATGAAGTGGGCGCGCGGCATGCCGCAGCGGTTCACGGCCACGTCCAGGATCTGCTTCTCGATGTGGCGCACTTCGTCGACCTGGCCGCGCAG